>Ga0105050_10001327_pt1 | contig 37372 bp, 32 predicted proteins | sample FRY01_FD_78088 | JGI IMG/M metagenome (GOLD analysis project Ga0105050, IMG submission 78088) | Freshwater microbial communities from Lake Fryxell liftoff mats and glacier meltwater in Antarctica - FRY-01 | ecosystem: Environmental > Aquatic > Freshwater > Ice > Glacier meltwater ...
GGAGAATCCTTAAGAAAAGGAAAATTAAAGAATTTATAAACCTAATTTTTTTTATAATTGTAGAATCTTTCAAAGTGGCGCAGTTTGACCGAAACAGGTGGCGTCATAACTCCGAAATAACCATCAGCAGGGCGTGCCGTGTATTAAATATGAGCAAGAGTGTTTATTATTACAAACCTCTGGCGAAGGACGATACCGAAATAGAAGAGGCATTACAACAAAAAGCCAAGGAACGCTCGGAGGAAGGTTTTTGGAAGGCCTATGACCGTTTGCGCAATGAAGGCAAACCATGGAACCACAAACGTGTCCACCGTGTGTACAAGGCCCTTGGACTACCTTTGAGAAGAAAAGTAAAGAAACGCTTACCGGCAAGAGTGAAAGAAACCTTAGAGGTTCCAGATGAACTTAACCATACCTGGAGCATGGATTTTGTAACCGATGTCCTAGAAAACAAGAGACGTTTCAGATCATTTAACGTCATCGATGATTTTAATAGGGAAGTACTTCATATAGAAGTTGATTTTTCATTGCCCAGCAACCGCATTGTTTGGGTTTTGAACCATCTTATCAATAAAAAAGGAAAACCAAAGAAGATCCGAATGGACAACGGCCCGGAGTTCATAGCCCATTTAACGAATGATTGGAGTCAGATGCACCATATAGAGTTCAAGTATATCCAGCCAGGGAAACCGACCCAAAATGCTTTTGTGGAACGTTTCAACGGTAGCTATCGGCGCGGGGTGCTCAATAAATATATATTCGAGGATATCGACCAGGTAAGGGAGCAAACACAGATATGGATGAACGATTACAATCACCACAGGCCCCACGATGCTCTAGGTAAAATGCCACCAGTAAAATATGCGGAACTTAATTCTTTTGGGACTAGTCCCAAAAGAATTAAAAACAATAACTTTAATCAAGTTTTAGAAAACTAAACAGTTCTAATTAGGGGAAGCCTACATGACCATTTGCCCAAAACATAGGTCTGAAATTGCCATTTTAGCCCGATTACCAAAAGGTTGTTTTCCTCTTTTTTCCGGGGCATCAATATGTTCCAATCGCAGTTTTATGGGTAGTTGCCCATAAAGCATTTCTACGGTATCACCATCAAGAATCCTAATGATTTTGCCTTTTAAGTTCTTTAACTTGGTGGTATCACTTTCAAAAAATTCGACCAATCTTTCATTATTCTGATCTCTCAAAGAAGAATTTTCACCCAGTTGTTTTGTACTGTTTTGCGTATTACCCCAAGAAATGGAGATAAATGCAAGTAAGAGTACTATAGCAATGTATTTATTTAATTCAATTATAGGCTTCCTCATAAAGCAATTATCCCATTTTAAATTTTGAACATAAAAACATCAAAGCTACTCTTTGTAAATTGATTGTCTTTATACCACAAAGTAAACAAAAAATATGGCTCTCCCTTGCGACTTTCCGTAACATAACAAACCCATTCCTAACTTTATTAAAGAGCCGTTAAGGCATTAGCAAAGCTTACATCTTTAGCGATCAGGAACCTATTAAAGAGGACGTTTTTAAATGTTTGGACAATAGGCCGAGTATTTTAAAGGCAAGAGAAATAGGAGAAAGAACTTATCCAAGTCTTTATTGAAGGGGTGACCGGGTAGGATTGTATTAATTGCCCTTGTAAAAAACAACTATTTTTCACAAGATATATTCTGTCATTTACACTTTATGAGAAAGTTCACTTATAGTAAAAAAAAGATACCCTCAAAAGGGTATCTCTAATTGCTACAATAAAACTTTTAATAAGATCGGAAGTATTGAAACACTTCCCTTTACCTCATGACTATAATTAGTCTATTTATACTCATATTTTTTTAGGAAAATACTAGTGCCATCATTTTCGGATATGGCTGTGAAGGTCGCGGAAATCGGATAATCATCTTCATCATAAACATAGTCCGCAACTAACTGAAATGTAATTGATCCACGCTCAACGTCTGTGACTACTATTTTTTTGATGTTGTTCAATGGCAACAGTTTTCTAGCTTGAATGAGGTCTGGTGATTGAGTAGACAAACCGATATTGAATTGGACCTTATCCAATACAGCAATAACACCAGCTGCTTTTAGGGTGTAGAAAAAAGGGTTAGGTGTTGGGTCGTAAGATATATCTACCTTAAATTCTTGTATACTACCTTCATAATCTTCTTCAAGTAGCCTTATAATTGAAGGGTTCTTGTTGGAATCGTATTCTAGAACCTCTCCAAATTGAAAAATATCATAAGGCATATTATAAAATTCACTGGTTTGCAGTGGTTCACTTCCTCCTGAAATGGTGGACAGCTCGTCATCCTCATAGACAAGAACGTTGGAGTCGTAACCGTCGGTAAAACTGCTTACCCTGTTTTTTGAATCATAATTAATAAATAGGGACGCGTTTTCCTCTGAATCTTGAACGGATATCATATCCATCCGTGTAATTAATTTTTCGGCTACCTTGCCATTGGCTTGTTCAAATTCATCAGATGTAGATTCCTTGCTACAACTCCCCAATATCATAAGAATTGAGGATAATAAGACTATAGGCTTAATTTTCATAAAAGTACTTTAGATTAAATATTGATTTCGTGTTGGGCAATATTGCCCGGTTCAAAACTAATGCAGAATTACTGCACGCTATTGCGGTTAACCGCAATGTAGCCCTGATTATTGCATTTATCTTGGCTGATTAATATCCAAATAATTTATAATTCCATTTTTCAAAACCAAAAACCAAATTATGAAGAAAACCACCTTACTATTTTTATTGATCATTACTTTTTTAGTTCCAAAAAATACACAAGCGCAAGATAATGGAGCCGCTATAGCGGCTGGAGCAGGAGCATTGTTAGCCATTGGCGCAGGAATTGCAGCTGTGGAGCAGATGAAGGAGCGTGCAGAACTGACTGCTACCGAATGGATATTGTCCAATAATCCGGAACTGGTTAATTTCTCTTTGCAAACACTGGATTTTAATGGCAAAAAACTAAAAGACATGTCCGAAACATCAGTAATCTCCTTTAAAATTCAGGAATTTGTACCTCAAGACAAGCCGGAGTTAGATGGAAAAAAACAAATTTTACTTGGCTTTACCAGCTACGGTTGGATTAATGAATTCGGTATCGATTTTGATAAAGTTCGCTGGTTTTTAATAGATTCCAAAGAATGGATTAAAATGATGACCTCCTATACCAAAGTTGCCTCTGGAGAAAACAATGAAAGTTTTGTGAAGGAACAATTGGCCAATGGGAAAATTGTAAATAAAGGAATTAAAGTAAAAAACAAAACTACAATTCCGTTTTATGAACTTTCTGGAGACATGTATGTAACAACGGATTACTCCGAAGAAATGAAATTCATTTACAATGAAAAGTCACTTGGTATTTATTTGAAGGAAACCAAAAATTTAATTCAAATTAAAAGGGGTAATATCATTGAAATACATGACTTCTTTTTTGATGAATAAGCTAATATTTTAAAAAAACATTAGAAGTCATAGACCAATTTGGGCTATGGCTTTGTTGGATCAATATTGTATTATGAATTGGATAGTAGGGATAATACTTCTAGGCATTGTTATAGGAATCGCCCGTGCCTATCCAAAAACCAGTATTCTAATAGCCATTGTTCTTTTTTTTATCTACATAAATAAGAACCAGGAAGATCCTTCAGAAAAGAAAACCTATAACACCGAGACCAGACAAAATACCAGAAATTCAAACGCAATCTACACCAGTCCTATTAATTATAAGCCAAGCAATTTAAATAGTGAGAGTAATTACAACTATAGGCCTTCAACAACAACCTCTACCAGGGCAAATTCTAACATTTCACCAATAAGGATTGGAGCCGTTTGCAAGGATGGTACAACTTCTAGGGCAACAAGCAGAGGCGCTTGTTCCCATCATGATGGTGTGGACTATTGGCTATATGAATAATCCTGGCCACTGCAGGGTCCAACTATTTAATCCGAAAGCCCAATCTCAAGGGAATCCTTGCTTTTGTTCAAGACATAGGTTTGAAAGATATGGTCCGTTACACTTTTTAAGGCTTTGTTATTTTCCGGGTGATAGCCGTGATAGGTAAAAAATTCTACTTTCCCATTCGATTTATCATACCAAAGCTCCATTCCCTTAGTTTTTCTTTCCACTAAGGAATCAAAGTGTTCAACTTTTCTAAATTCTTGTAAAATTATCTCAGTTAAAGGTCTTTCCAAGACCGCTCCAGAGCAAACCGTTCTTTCATAATGATCCTCTTTCCAGACCATACAATTCCCATCATCCTTAATAAATCCAAAATACGATAATCCACTTAGGGTAAGTGCCGAAAAAAATAAAACAACGCCCTTTTTTGGACTTTTATTTATGCCCCTTATACCTTTTACTTTTGCCGCAGGTGCTTGTACTTCTGAAGGATGATCTGTTACAAAACCGGCATAATCCTTATACCCCAAATATTGACAAAAATGCAATATTAATTTTGGCTTTAGGTCCTCATGATTGCCCTCTTCTTTTTCTACATAACTAGTATAGTAATCCCTAAGTGATCTTTCGCTTAGGGTGTATTTGTAATCCTCCAAAAGCATATCCGAAAGATGTGTTGCCAATCTAGTTTTCACAGAAGACCCAATTTCTCTTTCGGCTTTTTTAAAGACAAGTGTTACTAATTCCTTAGACATAGCTATTATTTCAAGTCTCCCTAAAACTACCACTAATTTGGAAATTTTATGGAAAAAACCTGCTGGAATTTCTTTTCCATAGGGTTTCCAGTGCTACTTAAACAAACCCCATTTCTTTGCCTTGTAATTGATTATGTACTCATGATACCATATCAATTACACTAAAGGAAAACAGTTGCAGTAAGCAAATAGCCATTGGGAAGTAGCTCTAAGCTTCTGTAAATGTTTTCCACTTCCCAACAAAAAAGAGGAGTACTCCAACACCCTTAATGTGTTGCTGAAAAATATTTGGACAATTCCGAACAGCAACACCTATGTCTAATTTTTAATAACCATAACATGAAAAAAACAGTATTAATAATAGCCCTAGTAATTTCTAATTTGTCTTTTATTTCTTGCGACAAAGATAACTTAGCGGAAACCGATAGCCTTTACCAAAACCTTTCAGCTACAGGAGGTGATGATGGTGATGTGAAAAAAAATCCTGATGAAGATTAAATTGCATTCCCCGTTATTGGGAATTTAAATAAAAGCGTTCCTTTAATGTGAACGCTTTTTGTATTTTGGAGGGATGAAACTTAAGTTTGGTTTGTCCCTCTTTTTTGTGCTCATCTTCAGTTGTTACCAGGCAGGGTTTTCCACTGAAATTGTTGCCCATAATTATGTCCACAATTATGCTGTTTCCTTAAAAAAATCAACGGATTCAATAGCCCAACTAAAAAAACAAATTGGTGCTTTTGCAAAAAATAAAAACTATGGGAAGGCCATTATCCATTCCAAAAAATTACTCAAACAAGCTCAATTTCTAGCCGATAGCAATCATATAAGTAATGCCTATTGGAGACAAGGCTATTATTTTAATATAATAGATCAATTAGATTCTGCTTATTACTATTTTGACAGATCCTTTACCATAAATTCAAAATTAAAGGATAGTATCGGTGCTGGTGACCGTTTATTGGATATGGCCAACATTCAGAAAAGCTTAGGCGATTATAACGGAGGCATGATCACGGCTACGGAGGGTTTACAATATTTGGAAGACTCCAATGAATTGGAATCAACCATCGGGCTATATCAAACCATTTCTGTTTGTCAAAAGGAATTGGGACACTACCAAGAAGCCCTACGCTGGAGCAATAAAATTTTTAGCCTGTTGAGCCAACACCCTACTGCGGACATCTCCGAAGAAAATATGCTTACCATAAGAATTACAAAGGCCAATATATTGGCCCTGCTCGGGGATTTCAATAGAAGCTTTGCCATTTTGGATAGCATTGCAATACGCACCCAAGGAACGAATCTATATCAATATTCACGGGCCATTTGTAATATGGGCCATTATAAGTGGATGCAAAAAAAGGACAACCCCGAAAGCGAGTCGCTCCTATTAAACTCCTTGCAAATACGCCAAGAACTGAATACTGCTCTTGGATTACTCTCTAGCACTGTTCATTTGGCGGAGTATTATTTTGACACTAATAAACCTCAAGCGTTGGATTATGCTCAAAAAGCCCTTGACAACTCAAAAAAACTGAACAATTCGGTCGCTATTTTGGAATCCCTCGATCTAATTTTGCCCCTAAAAAAAGCCTTAGGCCAGGATGTTTCCGAAGAGGCCATCTTTTATTCGAAAGAGCAAAATAAGCTTGAAAAAACCAAACAGTCCGTGCGTGCAATCTATGCCGCTACAAAATATGACAATGACACTTTGGAGAAAAAGAACCTTACCCTATTGGCCGAAGTCGCCATAAAGGACAAGCAGAATATCTTGGCCTTCTCCGCAACAGCTATTTTAATAATTTCAATTGTTTTTGTGGTTTTCTATAAAAATCAGCAGAAAAAAAAGGAAAGGTTGGAGATGGCCTACAAGACAGAACTGCGCTTATCAAAAAAATTACATGATGAACTAGGGAATGATATCTATTACCTTATGACACAAGTACAAAAAGTCACTCCAGAAATGGCAGCTTCCAAAGACGTCTTAATTTTGGAAGGTCTTGATAGTATTTATAAAAGAGTAAGGGATATTTCCAAGGAATATACGGCCATCAACACAGGTGAAAATTTTGGTAAGGAATTTTTTGCCCTTCTGAATTCCTATGGCTCAATTAACACAAAAATCATAACCAAAGAATTAGCACCTGATTTTTGGAACAATGTACCACCAAAGGTCAAAATTGAAGTTTATAGGGTGCTACAAGAATTACTGGTTAACATGAAGAAGCATAGTAAAGCAACCTTGGTTGCCATAACTTGTACCAAAAAAACCAAACAGGTTACCATTAAGTATGTTGACAATGGGGTAGGTTTTTCTTTAAAACAAAATTATGAAGGAAGTGGCCTTAAGAATGTGGAAAACCGCATGAACGGTATTCAAGGAAATATTATTTTCGATTCAAAACCAAACGCTGGTGCCACCGCTACCATAACGTTTACTATTTAAAAATACATATGAAATTGGATAGGATATTTGTTGCTGAGGATATAGACAGTAATAATCTGGGGGTTACTACCATGCTACAAACTTTGGGATATGCCAACATTGGACATTCCCAATACTGTGATGAAGCCCTTTTGAAGCTTAAAAGGGCCATACTGGATGGCAAACCTTATGGGCTCTTAATAACCGACTTATCTTTCGATAATCCCAGAACTCAAAAATCACTTGATAATGGTCGGGAGCTTATCACTGCCATAAAGGAAATTTATCCAGAAATTAAGGTTGTAGTTTTTTCGGTGGAGGATGACCAAAACACCATAAAATCTTTATTTGAGGAGCAAAAAATAGATGGTTATGTCTGTAAAGGACTTAACGGGCTTAGGGAGCTGCAGAATTGCCTTGAATCCATTGCCAACAGCGAAACATACACTTGCCCAATAGCCACAGCTGCACTACAACAAAAAAACACCTTAGAATTAAATGACTATGATCAAAAATTACTGTCATTATTAGCCATAGGCTATAAGCAGAATGAAATTAGCATATTGCTCAAAGAAGATGGCATTTCCCCAAATAGTATAAGATCTATTGAGGCCAATATCAGTAAATTAAAGGACCATTTCAATGCTTCCAATACCACACATTTGGTCTATGTAGCCTCAAGTTTGGGGCTTATTTAGTAATGCATACTTATTTTTGTTGTCAAGGACACTTTAAAAAAACGGACACAACCCCAAATCTTACCAGAACTTAACTGCGCACGGATCCTGTCCGATTTTTGTAGTGTTCGGGAAGATAATCGTAAAGCAAAAATCGGATAGGGCGCACTTGCTTATTTAATTAGTGGAAGGATATCTCTTTTTGATGGTGGTAAGTAACCGTGTGGTGGCAAAAATAAAGGTATGGTATGTTCTTTCTACGTACCATGCTTTTATGAGCGGTTCCTGCGGAAGTTGGAAAACTTTTGGGTTTTCCAACTTCCGCAGGAACTGGAATTGTTTATCGGAATCATCCAATAGGGTTATTCCTGTGTAATTCTTTTTTCATCTTCATTTTAAGCTTTTCGAAATCCTCAGGGGTCATATCCAATTGTAACCTTGGCTTCCCAAAACCACTTTTTACCAATTGTACTTTGTTTAACAGGGCAATTAATTCCGTCCTGTTTTGCTTTAGGTCGCGTTTAAGATTGGTGTTTTCCATTTCTATGTTAATGGCCTCTTCCACCTTTTGAAAGAACCTATCCCTTTCCGGATCGGCATTCTTACCTTCCATTAGCAAAGGAGCTTGCCTGCGTTTCTTTTGTGGCGAGTGTTCAAATAAAAGTTCTATCATAGCCTTAGTCGGAAGGACCCCATGATTTTCAATATTCTTCATAATGGCGACCATCGAATTAAACCGTTTCTTGATCAAATTCTGAATGGTCCGTCCATTGGGACCAAAAGATTCCTTTGGAGAAATCTCGTTATAAATAAAGAAATCCAACATCGTTTGGAGCGCCTCCGTATGGGTCTTGAAAAACCGTCTCGAAAACGTCTGGAACTGATTTGCCGTATCTTTCTTAAAACGAATACCTATAAATGGGTTCATAATTTTCTGTTTTGTCGCAAATTCTCCCCTAAAAATGGGCGTTTACATGCTGTTTGTCGCAATTTTCGCAAAGTATCGGAGCAAATTGATTTTCAATTATCTGAAAATCAACAACTTAAATATCGTAACGTGGCTTTAGCCCGTTACCCTCTTGCTATTCCTTTGCTCCGTTTTACTTCGTACCGGAATACTTTCTTTATGACTTCTAAAAGGACCCTCCCGATTTATGATTTTTTTGGTGACCTTCCAAAACTTTAAGTTCCTTCTAAAAATTCTATTTTTCTCTTTCACCAGCTATTTCCTTCAGCTTGGGCCGTACAACTATAAATAGTTGAACATGCCTAGTAACCTTTCTAAAATCTGTGTTCAGTACCGGTTCTCGATATGAGAAAGGCTAAAATTGTTTGTGTTATGTGTTTTTTTCCTAGGCTTTCGGAATTCCAATAACATTTGAGTGAAATTTAAAAACCCGCAATCCTTTTTTAAGCGATATGTTCGACACATTTTGAAATTCGAATACACCATTCCAATACCTTTCAAAATGCTCCAAGAAGCTCTTATTCGCAGCCTTCACCTCGAAATGGAGTTCGGCATAGGGATAACATTCTTTACCTCCTTGAAAAAAAAATTAAAAAAATCTGGAGCGCGAAGCGGTTTATGTTCCGTTTGTTTTTTAATACTGATCTAACCATGCTTTTTCTATATCAACTATTCCGATATCAGATTTCAATTTTCTTTCTCTCTAGTTTATAGATAAATTATTTTTTTCTCTTCTTTTTTTACTTGTTTATTATGTTCGACACTTTTGTCCATTCCGCCCGGTCAATAATGTCAACGCTTCCATGCTAATAATGTCATGTCCGGGTCGCCAGTGTCATATCCAAAATATAACAGACTTCTCAGGAAGCGCTTTCTTCCATTAAAGGATGTTTCCTCTATCCAGCCCAAGGACTTTAGTTGGGAAATGTACCTGCTAACCTGTCGTTCGGAAATATGAAGAAAGGAAGCAATGTACTTGTTGGACATATAACATTCCATACCCTTTTCGGTAAAACTGTGTATCTCCAAAAACAAGATTTTGGCATACCAGTTCACTTCGGTGTTCAGGTAGATCGCTCTCGGTATCCAAATCCCCTGAAAATTTCTTTCTTCAGGTTTCATGATTTTTTTCTGTTCTTCGCCAAGGACTGGTTGAACCTATGTTCCAAGGTCTCATCGGAAAGGTTGGGTTCCCCCAAGAGCCAGGCGTCGATAGTATCCTTGTCAAAAAATTTCTGGCGTATATGGGGATTGTTCCCCATGGGAATCAGCTTTAGCTGGGTCAGTTTGTAGATCTTGCTTTTGGAGAGTCCGGTGTATGCGGCAAGATCTTCCACGTTCATTACTTTCTTGGTGTGGGAGAGCAAACCCTTGATATCGGATAGCAGCTCCACTACGTTTTCGTTTTCTTCCATGATATTTGCTTTATGGTTTTCTCCAAATTAGAGAAGCAGATAACACCCAAAGAAAAACAAGAAAATTTTAACTTAAAAAAATGATAGTTATTGAGGGATTGACATCGATTCCTAAAAAAAGGTTCGAATTACGCAACACGCAAATTTCATATGATTGTATTTGAAAGAGGACGCTGAATCCGATTTGGCATGTGGCACCAACAGATTTCTTCTAATGAAAGTGCCTACTAAGAATAATTTTTGGGGTTTTTGAGGTAATATTATGCAGAAAAAAAATGTTGTACCTATGTTGTACCCATGAAAAGAAAAAGGCCTCACGATTTCTTGCAAGGCCTATTCTCATTAAGCTCCCCCTCTTGGGCTCGAACCAAGGACCCTCTGATTAACAGTCAGATGCTCTAACCAACTGAGCTAAGGAGGAGTGTATATATTTTAATTCTCTTAAAGAACGTTTCCTCTAACCTCCCGATAGCTATCGGGATGAGCTAAGGAGGAGTGTATTTTTATCGCCTAAGCGGGTGCAAATATAAAATGTTTTTTCAAATACGCCAAACAAAAAATGGCTGTTTTACACCTAATTTTTAAAAATATTTAATTCTCCTATAAAAACTTCTTGATAATATTCCAGATATCGTTTCCAAATACCACTGCCATAAGCCCCATAAGTATAACAAAACCAATTATTTGGCCCGTTTCCAACACTTTCTCACTTGGTTTCCTGCCAGAAATTATTTCGTACAATAAAAACATTACATGCCCGCCATCCAATGCCGGAATAGGAAGAATATTCAAAAATGCCAACCATACGGAAAACATGGCCATAAAATTCCAAAAGAAAATCCAATTCCAAGTTTCCGGCATCATTTCCACAATTCCTATGGGTCCTTTAACCTGTTTGTAAGCTCCCGTCTTGGTATTGAAAATAACTTTAAACTGTCTTATCTGATCGGTCAACACCTGTATGGTACGTGTATAACCTGCAGGAATGGCCTCAAGAAAACTATAATTATCGGTGACCCTAAGATCGTTAAGATCTAATTCTATACCTATGAGTCCTACATCGGGAACTGTTAGTTCCAAGTGTTCTGTAGCCCCGTTTCTCAAAACGCTGATGTCTAACTTTTGATTGGCGGATGAACCAATTTTACCTCTGAACTCATCCCAAAACTTGGTACTTACACCATTTACCCCAACAATTTCGTCACCTGGCAATAGGCCTGCCTCTTCCGCTACCGAATTGGGCTGCACCTTGGCAATAATAGCCTTGGATCTATACCCCAAGAAATTTTTGCCTTGGGTTGCAAAAACAGTTTCCTTTCCTTCATCAGATAAAGGAAAGGTAATTTCATTTCCATCCCTTTTAACCGTTACCTCATCTCCGAGAATGATATCCAAAACCGCCTCGTTGAATTTTCTGGTTTTCTTATCGTCCACCATCAAAATTTGATCGCCTGTCTTTAATCCCAACTGCTCTCCAATTGAATCTACTACTATTCCATATTTTAAACTATCCGAAGGAATATACGTATCACCATTACTTGCCAACATCGTGGTATAAATTACCCACGCCAACAAAAAGTTTACAATAACCCCACCTGTCATTATAATAAGACGTTGCCAAGCCGGCTTGCTACGGAACTCCCAAGGTTGTGGTTCTTGCTTCATTTGCTCGGTGTCCATGCTCTCATCGATCATCCCCGCAATCTTCACATAACCGCCCAAGGGCAACCAACCAATTCCATATTCCGTATCCCCTATTTTCTTTTTGAAAAGGGAAAACTTCACATCAAAAAACAAATAGAATTTCTCCACTTTCGTCTTAAAATATTTTGCGGGAAGAAAATGGCCCAATTCGTGGAGAATCACCAAAATGGATATGATAAGTACAAACTGTACAATCTGTATTGCTAACGTCATTCAGTATTTTTTTTAAACTTTAAAAGCGCACAAAAGTACATTATTAGGTGGTCTTAAAAAAAAACTATTCCCCACAAGGGCTATTTTTATGAAAGTTTTAGTAGCAATCCGTTTAAAGATGCTTGAAATTTCACGGTATCTGCCCTACCTTTGCCAAAAAAACATGCGTTCGTTTTTTGCCAAATTTAAATTCTTCGGCATTGTTCTACTCATTGTTTCCGGGATAATCGTCACCCTTTTCTACAATGCCCTTCAACCCAAAAAATTGTTACCGGTTTACCAACCAGCCATGGTAAATTTTGAATTGGTAGACAGCACCTTACAGCATGTGAAAAAATACCACACTATTGCCGATTTTACTTTGACCAATCAAAACGGCAAATCGATAACTCAAGTGGACTACCACAACAAAATTTATATTGCCGATTTTTTCTTTACTACCTGTCCCACAATTTGTCCTATAATGACAAAAAATATGGCTGGCCTTCAGGACAAAATCATGAATGACAGTGACGTATTGTTGCTATCCCATTCCGTTACCCCAGACATAGATTCCGTTCCACAATTAAAAAAATATGCCTTGGAAAAAGGGGTCAAGGATAACAAATGGAATCTGGTTACAGGTGACAAGGAACAGATCTATGAACTGGCTAGAAAATCCTATTTAGCAGTTAAGACCAGTGGTGACGGAGGACCGTACGATATGATCCATACCGAAAACTTTATTCTTGTAGACAAAGAACGTAGGATAAGGGGCTTTTATGATGGTACAAAATCGGAAGAAATGGATAAATTATTGAGCGATCTTAAAATATTGAAATCTTCCTATAAGGAGTAAAGTACCAAAAACTCTTTACGGATAAAAAGGTATAATTAAGATTGGCGATTTCCTATGTCGAAGTCCCATTTACCACCTCTGCTACCTTTAAAAAAATCTTAGTGTCTCTTCAATTGGAAGCAACAGGCCTTCAAAGCTTCAACTTTTTATGGTTTTACCGTAATACTTCATCTTTTTCTTTTATTTTTGTGCTTAATTAAAATCAATCTAAATAAAAATTGACTACCACAGTAGCACATTTAAAGCGAGGTCAAAAGGGAATCATCAAAGAATTTGCCGATGGAATACTTCCAATTAAACTATTGGAATTAGGTTGCCTTCCTGGCAATGAAATTGAACTCGTACAAGTGGCCCCTCTTAAAGACCCCATATACATTAACGTTAACGGCACGCACATAGCCATTAGGCGATCTGTAGCCGCCCTGATAGAATTAGAAATTATTGAAGATTCCCCACTATGAGCAAACAGATCAAGGTTGCGCTTATAGGCAATCCCAATACCGGAAAGACTTCCGTTTTCAACCAACTAACCGGATTAAAACAAAAAGTAGGCAACTACCCGGGCATCACTGTTGAAAAAAAGGAAGGGGTCTGTAAACTGCCTCGTGGTGTAAAGGCACATATATTGGATTTACCAGGTACCTATAGCCTTAATACTACTTCTTTGGATGAAAGTGTAGTGGTAGAACTTTTGCTCAATAAAAATGATAAGGATTTTCCCGACGTTGCCGTTGTAATCAGCGACGTTGAAAACCTTAAAAGAAACCTTCTTCTTTTTACACAAATCAAAGATCTTAAAATCCCGGTAATCTTGGTCATTAATATGGCCGATCGCATGTCCAGGACTGGTATTTCTTTGGACATAGAACTGTTGGAAGAAAAACTGGACACCAAAATAGCGTTGGTAAGCACCAGAAAAGGTACGGGTATAGACCGAGTTAAGGAATTGATAGCGGACTATAAAAATCTATCCATTAGCCCTAATGTTGACACTACGGTAATTGCACCCCAGTATTTTGAAAAATTGAAATCGACTTTTCCAAAAGAAGAACTTTATAAACTATGGCTTGTAATTACACAGGATGTTAATTTTATGCCCATAGCAAAAAATCCAATTACCATTCCCTCCTCTTTTGCCACCAAATCTAAGGCCGAACTAAAAAGGTTGCAACAGAAGGAAACCATTCTTAGATATCAATTTATAAATGGCATACTAAAACAGGCATATAAGGTGGATATTAATGCGGCCAAGGGACTCAGGGCCACATTGGACAAGATTTTGACACACAAAATATTTGGGTATGTCATTTTTTTCTTGATACTTCTAACCATATTTCAGGCCATATACGACTGGAGCAGTTACCCAATGGATTTTATTGATGAATCTTTTGCTTCTGCCAGTGAATGGGTCAAGGACACTTTACCTCCAGGGGTATTTACCAATTTAATTGCGGAAGGAATCCTTGCTGGGATAGGTGGAATAGTCATTTTTATTCCCCAAATAGCCTTTTTATTCCTTTTTATTGCCCTCTTGGAGGAATCCGGTTATATGAGCCGGGTTGTTTTTTTAATGGACAAATTGATGCGTCCGTTTGGCTTAAGCGGCAAGAGCGTAGTGCCTCTGATTTCAGGAACAGCATGTGCAATTCCCGCAATTATGGCCACTAGGACTATTGAAAACTGGAAGGAGCGGCTTATTACCATTTTGGTTACCCCGTTTACTACCTGCTCTGCCAGACTACCTGTTTATTTGATCATTATTGCCCTAGTTATTCCTGAGGGAAGATTTCTTGGGCTGAGTTATCAGGCCTTGACCTTAATGCTCCTTTATCTCATGGGATTTGGAGCAGCTATTTTTTCGGCGATGATCTTGAACAAGATCATGAAGATAAAAAGCAAGACTTTTTTTGTCATGGAAATGCCAAATTATAAGCTCCCACTCGTTAAGAATGTGGTCTATACAGTTTGGGAAAAAACTAAAAGTTTTGTGTTGGGCGCCGGTAAGATTATTTTGGCCATCTCCATCATACTTTGGTTTCTGGGATCCAATGGATTTTCGGATAATTTTGCCAATGCCGAGGGGATTGTAAGTGAGCAAATTGAAAAACAAGGATTTTCGGATTTCAATAAAATCAATATTGAAAGTACCATGGCCTCGTACAAACAAGCACTTCAGGATAGCATCAATACCCAAGCCTACGCTATGGACCAAGTAGGATTAAGAGATTCACTAAGGCTTAAAGAAAAGACCTTACACGACAAGGCAGTGAACCAAGAAATAGCTAGTTACAAACTGGAAAACTCTTATATGGGATATATGGGAAAAGCCATAGAACCGGTAGTGCGCCCGCTGGGTTACGATTGGAAGATTGGTATTGCCGTCCTTGCCTCTTTTGCTGCTCGGGAAGTCTTCGTGGGTACTTTAGCTACTATATATAGTGTAGGCAGTGACGAAGAAGACACCATAAAGAATAGAATGGCCGCCGAAATAGACCCTAAAACAAAGAAACCCTTATTTAATTTGGCCTCTGGCATTTCTCTTTTGTTATTCTACGCATTTGCAATGCAATGTATGAGTACGCTTGCCATAGTAAAACGGGAGACAAATACCTGGAAATGGCCTGCAGCACAGCTAGTTTTTATGAGCCTTTTTGCTTATATTGTAGCATTGATCGCATACCAGATCTTAAAGTAACCAGGATGACCAAAAATAAGTAAAAATGTAACGGACTTTATTTCCGATAATTTAATAGGACTTTAAAACACCTAAAATGAGCATTCTTCAACACATACTGGTCTATATCACCGTGGTTTTAGCCTTGGGATACATTGTAAAGAAATTTCTATTGCCAAAATCCTTGTTTGCAGGAAAAAAACGTAGCTCTAAAGCTTGTGGTGATGGGGATTGTGGTTGTCATTAATCCTAGTAGAAAACGTTTTAATCTTCCATTGGTACTTAATATTACATTTTATTAAGTAAAATAAATCTGTCTTAAAATAATCACAAGTCCATTGCTTTCAGAAATCCAATTCCTTAATTTGGTATTCATTAGATGACTTGTATGCTCAATTTTAAATTCTTATTCCCCATTTTTTTAATTGTTTTCGGAAGCAATTTTAATCAGGCCCAAGTAATTTCCTCCGTTGTAAAAGACTCCGCTACACAACAACCTATCCCCTATGCCACAATTCTACTGTCCAATAAAAAAGGGGTTATTACCAATGAAGAAGGCCGATTTAGTTTGATATTAGATCAAAAAAGCAAAGACACCGACTCCCTATTTATTTCGTGCATAGGCTATGAAGGTTTCCGCAAGCCATTGAATCAATTCACCGAAGCTGTCATTTTTCTAAGTGCCAAGCCAATAGAATTAAATCCTGTAATTGTCAGTAACAAACAATATACTGCCGAAGAGCTTATAGAGCAGGTAAAAGAACATATCGACAAGAATTATAGTAAATCCCTCACTAAAAAACGATTGTTCTTTAGGGATTCCTATCATCAAAACCTTACCAAATCCAATTATACCTTCAAAGAATCCACCATAGCTGCGCTCAACGAGAAATTCTTGGACAGTGTTTTGAATACCATCCCAAAAAAATCGAGCCGTTACACCGAAATCTTAGGTGACTTCTATGGCAATTATGAAAAGGACAATCAAAAACTCACCCTGATAAAAGCTTCTGAGCTTTACGACAAGCAAAGTGAATTGGACCTAACTTCCTTGGAAGAAAAATTCAATGATATTCTAAAGAAAAATATAAAGTCCGATTCCTATTTCAAAATTAAATCGGGTCTATTCGGTACAAAAGTGGATGCCGACGAAATATTTACCCCAGAGAATGAAGGTGCAGATGCAGAGGCCCTGAAAAAAGAATTGGAAGAAAAGAAAAAGAAGGAAGAAAATCGAAAAAAGAATTTCGCTTCCTTTAAAAAAGGAAGTCTCAGTAAGATTATGGAAAAACAGTTCTTTCTGAAAGATTCAGACCTCAATTTCATCCATAAAGACAATCGGTACAATTTTAAAATGGTAGATTTTACCTACATAGGGAATGATGCGGTCTATATCCTGGATTTTGAGCCCAAAAGAGCTGCAGACTACCAAGGTAGGCTATATATCCATGCAGATGATTTTGCTATAATCCGATTGGATTACAGCAATGTTAAATCCTTGAGGACCTTTAAGCTATTGGGAGTATCTTTGGACCAATATTTGGACAAGGGCAAGATGATATTTTCCAAGAATGAAGAAGGATTTTACTATTTACGCTATTTTGAAGAAGAACTGGGCGCAAAGGTGGCCATAAAAAGGCCTTTGAAAATCATTGAACTAAACAAGCGTGTAAAGGGAAGGAACAAACAGAACGAGCTTTCCTTAAAAATAGATATGGCGAGCAGTGGGGTAAACAGGCACGAGGTGATCCTTTTTGATTCTGAAGCCATAACTACCGCCCAATTCAATGCCGTTCAGGAAAATAATACCGTTCTTCCTACCTATATGCCCAACTACAATCCTGAATTTTGGAAGGGGTATAACATAATAGAACCCAACCAGGCAATAAAGGATTTTACGGCGCGAGTAGAGGTTAACTAAAGACTAAACCAAATTTTGAATAAAGGAATAACACAACAATGCCCAACCAATAACTAGGAATAATCCGCCCAATGGGGTAATTGGACCCAAAAACTTGAGTTTTTTTCCTTTAGCTGCACTTATAGAAAGTCCATAAATACTAAATGAAAATAGAAACACTCCAATTATAATACAATAAATCATATAACGTTCCAAAGCTGTTTCCAGATTAAAATTAAATCCTAAAACCAGTAATAAAATGGCATGGTACATTTGATACTTTACCCCAGTTTCAAAACTTTTTAATTGTTGTTCGTTCATGATTTTTTTTAGGGCATGCGCTCCAAATGCCCCGAAAACCACTGCTAAAAGACCGTAAAGAGAACCCAGTACATGCGCTAAAAGAACCATAAAAATATTTTTATAAAAGTAGTAAACAATAAAACTAATTGAACTCCATCTTTAATTCCAAGTCCTTATTCAAATTAAAAGCGCATTCTTTATAAGATGGAGGACCAAAGGTCTTTAATTTGGCATTAGAAAAGGCTATGGGTTCCTTTGGAATTCCCAACCAATTTGTATCCAATTTATCGTTTTCGTTTTCATCATGAAAAATAGCCATGGCATATTCGCCTTTGGGAAGATCGGAAATCTTGAAATGGGTAGTGACCTCAGTAGCGGTAATGCGTTCTACCTTATATACCTCCTCAAATTTTAGAAACCCTTCGGACTTATTGTAAATGGCAATATTGATATTGCCAATGGATGATTTTACGCCATGCACTACTACGGACAGTTTATTTTGGGACATGCCGCTGAATGGAAATAAAATCAACACAAGCCAAATATATTTCTTCAAATAACCGACCATTGTAAACCCCACAACTATTCTTTTGGAGGATTAATTTTGTTTGATAAAAGCTGATACATAGCCACCGTTTCCGTGCTATCTGGCATGTTTAAAAATAATTTCATGGAATCCTGATATACCAATCTTATTTTAGGTTGGGAAAGTCGATCCACATAAACATACACCTTGTTAAGGCTTAAGCTATCTTCTTTAAAGACTCCTTTTTCCCTTTCCTTAACAGAGAATCCATTGATGCGTTCCATGGAAGGAATCTTTTCCACCATTGCAACACTGTCCATCTCCGCATAAGGGATTTTAACGAAATATATTCCAGATAATATTTCCAATTCCTCCTTTTCCGTCTTTATCCAATTTTTGTAATGAGCCGTAAAAGCCAAGGCAACTACAATTATGGTGACCACAATAAGCAAATTTAAAAACCAATGTCTTTTTTCTGTATTTCCCATAATTTAAATGAAGATAGATGATTCCTCTAACAAACCAAAATATTTCAACTAAGGCCTACATCGAGCATCATCATAACTATAAATCCTCCTATAAAACCCATGGTGGCTATATCCGTAAACTTATCTTGTTGAGTTTCCGGAATTACCTCTTCAACGACCACAAAAATCATAGCGCCTGCTGCAAAAGAAAGGGCATAGGGTAAAATAGGCTGAAAAGCAAGAACCGCCCATGCACCCAATACCGCTGCAATAGGTTCCACCAAGGCTGATGCCTGTCCATACATAAAACTCTTTCTCCTACTTAAGCCCTGCCGCCTTAACGGCATGGCCACCGCAAAACCTTCCGGAAAATTTTGAAGTCCTATCCCCAAGGCCAAGGCAACTGCCCCGCCAATTGTAGCTCCATCAAATCCTGCTGCAACACCTCCAAACAAGACCCCAACTGCCAATCCTTCTGGAATATTGTGCAGGGTAATCGCTAAAGTTAATAAGGTGGTTTTATGCCAGGGAGTTTTAATTCCTTCTTTTTCGTTTTCCTTAAAGTTTATATGCAAATGAGGCAATACCTTATCTAACCCAAAAAGAAACAATGCCCCTAATAAAAAGCCAACTGCAGCCGGTATCACCTTAACAAATCCCTCCCCAGGGCTCATTTCTATACCAGGGGCCAATAAACTCCAGAAACTGGCCGCTACCATGACCCCGCCCGTAAAACCAAGCATGCCATCCAGTACGGCACGATTCATAGTCTTAAAGAAAAACACCAATGAGGCACCCAGGGCCGTAAGTCCCCATGTAAACAAGGTAGCATAAAAAGCAGCTAGTATTGGGTCGATAGATTCAAAATAATCAATAATTTCATTCATATTTCATCATTGGTTTTAATATACAAATTAGAAGCGATGACATGTGAAATTTGCATTTTCCTTCCGTCTATTTCAATATTTAATGAACCATCGAACTCCTCCCTTTCGATTACGTTTATTTGATTACCCAAGGCTATACCATTCTTATCCAAAAACTTCAAAAACGTTGCTGATGAATCTTTGACGCCAACGCATACTCCAATAGTATTAATAGGGACTTCACTAAGCAAATCCCTATCCCTTTCCTTAAAGGCTCCGTTCCTATCCGGTATTGGATCTCCATGCGGATCAAACTTGGGAAATGCCAAGAGACGATCTAGACTATCTATTAGCTGGTCACTTTTAATGTGCTCCAACTGTTCCGCCACCTCATGGACCTCATCCCAGGAAAAATCCAGTTTCTCCACTAAAAAAACTTCCCAAAGTCTATGCTTTCTAATAATGCTCAATGCCCTTTTTGTCCCTAATGGGGTTAACGAAACCCCTTGGTATCGTTTGTAGTTTACCAAATCTTTTTCGGACAATTTTTTAATCATATCGGTAACCGAGGAGGGCTTGGTTTCCATTAGCTCTGCAATGGCATTGGTGGCCACTTCCTCTGTCCCCTTTCTGCCTAAATGAAAAATGGTCTTAATATAATTCTCTTCCGAACGTGTCATCAAATAATATTTATACAAAAATACATTTTTATTTGTACAAACAAATTTTTAGATTTGCCTAAAATATAATTTAACTTAATGAAAAATATAATTTTACTATTTCTATTTGCACCATTATCCCTTCTTTTCTCCCAAACCGGAACCTTGGAAGGTACAGTTACCTCCAACGGAGAGCTATTGGCCTGGGCGACCATACAGCTGCAAGGCACCCACATCGGCACCACTACGGATGAAACAGGGAAGTATAGCCTAAACGCTCCCTTTGGAAGCTATACCGTAGTTTGCCAAAGCATAGGATACACCTCCATACTTAAAAAAACTATTGTAGACCAATCCCCTACATTAAAATTAAATTTTGAATTAAAAGAAGATGTTATGGGGCTGGAACAGGTAGTGGTAACTGGAACGCGAACGGACAAAAGACGCACGGACTCCCCCGTCATCGTAAATCTGATCAACAGTAAAACATTGGATAATGTAGTGGCAACAAATCTTTCTGAAGGGCTTAGGTTCCAACCAGGCCTCCGGGTGGAAACCGATTGCCAAACGTGCAATTATACCCAATTGCGGATAAATGGACTTCAAGGGGGGTATTCACAAATATTGATCAACGGAAGGCCTATTTTTAGCCCGCTTACCGGCTTATACGGTATGGAGCAAATTCCAACCAACATGATAGAACGTATAGAAATAGTCCGAGGCGGCGTTTCGGCCTTATACGGATCAAGTGCCATAGGTGGTACCGTGAATGTGATCACCAAAATTCCAAGACAAAACGACTATTCCTTTACCTATACCTATCAAAATGTAGGGAACAATGGCAACGATCATCTTCTAGTAGGAAACGCAACCGTAGTAAATCCAAAACGAAATGCAGGAGCCACCTTTTTCGTCAGCAAGAGGGACCGTGACACCTATGACGCTAACGGCGATAATTTTTCTGAGCTACCACAGCTAAAAAACAACTCCTTCGGTACCAACTTCTTTTACCTACCAAAGAAAAACCAAAAGTTAGAAGTAAGTATTAGTAGCATAAATGAATACCGGTACGGCGGGGAGATGGTGGATAAACCTGCCCACTTGGCACAGCAATCCGAAGAAAGGACCCATAACGTACTCATGGGCAGTCTGGATTATCAAATAAATTTTAATGAGGAAAAAAGTGCACTTATACTTTATTATGGTGGTCAATATACCGATCGTGATCATTATACGGGCATAATCCCGGACAGCCAACCAGAATTGGGGGAATTCTTGGCGGACCCCCCTTACGGAATATCAAATGTTACTACACATCAAGGTGGCACACAATACAATCATAGCTTTAAAGAGTTTCTTGGCGGTAAAACCGTATTTACATTTGGTTCCGAATTTGTATATGACGAGGTACTGGATGTTATTGAACCCTATAATTATAAAATAGACCAAACAACTAGGAATTTAAGTGGTTTTATACAGAACGACTGGGATATTTCTGCCAAATTAAATTTTCTTTCCGGTTTTAGGATCGATGACCACAACCTAGTAGACAAAACTATTATTAGCCCTAGGCTCTCCTTGCTCTACAAGTGGAACAAGGAGACACAATTGAGATTGGGTTGGGGTACTGGTTTTAGGGCTCCCCAAGCTTTTGATACGGACTTGCACATTGCCTTTGCCGGAGGTGGTATCTCCCGTATTTCATTATCCGACCGCCTAAAGGAGGAACGCTCCAACAGTTTTACAGGATCTATTAATTATGATAAGGCATCAGAACACTTCATTGCCGGTTTTACTCTGGAGGGGTTTTATACCCACTTAAATGATGCCTATTATCTTTTCCCTTTGGGCGAGGATGAATTTGGACAGCGTTTTGAAAAGAGAAACGGTCCTGGTGCAACGGTCCGGGGTATTACCCTAGAAACTAGAGCCAATTTTGATTATTTGCTTCAGATCGAAGCAGGCTTCACCCTACAATCCAGCCTCTTCGATAATGCCATTGAGAATATTACAGGATTGGAAGCAAAAAGGGCATTTTTAAGAACCCCAAACCACTACGGTTATGCCACTATTACTTATACACCCACTAAAAAATTAAGTGGTAGCGCCAATATTGTGTACACCGGACCTATGGAAATTGCCCATTATAGTGGGGAGGGAACAGGACAGCAAGTAAATGAATATACCCAGTCCCCAACGTTTACGGAACTAAGTCTCCGCCTTGGCTATAACCACGCATTTTCCGAAATTGACACAGGAATAGAGATATTTGGTGGTGTCAAAAATTTGACCAATGCTTATCAGGACGATTTTGATTTGGGGAAAAACAGGGATAGTAACTACGTCTATGGTCCTGGGGCTCCAAGAACCGTTTTTATAGGACTAAGGATAAAATCTTTATAAGAATGAAGCTACCCAAGACAACACTTATAATATTGCTGGTGAATTCATTTCTACCATGGAACGATGCACATGCACAAGAAAAAAATGAAATTAATTGGATTAGCTTTGAGCAACTACATGATTCCCTTAAAGTACATCCGCAAAAGGTATTCATACATTTTTATGCGGATTGGTGTTCTCCTTGCTTAAAAATGGATGAAGTAGCCTTTAAAGACCCTAAAGTTGTTCATAAAATAAATAAGTATTTCTATGCTATAAAATTTAATGTAGAAACCAAGGATACCATTGTTTTTGGAGAACAGCGTTTTACAAATCCAAGAGCAAAAAGACGTAATCCCGTTCATGAAATACCCCTTCTATTGGCTAGCAGAAAAGATGCCCCCTTTACGCTACCAGCATTAGTATTTATGGATTCCTCTTTTATTGCCCAAGCACGCTATTTTCAATATCTTGATGCCGATCAATTACTGGGAATACTAGAGAAAATGCCTTAAAAAATCTCCATAATTTACCATTATCCGGTTTGTAAGTTCTACCAATAGAATTTGTACTTTTGGATGGCATCCCGATGATGGACACTAATTCACACTAAACTCGGCCTAATCCCTTAACACAATTGAGTATTTCCACGGCAACATACGATTATATTATTATTGGCGCAGGGGCCTCTGGTTTGTTATTGGCCAATGCTATGACCAAGGATAATTTCTTTGCTCAGAAATCAATCCTATTGTTAGACAGAAATTTAAACAAACAAAATGACCGCACCTGGTGTTTTTGGGAAATTGGCGAAGGAGATTTTGATACTATACTTTACAAAACCTGGGATCATATTCTAGTAGCAGATGATCAATATTCCAAACGCACGTCCATTGCCCCATACCTGTATAAAATGATTCGAGCTGAGGATTTTTACCGTTCTTACCGTAACCAATTAGCTTGCCGTTCCAACATCACTTTGTTACAAGGGAACGTAAAAGAAGTTCAAGATAAAGGCAATGAAGTAATGGTCTCCACTGATACCAATACTTTTAAAGGCAAAAGGGTATTCAATAGTATATTTGACTATAAGCCGCTGTTACAACAACAAAAATATCCGGTTTTACAGCAACATTTCATAGGATGGTTTGTAAAAACAACAAAACCTATATTTGATGGGAATCAAGCCACTTTTATGGATTTCTCCATTCCACAGAAGGGAAACACCCGTTTTATGTACGTATTGCCATTTTCAGAAACAGAGGCCTTGGTGGAATACACCTTATTCTCTGAAAATATGCTCCCAGAAAAGGAATATGAAGAGGCTATAAAGTCCTATCTAAATGATGAATTGGGTTGCCAAGATTATGAAATAATAGAAAGGGAAAAAGGAAGTATCCCCATGAGCTGTTATGATTTTAACATCCACAACAGCACAAACCTAATGCATATAGGTGTTGCCGGAGGCTGGGCAAAGCCAAGTTCGGGCTATACCTTTATGCGGACACACCAAAAAATAACAGCGTTAATCCCATTTTTAAAAAGAGACAAACCATTAAATTCCTTTTTTAAAAAGGACCGATTTTGGTTTTATGACCTCCTCCTATTGGATATACTACATAAGACCAACAATAAGGGAAGATTAATTTTTGGACAACTGTTCAAGAACCGTGGGCCACAACAAATATTTAAATTTTTAGACGAAAAAACCGGTATCCTGGAAGACTTAAAAATAATAGCTGCCTGCCCTAAAAAAGAATTTATTCAGGCCTTCATCCGAAGGGTTTTTTTAATTTAACAAGCTATATTTTCTAATACTGATATATACCCGTATATTTTACTCTTTTAAAAACCAATTACTCACATGCAAACCATATCTACCTTCAGAACTGCCTTAGTTCTATCCCTTTTTGGCATTTTTGCCATATCCTGTGATAAAAAACCCAAGCAACCCCAGGAACCCTTGTTGGTAATAAAAGAAGACACCACTACTGCCTTAAACAGGTTTAAGGAAATAAGGGAAAGCGTTCCCGCACAAGTCGCAGAAGGCTTAACATTGTCTTTATGGGCTTCAGATTCCTTGGCTCCTGATCCAGTGGCGATGTCCGTTGACGATGAAGGAAACATATACCTTACTAGGACCAACCGTCAAAAAAACTCTGAATTTGATATCAGAGGTTTCAGACATTGGATGACACCATCAATTGCCCTACAATCCGTGGAGGATAGAAAGAACTTTTTACATGAAACCTTCGCCTCCGAAAAAACCGAGGAAAACGAATGGTTAAAGGACTTAAATAATGATGGCATCCACGATTGGAAAGATCTCACGGTGCAAAAGGAGGAAATATGGAAATTGGAGGATCAAAATGCTAATGGCTATGCCAATGTTGCTACAAGAATTGTGAATGATTTTAATGAAGAAAAATCGGATGTTGCCGGAGCATTATTGGTTAGGAAAAATGATATGTTCGTAGGTATTGCTCCGGATATGTGGAGAATTACCGATGAGGATGGAGATGGGATTATGAACGATAAAACTTCCATTTCCCATGGTTACGGGGTACATATCGGTTTTGGGGGACATGGAATGTCCGGAGCTATTGAAGGTCCTGACGGAAGGATATATTGGGGTATTGGCGATATAGGGGCCAATATTACTACCGCAGACGGAACAAATCACAAATACCCTAATCAAGGGGTTATTGTTAGATCCAATCCCGATGGTAGCGATTTTGAAGTTTTTGCCGCTGGTGTCCGTAATACGCATGAATTCGTATTTGACGAATACGGTAATATTATTACCGCTGATAATGACGGAGATCACCGTGGAGAAAGTGAACGCTTGGTATATATTGTCGAAGGATCGGATGCAGGTTGGCGCTCCAACTGGCAATATGGCAAATATACCGACCCAAAAAACAATGGCTACAACGTTTGGATGGATGAAAAACTTTTTGTTCCACGTTGGGAAAACCAAGCCGCCTATATTATTCCGCCCATAATGAACTTTCACAATGGTCCCACTGGAATGGCATACAACCCCGGCACGGCCTTGGGGAAAGAATGGAAAAATAAATTTTTTCTAGTGGAGTTTGTTGGTAATCCAAGTAGATCTCACATATGGAGTTTCGACTTAAAACCTAAAGGTGCCTCCTTTGAATTAAATAAGGAACAAGATATTTTGAGTGGAATTCTCCCTACAGGAATTCGTTTCGCACCGGATGGTGCTCTTTACATTGCAGACTGGATGAACGGCTGGGACACCAAAAATTACGGTCGGGTCTGGAAGTTGGATGTTGCTGCCAACAAAAACGACCTTAAGGCGGAAAGAAAGGAAACAGAGCGTTTAATGACCTTGGACTATACAGACCAAAGCGCAGACGAATTGATCCAATTCCTATCATATCCAGATATGCGTATTCGCCAAAAAGCGCAGTTCGAATTGGCAGATAGGGATAATAAGGGCCAAAAAGCATTTACCGTAGCCATTACACAAAAGGAAAACCAATTGGCCCGGGTCCATGGAATTTGGGGCATTGGACAATTGGCACGAAAAAAATTGGAAAGAGCGGAAGCTTTAATGCTCCTTTTAAAGGACAGTGACGCGGAAATTGTGGCACAGGCTGCCAAAACTCTGGGAGATGTTAGATATAATAATGCCGGTAAAAACCTAATTTCCTTGCTTGGACACCAAAATGCCCGAGTTCGTTTCTTCGCTGCACAAGCTATAGGTAGGATTGCGGAAAAAAGTGCAGTTCAGCCCTTATTAACCATGTTGGAGGCTAATAATGACGAAGATCTTTATTTAAGACATGCAGCTGTATTGGCGCTTAGCAGAATTGGAGAAACTGCCCCTATAATTGCCTTGGCCGACAGTAAAAACAGAAGTTTGCGCATAGCCGCTGTATTGGTATTGAGACGACTACAGAATGAACATTTAGCCCTTTTTTTAAGGGACCAGGATGAATATATAGTTACCGAGGCCGCTAGGGCAATCAACGACGATTGGTCAATTGAACCTGCCTTGCCTGCTTTAGCCTCCTTGTTGAAAGAGGAAAGATTTACCTCTGAACCATTATTGCGCAGAAGTATTAATGCCGCACTTAGGGTTGGAGGTGATAAGGAGTTGGACCTGCTAATCGACTTTGCACGCAGAACAACTGTGTCCAGCACACTTAGAGGTGAAGCATTGGCAGCCATTGGCACATGGGCCTCCCCTTCTGTCCTGGACAGGGTAGATGGGCGTTATAGGGGAGAAATTAATAGGGATGCCATTGCCGTAAAACATAAAATAGAAAAATATATTCCCGACTTTTTAAAGGATAAAAACCCGGATATTTTAGTGGCCGCAGCCAAGGCCATAAGCGCCCTCAAAATAGATGGTTACAATGCCCAATTGGCAACTATCATGAAAAGCAATACTTCCCCAGAGGTGCGTTCTGCCATGTTAATGGCACTTGGAGATCTAAATTATACCAATATTGAAGAGGCTATGAGAATTGGTATGGCAGATAAAAATCGGGATGTGCGTACCGTGGCTGTAGGATTAGTAACCCAAGTTGATATTCCCAAAGAAAAATTGCCCGCTATTGTAGAGCCTATATTTAAAAGTGGGTCCATTATTGAACAACAAAAAATGCTAAGCGTTTTGGGAGAGATGCCACTTGAAAAAAGTAAGGATGTACTAAGCGCTCTAATAAAACAAGGAAATAACAAGAAGCTATCAAATGGGGTTATCTTGGATCTGACAGAGGCTGTTGAGGCTACCCAATCCAAAGAACTAATTGCTCAACTGGGCAAACTTAAAGCCCACGGTGATGGTTTGGATGCCTATTCTGAAACCCTAAATGGCGGAAACAGAAGGGCAGGATATGACTATTTCAATACTAATTCAACTGGGCAATGTGTTAGGTGCCATGCCGTTGGGGGTGCAGGTGGATCTGTAGGCCCTGCCATGGACAATATTGGAAACCTATTGAGCAGGGAACAAATACTGGAGGCGTTGATTAATCCGAGTGCACGTTTATCACCAGGTTACGGAATGGTTACCGTTACCCTAAAAGATGGGCAAACGGTTACAGGAATTTTGGAAGAGGAAACCAAGGATGAGCTCATACTTAAAACCTCTGATGCAGAACCCATGGAAATTGCACTATCCAGAATAGATAAGAGACAAAATATGGCTTCAGGGATGCCTCCTATGGGTTCCTTAATGTCCAAAAGGGAAATAAGGGATGTAATCGAATTCTTGGCCGGTATGAAAAAAGAATAACTTATACTTCGCGGTTCATTAAGGCAGTTCCAAACTGCCTTAATGTTTCCTTTTTCCCAGGTGCAACGCTTAGCATTTCCAAAGTTTTAAATGCCTTATCGGTGTAACTTTCTATCTCTTTTATAGTACGGGATACTGCCCCTGTTTCCTCAAATAATTCTTTAACGGTATTTATTTTATTGGTGGCATCCTTTGGTTTAATGGAAAACAAATGCTCTAATTCTTGAGCCTGATCTGGGGTTCCCAATTCCAAAGCTTTTAAGTACAAATAGGTCTTTTTGTTTTCAATAATATCGCCCCCTACCTGTTTTCCAAAGCTTTTGGGGTCTCCAAAAGCATCCAAATAATCGTCCTGAAGTTGAAAGGCAATCCCCAGATTTTTTCCAAAATCATAAATCAAATCTTGGACATCCTCCGATTCATCTGCAATTATAGCCCCCATTTTCATGGCCGCGGCTACTAAAACAGCCGTCTTATTTTGAATCATAATGAGATATTCAGGAATGCTTACATCTTCCCTGTTCTCAAAATCCACATCATACTGTTGTCCTTCGCAAACTTCCAAAGCAGTTTTACTGAACAATTTCATTAAGTTCTTATAGGTGCTCGCAGGATAACTTTCCAACAGTTGATAACTATATATTAACATGGCATCCCCAGAAAGAATTCCTGTATTCATGTCCCACTTTTTATGAAGGGTCTGCTTTCCCCTTCTCAATGGGGCCTCATCCATAATATCATCATGTACCAAAGAAAAATTGTGAAATACCTCAATGGCCAAAGAGGCATCCAAAGCCTTTTTATAATCCCCTCCAAAAATATCGGTCGTCATTAAAGTTAAAACAGGTCTTAATCGTTTCCCGCCTAAATTAAGAATATAGGAGATAGGCTCATACAGATTTACAGGCTCTTTAATTTTGAATTTATACTCCATATAGGCCAGGAATTCGGCCCTGTATTGTTCTATACTCTGCATAATGGCAATTTTTTTCAAAAATACATTAAAAGACATCACTTATCATAATGAAACAAATCTCAATGCCAATAGAAGGAAATTGACCGAAATGTTAAGAAATCGTAAAACTATGGAAACTTTTTTTGTTTTATTAGTTTCCTAAACTATATTTGCAAACTCTATGAAAGAAAAAATTTTAGAAAAGGCAACTGATATGTTTTTGAACCTGGGGTTCAAAAGTGTTACCATGGACGATTTGGCTAATGAAATGGGGATATCCAAAAAAACGATTTACACCCATTTTGAAAATAAGACGAAGTTGGTACAGGAGTGTACTTTTAGCTTATTTAATCAAATTAATACAGGAATAGAATTCATATGTGCCAATGTTAAGAATCCTATTGAAGAATTGTACGACATTAAAAAGTTTGTCATTTCCCATTTAAAGGATGAAAAGTCTTCCCCCCAGTACCAGTTACAGAAATACTATCCCAAAATTTTTGCAAACCTTAGGAAAAAGCAATACGAACTAATGCAGGAATGCACGATAAAAAATATTAAAAGAGGTTTAGAACTTGGGATTTACAGGGAAAATTTGAACATCGAATTTGTATCACGCATCTATATTTCGGGCGTGGCAAGTATCAAGGACGAACGCTTTTTTCCAGAGGGCAATTTCTCTGCAAAAGAATTACAGGATTATTTTCTTGAATATCATTTGCGTGGAATTGTAACACCAAAGGGAAGAAAGATACTAAATGATATCATCGATTCTACACATGAATAAAAAACAACTAAATGACCCGATCAAAAAACATTAAATCGAATTTTATGAAATATAGCTTTTTAGCACTTTTGATGCTATTTACAGTTACTTGGACCTACGCCCAAGAACAGACATATAGTTTCAGCCTAGAGGAAGCTATTGCCTTTGCCTTGGAGAACAATTACAGCGCCATTAATGCCGATAGGGATTTGTTGGACGCAAAAAAACAAAAATGGGAAACAATTGCCACGGGGCTTCCACAAATAGATGGGGCTGTGAGCTATCAAAATCAATTAAAGCAACCCGTATCCCTGTTGCCAGGTGAATTGGCGGGCCAGGAGCCGGGAACCTTTATTCCCGTTGTCTTTGGACAACCCCAAACTGCCAATGCCACGGCGACCCTTAAACAACAAATTTTTGACGGGTCATACCTCGTTGGCATTCAAGCGGCAAAAACCTTTATTGCCTATAGTAATAACAACAAGGAGAAAACTGAATTGGAGGTGCGTAAATCTGTTGTTGAGGCTTATGGGAATGTTCTTTTGTCGCAGGAAAGCGTTGCCATTTTGGAAAAAAACAAGGTCAATTTGGAAAAAAATCTTTTCGAAACCCAAAAGCTTTTCGAAAATGGGCTTGGCGATGAAGAAAGCGTGGAACAATTACAGATTACCCTATCCTCCATTGACAATCAATTAAAAAACTCGCTTCGTCTACAGTCGATCACCTTACAGATGTTAAATATAATTATGGGTCTGGACATAGATGCTCCTACCCTATTAAAGGAAAAACTATCCGATTTGGCCCAAGCTCAGATACGTTTAGATCTCTTGGAAGAAGATTTCATACTAGACAACAACATCGATTTTAAAATAGTGAACAATCTAAACCAGCAAAGGGAATTGGAACTTAAGCTGCAAAAAAGTATGGCCCTGCCAACCTTAAATGCGTTTGTAAATTACGGTAGCACCTCTTACAGTGACAAGTTCAACTTTTTAAGTAACGATACCGAATGGTTCGATTCATCGGTATTGGGCTTAGACCTACACATTCCAATTTTTAGTTCTTTAGGGAGAAGCGCTAAAACAGCGAGGGCAAAAATTGCGTTGGACAAAGCCAAGACTGAACTGTCTGAGACCGAACAGAATATTCGCCTACATCACAAAACTGCAAAAAGCAATTACCTCTTTTCCATAGAAGAATACAATACGGCAAGCGAAAATTTGGCCTTAGCAGAACGAATAGAATATAAAAACCAAGTGAAATACACCGAAGGCCTTGCCTCCAGCTTTGAGCTAAGACAGGCACAAACACAGTTGTACAATGCACAACAGGAATACCTTCAATCCATGGTACAAGTAATTAACAACAAAACAGAATTGGAAACGGTACTTAACAGCAAACTATAAACGTAAAACATCAACCTAAGAATAAAAAATCATGAAAAACATACTTCAAATATTCGCCTTGGGGGCCATTCTGGCCTCTTGCGGTTCCGATAATCAGCAAACAATAGATCAACTTATTTCCAGCGGAGACCTTAACGCCCTACGTGCCAAGAAAAGTGAACTTTTTGAGAAACAAACAGTCATGGAATCCGAAATGAAGAAGTTGGATTCGATCATAGGAACCATGAGCGGAAATGAAAATCTTCCTTTGGTAACCACGGTTGTAGCCCATCCTGTAAAGTTTGATCATTACCTTGACTTACAAGGTGATGTAAAAACGAAACAAAATGTACTTATCTACCCAGAAATGCAAGGTGTTTTGAAAAAAGTATATGTTAAAGAGGGCCAAGAAGTGAGTAAAGGCCAAATATTGGCAAGTATAGATGATGGTGGAATGGGCAGCCAACTGGAGCAGTTGAAAACTCAAGCACAATTGGCAAAAACAACTTTTGAACGCCAAAAAAGATTATGGGATCAAAAAATAGGTTCCGAAATTCAGTTTCTTCAGGCTCAGGCTAATTATGAAGCTACAGAAAATACCGTTAATCAAATGCAGAGCCAATTAGGGAAGTCAACCATTAGAGCTCCATTTTCCGGAATTATAGACAACGTTATTAAGGACCAAGGTACAGTAGTTGCCCCTGGTCAAGGATCCGAAGTATTTAGAATTGTAAACCTATCGGATATGTATATCGTGGTCGATGTACCTGAGACCTATTTAGGCAGCATAAAAAATGGAAAGGAAGCCAAAGTATATTTCCCTGTTTTAGGAGATAGCATAATGACCAATATTAGACAGACAGGAAACTTTATAAACCCTGGAAACAGATCTTTTACGGTAGAAATACCGGTACCCAATAAGACAGGAACCATTAAGCCCAACCTCAGCGCCAAGGTACAATTAAACGATTATACCAGCGAAAACGCCATTCTTATTCCACAGAGTATTGTTTCCGAAAATGCGGATGGGGAACAGTATGCTTATGTTGCCGAAGAATTGAACGCAGACAACGAAGCTATTGTAAAAAAGATGATCATAACCACTGGTAAGACCCAAAATGGATTTGTAGAAGTACTTTCTGGTATAAGCGATGGTAATCATATTATAAAAGAAGGTGCCAGAAGCGTAAAAGATGGCCAAAAAGTTAAAGTTTTAAACTAAAAAGTCCATGAGCAAACTACAAAAAAACGCAGACAAAGAATTTAGTCTATCATCGTGGGCAATAGACAACCCGTCGGTTATATATGTAATGATCGGTATCTTTCTATGGATAGGATTATCATCCTATTTCGCCATGCCTAGGGAAGACTTTCCAGAGATCATAGAAACGAAGATATATATCAGCACCCCATATCCCGGAAATACTGCCGAAGATATTGAAAGGTTGATTACGGACCCTTTGGAAGATGAATTAAAGAATATAAGCAATGTAGTGGAGATTGTCTCTACCTCGCAAGAAGACTATTCGATTATCACCGTTGAATTCAATGAAGAAATTTCAGTTGAATCGGCCAAACAAAGGGTTAAGGATGAAGTTGATGGGGAAAAAGCCAGTGAGGACTGGCCTACTTTTAACGGTGCAAAAGTAGAACCAAATGTATTCGACCTTAATTTTTCAGAGGAAGTTCCCATAATGAACATCAACTTTACCGGCGATTATCCGGTGGAAAAGCTAAAGGAATATGCCGAATACTTACAGGATGAAATTGAAAACCTTCCTGAAGTCAAAAAAGCCGACATCCGTGGAGCCCAGGAAAAAGAAGTAGAGGTGGCGGTAGACGTGTATAAAATGATGGCTGCCAAGGTAAGTTTTGACGATGTTATGCAAGCCATAGGTAATGGTAACATGACCATGTCCGCAGGGAATTTAAAAATTGGTGGACAGCGGCGTACCATAAGGATCATAGGCGAAGTAGAAAATCCAAGCCAGCTCAACGATTTTGTTGTAAAATCCGAAAACGGAGCGGTATATCTAAAAGATATTGCCGAGGTACATTTTGATGAAAAGGACAAAACTACCTTTGCTCGAGAATTTGGGGAGAGCGTGGTGATGTTGGATGTAAAAAAGCGGGCAGGTCAAAATTCCATATCGGCATCTGACCAAATAAAGGAAATTGTAAAAACTACCAAAGCCAACTATTTCCCTCCGGATCTACACATTTCTATTGCAAATGATTCATCCACAAGAACTCTTAACCAAGTAGACGACTTGGTCAACAATATCATTTTTGGAATTATTTTGGTGGTAGGCGTACTTATGTTCTTTTTGGGCTTCCGTAATGCCCTATTTGTTGGATTTGCAATACCAATGTCCATGTTTATGTCCTTTATGATCCTATCATGGTTGGGCTATACCCTGAATACTATGATTCTTTTTGGAATGATCATGGGATTGGGAATGTTGGTGGATAACGGTATTGTGGTAGTGGAGAATGTGTATCGTTTAATGGATGAGGGTATGTCACGTATTGAGGCGGCGAAAAATGGTATTGGTGAAATTGCCTTCCCCATCATAATTTCCACGGCAACTACTGTTGCGGCCTTTGTTCCGTTAGGACTTTGGCCTGGGATATTTGGGCAATTCATGATCTATTTTCCAATTACCCTATCTGTAGTATTAGGGTCATCCTTATTTGTAGCCATATTTATGAACTCCATGTTAGTTTCCAATTTTATGGATACGGAAGAAAAGGAACTAACCGTAAAGCAGTTGGTACGAATTAGCATCATAATGGGAGGAATCGGGCTATTGATTTTGTTCTTTGGCGGAGCCATGAGAGGTTTTGGTTCAGTTATGATCTTAACGGCGGGCATGTTCTGGATATACAAATACGCAGTAAAAAAATGGGCCGTGCGTTTTCAAAAAAATACGATGACACGTTTTGAAAACTGGTATGAGAAAAGATTGATACACGCCTTAAGGGGTAAAAATGTATACTGGTATTTTGGAATTACAGTAATGTTATTAGTGGTTGTATTTATGCTATTCGGAATGTCTGTCGGAAGTGGAAGAACCAAAATTGAATTCTTCCCGGACAATAAACCCAATGAAATTTATGTATACATTGAATATCCCGAAGGAACAGCCATAGAAAAGACCAATGACATTACCCTTGATATTGAAAAAAGGGTCTATGCCATAGTCAATGACAAGGCATATATGGACAATGGTAAAAACTTTATGATGACCACTGCTGTATCACAAGTAGGTGAAGGAGCTGGCAATCCTTTGGCCGATGGAGGTTCTGCGGCCGAAATGCCCCATAAAGGGAAAATCACTGTTAACTTTAGTGAATTCAAGTATAGGAGAGGATTGAATACGGAAGACATCCGCGCCAAAGTGCAGTCCGGACTCAGTGGTATTTATCCCGGTGTTGCCATATCCGTGGAAAAAGAGGCGAATGGCCCACCAGCAGGTTATCCCATTAATATTGAATTGGAAGGGAAAGATTACGACCAATTGATCAATACTGCTGAGGATATAAGAAACTTTATAAATACCAAAAATATCGCCGGTATTGAAGAAATAAAGATCGATGTAAATAAAAGTAAACCTTCCATGCAAGTGGTAGTAGATCGTAAAAAAGCGGGTGAGCTTGGAGTTTCGGTAGGGCAGGTCGGGAACCAATTGCGAAGGGCCTTATTTGGCGAAAAAGCAGGTGTTTTCAAGGAAGACGGTGAGGATTATGATATAAATGTTCGTTTTAACGAGGATTTAAGGTACAACAAAAGTGCCCTTTTTAATCAAAACATCATTTTTAGAGATCAAGCTACGGGAAAAGTCAAAGAAATTCCTGTTTCCGCGGTGGCAACAGAGAGAAATACTTCCGGCTTTAGTGCCATAAAGCATAGGGACAACAAACGTGTAGTGACCGTATATTCTGGGCTGCAACCTGGATTTACCGATGCTGCAGCCATAGTAGCAGAGATTCAAAAGGAAATGGAAGAGTTTAAGAACCTTCCAACAGGTATAAAAATAGATTATACCGGACAAATTGAAGAACAAAACAAACAGATGATGTTCTTGGTCGGTGCATTTTTTACCGGATTGGGACTAATCATGCTGATATTGATATTTCAGTTTGGTGGTATTTCTAAACCACTAATCATTATGATTGCCATTTTCCTAAGTTTTATAGGGGTATTTGGAGGACTAATGATTACAGGGTGGTCCTTTGTGATTATGATGACCATGATGGGAATAATTTCCTTGGCGGGAATTGTTGTGAACAATGGAGTGGTGCTATTAGACTATACCCAAATTCTTATAGACCGTAGGAAGGTAAAACTTGGAATGGATGATAAAGCCCTATTGACTAAGGAAGATGCTACCGAAGCCATCATTAGAGGCGGAAAGGCAAGGCTTAGGCCGGTTATTCTAACCGCGATTACCACTGTTTTAGGATTAATACCCTTGGCAATAGGTTTAAACATCGACTTCTTTGCGTTATTTTCTGAATTTAACCCGCACATTTACATGGGAGGAGACAATGTGGTATTTTGGGGTCCTTTGGCTTGGACCGTAATCTTTGGTTTGATCGTAGCCACCTTTCTTACTTTGATCATTGTACCTGTTCTATTCAATATTACCTATAGAATGAAAATTGCCCTTAGACGTAGCGGCAAGACCGAAACTGAGGCTATAACCGCAGCTTAAGATAATTCCAATTAAATTAAAAAGTGCCTATTTTAAGATAGGCACTTTTTTTGTGCAATATTTTGACATTGTAGATACCCAATAAAACAACATCCAATTTTAAACCATATTATCCTCAAATCATAAACAAAAAAACCCGGCGAATATCGCCAGGTTCCTATTTATATAATAATTTTCTATTGTTTGTGAATTGCCAATTCTCCAACTCCGTTCCATTGGGTAACATTGGCGATTTTACTATCCACAAAATCTACCTCCTTAAGCATCTTAGCATCCCAGAAGAACCATTTCCCAGTTTTCTTTCCTTGGGTATATTCACCCATGGCAATTTTCTTTCCATCCTCACCAAACATCTTCCATTCACCATGAAGTTTTCCATTTAGAAAATGACCCTCTTGGGAAACGACTCCATTGTCATGAAAATAAGTGGCCTTTAACACATCACCATCTTGTTCAAAAATTGGTTTTATATCCTGTGCATTGATTACCACTGAAAATATAAGTGCGAAAATTAGGGTAATTCCTTTCATTTTATTCGAGATTTTAAATTTGTCTATATGCTATCAACGTTTTAAAGATACATATATTTTACTTAAAATATACATTAACTTAACATTAAGTTTACATTGAGCCTTTAATAGTTTATTCGTCAATTGTTTACAAATAAAAAAACTCCCTGAAACAGGGAGTTTTAATTTCTAGTCATTTAACAGGTGCTTTAAACAGTTTCCTTATTGACCTTCATTCTGAGGGATGGGGAATTGGGTAACCCTATTATCTCCTGCCCTATCAATAACCAACTCATCCAGCCTATTAAACCTTCTTAAATCTATCCAACGATGCCCTTCAGCAAATAAAGAATATCTTCTTTCATACAAAAGCCTATCCTCGTCTACAGTACCGGGAAGAATAGGATCAAGTCCGGCTGCATTTCTCACAACGTTGATCGCCATTTCGGATTCTCCAGGGTTATCAACCATATTTGCTTCTGCATATAATAAAATAAGCTCCTCATTCCTAATCAATGCTACAGGATCCGTGCTAGATTCATAAATAAATACATCATGAGTTCCAGGAGTTAACCCTGCAATATTAAGTGGACCGTCAGTCCTTAGTACAGCCTTCCCCAATCTACCATCCCCTGCCTCAGCAGAATTAACAAAATCCGGATGTGCTATTCTCGCGTTGGCCCCAGTGGAATTTTTGGCAAAAAACAACTGATTTAACTCATCTGATCCTGCAGCAGAAAATCGGTAGTAAGCTCCTAAATACATATCTCCCGTAAAATCCAGAAAGGAATCATCCAAAGCGCTTAAAACAAGGGAATAGTTCCCTTGATAGGCTGCTGCCCTAGCGGTTATTGCCCTATTGAATTCTAAATAGGAGACACCTAAAGTGTTTGGGGATACATCTCCTCCGGTAGCCAAATCAGAAGCAGCTGTATTTAATAACTCAAGTTTCGCACCGAAATAATTTTACACAACGGCTTGATAATTAAACTCGTGGGAGTTTTTTAAAAACCCAAAATCTTCAATATTCTCTATTATTTTGGATGTAATAAGTTCAA
>Ga0105050_10001329_pt1 | contig 37350 bp, 31 predicted proteins | sample FRY01_FD_78088 | JGI IMG/M metagenome (GOLD analysis project Ga0105050, IMG submission 78088) | Freshwater microbial communities from Lake Fryxell liftoff mats and glacier meltwater in Antarctica - FRY-01 | ecosystem: Environmental > Aquatic > Freshwater > Ice > Glacier meltwater ...
AACTACACCCGCTCGTCCCGCCACAGGTATTGCACTTCATGCAGGTCCCGTTCCTGACCAGCGTATAATTCCCGCACTCACCGCAGGCCTCGCCCTCGTAACCCTGCATCCGGGCCTTGTCGCGCTGGGTCAGGCTCACCGTGCCATTGGCCACAGCGGTGCTGCCCGCAAGGGCGGCACTGACCACCGGCACCAGCGTTTGCAACGCGCTCAGCGGATCGGCGGCGGCATCAAACGACATCGTGCCGAACCCGCCCTGCAGCACCACCAGATCATTGGGCACCCGCTTGCGCAGATAGCCGGTCGAACTGATCTGCTTGAGCACTTCAAGCGAACGGTTCGCGGCGCTGTCGCTCACCGGCGCCAGATTGCGGATTCCGTCCTCCTCACCCCGGCCCAGATCGTCGAACGAATGGCCCTCGGGCTTCACATGCGCAAGGTCCGTGCGGTCGAGATAGGACACCGCCAATTCGCGGAAGATATAGTCGAGGATGGAGGTCGCCGATTTGATCGAATCGTTGCCCTGCACCATCCCGGCCGGCTCGAACTTGGTAAAGGTAAAGGCGTCGACAAACTCCTCCAGCGGCACGCCATATTGCAGGCCCACTGAAATCGCGATGGCGAAATTGTTCATCATCGCGCGGAAACCGGCACCTTCCTTGTGCATGTCGATAAAGATTTCCCCAAGCGAACCATCAGCATACTCGCCGGTCCTCAGGTAAACCTTGTGGCCGCCGACGATGGCCTTCTGGGTATAACCCTTGCGGCGCTGCGGCATCTTTTCGCGCTCGCGGTTGCGAATCTCGCGGATGATGATTTTCTCGACGATCTTCTCGGCCAGCACGGTGGCCTTTTCCTGCTGCGAGCCGGAGGCGAGCACTTCCGCCGCTTCCTCGTCATCATCGATCAGCGCCGAAGCCAGCGGCTGCGACAGTTTCGACCCGTCACGGTAAAGCGCATTGGCCTTGATCCCCAGCGCCCATGATTCCTCATAGGCCTTCTGACAATCCTCGATCGTGGCATCATTCGGCATGTTGATGGTCTTGGAAATCGCACCCGAGATGAACGACTGCGCCGCCGCCATCATGTGGATATGGCTCGCCACCGACAGGAACCGCTTGCCGGTCTTGCCGCAGGGATTGGCGCAATCGAACACATGATAATGGTTGCGCGACAGGTAAGGCGCACCCTCCAGCGTCATGGTGCCGCAGACATGGTCATTCGCCGCATCGATCTGCGCCTTGGTAAAACCCAGATGGCGCAGCAGGTCGAACGTCGGATCGTTCAGACGCGCGGCGGGGATGCCCAACACCTTGGCGCAAAACTCCTCGCCCAGCGTCCACTGGTTGAACACGAACCGGATATCAAAGGCCTGCGGCAGCGCCGCCTCGATCTTGGCCAGTTCGGCGGCACCAAAGCCATGCCCGATCAGCGTGGTATGGTTGATCCCCGGCGCATTGCCGATGGTGCCGTGACCCACGGCATAGGCGATGATCTCTTCGATCTGCGCCGTGCCATAACCCAGTTTCGCCAGCGCCGCCGGCACCGACTGGTTGATGATCTTGAAATAACCACCCCCCGCCAGCTTCTTGAACTTCACCAATGCAAAGTCCGGCTCGATCCCGGTGGTGTCGCAATCCATCACCAGCCCGATGGTGCCAGTGGGGGCAATCACCGACACCTGCGCATTGCGGTAGCCATGAATTTCGCCCAGCCGCAGCGCTTCATCCCAGCTCGACATCGCCAGTTCGATCAGGCGCTTGTCGGGGCAGAAACCGTGGTTCAGCGGCACCGGCTTGATCGCCAGCGCCTCATAACCCTCGGCCAGCCCATGCGCCGCCGTGCGGTGATTGCGGATCACCCGCAGCATATGGTCCTTGTTACGCCCGTAACCGCTGAAGGCACCCAACTCCCCCGCCATCTCGGCGCTGGTCGCATAGGCGACGCCGGTCATGATCGCCGACAGCGCACCGCACAGGGCGCGGCCCTCGTCAGAATCGTATCCCAGCCCCATGTTCATCAACAGACCGCCGATATTGGCATAACCCAACCCCAGCGTGCGGAAATCATAGGACCGCTGAGCAATCTCCTTGGACGGAAACTGCGCCATCAGCACCGAAATCTCCAGCGTGACAGTCCAGAGCCGTGTGGCGTGGATGTAATCCTCGGCCTGAAACACGCTGTCCTTATAGAACGTGAGCAGGTTCATCGAGGCAAGGTTGCAGGCGGTATCATCCAGAAACATGTATTCCGAACAAGGGTTTGACCCCCGGATCGCACCATCTTCCGGGCAGGTATGCCATGCATTGACGGTGTCGTGATACTGGATGCCCGGATCGGCACAGGCCCATGCGGCATGCCCGACCTGATCCCACAGATCACGCGCCTTCATCGTCTTGGCGACTTTGCCATCCTTACGGTTCAGCAGTTCCCAATCACCATCGGCGGCCACCGCCTTGAGGAACGCATCGGTGACCCGGATCGAATTGTTGGAATTCTGGCCCGAGACGCTGGAATAGGCCTCGCTATCCCAATCCGTATCATAAGTCGGAAACTCGATGCTGGTATGCCCTTGGCGCGCATAATCCAGCACCCGCTTGGTATAGGTATCCGGGATCGCCACCTTCTTGGCCTCGCGGATCGCCGCCGCCAGCGCCTTGTTCACCTTGGGATCATAGGCATCCTTCTCGGCGCCATCCCAAGCCTTGATCGCGGCAAAGAGCGCATTCAGCTTTTGGGAATGCATCTTCGAGCCTGACACGATCGAGGCGACCTTCTGCTCCTCGATCACCTTCCAGTTGATGAAATCCTCGATATCGGGATGGTCCGCATCCACGATCACCATCTTGGCGGCACGCCGCGTGGTGCCCCCCGACTTGATCGCACCGGCCGCGCGGTCACCGATCTTGAGAAACCCCATCAGGCCCGAAGATTTACCCCCACCCGACAGCTTTTCACCCTCGCCGCGCAGCGACGAGAAATTGGTGCCGGTGCCAGAGCCATATTTGAACAGACGCGCCTCACGCACCCACAGGTCCATGATGCCGCCGTCATTGACCAGATCATCAGCCACCGACTGGATGAAACAGGCATGCGGCTGCGGATGCTCATAGGATGACAGCGACTTGGTCAGCACGCCGGTCTGATAATCGACATAGTGATGGCCCTGCGCGGGACCGTCGATACCATAAGCCCAATGCAGCCCGGTATTGAACCACTGCGGGCTATTGGGCGCCGCGCGCTGCGTCGCCAGCATATGGCGCATCTCGTCATAATAGGCCTGCGCATCGGCCTCGGTGGTGAAATAGCCGCCCTTCCAGCCCCAATAGGTCCATGCGCCTGCCAGACGGTCAAACACCTGCTTGGCGCTGGTCTCGCCGCCCATCGTGGCACCGGGCGCAGGCTCACCCCGCCACAGGAACGATGGCACACCCTTTTCCTTCACGCGCTTCACGTCAGAGGGGACGCCGGCCTTGCGGAAATACTTCTGCGCGATGACATCGGACGCCACCTGACTCCAGCCGCCGGGCACTTCACAGGCTTCGAGCTTGAAGACGACCGTGCCATCGGGATTGCGAATCTCCGATGTGGTCAGCCGAAAGTCGATACCTGCATAAGCATCCTGCCCGGCCTTGGTGAAATTGCGCTCGATCCTCATCGTCCCTTGCCCCTCATTGCGCCGTCTGGGCGGCGTCTTTGCTGTCATGGCGCTGCGTCTTGCAGCCCCCTCCGGTCCGCCATGTCCGGCGCAAGAAAACAGATCATGACCCGCACCCCACGGGGACGTAAAACACCGGGTCGCCACGTGAGGCGCCGATGCTTCCGTCTCGATCTATCCGTCTCCCTGCAGCCTGACACTAGATGTTGTGTCTTTCGCGGCGGCCTACACAATCTGCGCATCTTTCCCTTGGGGGTCAACGTCAATTTGTTACTAAATCGTGAATTTTAGGGTTGACCGCGATCATCTGACCACCGGCACATGATCTCCACCGATTCATCCCAAGACTTGTCCACAGATGGTAAACCCGGCAGCGGCAGGCGACAGCGATCTGGGGATTTCGAAACAGTTTCCATGTCTTGAATGGCGGTGTTGAGAATCAGCATGAAGCAGGTTCCGGACATAGGGAGGACGGCAGTCTACCGCCTGAGCGCGGCCCGGCATCTGGTCCCCGGCGGTTTCCTGTGCCACCCTTGCCACAGCCACAAAGGTCATCGACACGCGCGCCATAATTCACCCCGCCGCTTTCCTGTGCGGTCTGCTTCTGCTGACGGGCTGCGGCATGATCAGATCCGTCACGACAGAAGTGGTCGCCGATGGGCCGGATCAGGGCATCCAGCAGGCGCTCTTCACCGAACGGCCTGATGACCTGCTGCGCGCGGCAGCCGAGGCCTGCATCGAACCCGGTCAGTTCCTGCTGCGCCCCGGTCCCGACAGCGTCACCTGCGAATCCCTGCCCATGCCCGAAATCGCCGCCGCGCTGATCCTGCGCTATGACGGCACGGTCAGCGACCTGCCGCACTATGTGATCAGCTTTACCGCCGCCGCCCTGCGTGATGGCTATCTGGTCACGACCGAGAATTTCATCCGCGTGCCACAGCGTCAGGGGCCTGCCCTGCTCATCAGGCTGCAGGACCCGATGATCACCGATGCCTTCCGGGACATGCTCATCGCTGCAGGCGGCACGCTGGTGACAGCGCCGCCCGCCTGAGGGCGGTTCACTCTAGTGTAGGTTGAAAGTTGGTCGGGGCGATAGGATTCGAACCTACGACCCTCTGTTCCCAAAACAGATGCGCTACCAGGCTGCGCTACGCCCCGATCCGGCGCCGTCTTATGCGCGATGTTGCGCAAAGACCAGCCTTAATTGCAGGAAAGTCACCTGACAGATGCAGCCCCAGCCATTGCGCAACCGGCACGCACCGCGGCATCAGAAACAGTGGCGCACAGCCGGCACAATCGACGGATGCTGCATGACATCGCCCAACCGGCACGCACTACGGCGTCAGGGACAGGGGCGCACAGCCGCCACAATCGACGGATGCTGCATGACATCGCCGGGGCCGATACCCAGACGACCGGCCATGCCACCATTGATCTCCAGCACGAACTGGATGTTCTCGCCGCCCGGTATCCCGGTTTCATCCAGCGGCACTGCATTCTCATGCACATGCTGCACCAGACCCGTCGCATCGGCAAAGATCATATCGAGCGGAATGAGCGTGTTGCGCATCCAGAACGACACGCGCTGCGGCGCCTCATAGACAAAGAGCATGCCAGACATCATCGGCATCTCCTCGACAAACATCAGTCCCTGCGACCGTTCCTGCGGTTCATCTGCCACAGCGATGGCAAATGCTGCCTGACCCCAGTCACCATATAGCGTGACGCGGTCCACCGCGCAGGCAGACTGCGCCGCGCTGCCTGACCCAAACAGCAGTACGAGCAGCAGGGTCCACAACATCACATATCATCCTCGTTAACTGCGACACCTTCGGCCGCCGCGGCATCCCACTGCAACACCTCCGTCGCCATGCGTCCACGTTTGCCATCGATGACACGCAGACAGACGGCCTCACCGGGCTGCAAATCCGCCAGACCCGAACGGCGCAGCACCTCTATATGCACGAATACATCGTCATTGAGGCCAAAAACATTGGCAAAACCAAAACCCTTGCCCTTGTCGAACCATTTGACTCGGGCCGGTTCCAGTGGACGACCGGCCAACATCGCCGGATCAAGGTCCGCCAGATCGCTGAGGCCAGCCCCGGGCTGCACCTCCGGCGGGCGGATCGCCACGATCTCGACCGCCTGCAAACCACGATCGGTCTGCAACACGGTCACCTCGATCGCGGCACCGTCCGCGACCGATCCCTGACCAAAGTTGCGCAGGACGTTGGCGTGGAGCAGGATATCCGGCCCGCCTTCGTCTGCTATGATAAAACCAAACCCTTTAGCAGGGTCAAACCATTTGACATGACCTGTCAGCACAGGCCCGAGCTCACCTGTTTCATTGTTCATAATTTGGTATCCATGGCGCGGGTCCCCCATCGGACCGTAACCTTGACGCACAGTGTGCTCTAAAGTCTGCACCACAAAAGGGCGTCTGGTTCAACACCCGATTTCAAACAAACGGCAATTTAGGGATTTAATCTAACAATTTCCCATACATCACCCACCCCTGCACGCGACCATCGAAACCTGTCATGCAACCGGAATGCTCCATCCGCCCAGAACTCGATTTCCAGCGGGGTGATGCGGTAGCCACCCCAATGCGGCGGGCGCTGCGGATTGAGGCCTTGGGCCACCGTCACCCGCGCCACTTCCGCCATCAGCGTACCACGCGAGTCGAGCGGCCGCGACTGCGCCGAGGCCCAGGCACCCAGCCGGCTCTTGAGCGAGCGCGAGTGATAATATTCATCCGCCTTGGGACCGTCCTCGCGCGAAACCAGACCGCGCACCCGGATCTGGCGGGCCAGCGACTTCCAGTGCAGCACAAAGGCGGCCTTGCCCGCCGCGTCGATCTCCTGCGCCTTGCGGCTCTCGTAATTGGTATAGAAAACAAAAGCATCCGCCTCGATTTCCTTGAGCAGCACCATGCGGACATTGGGCATGCCGCTGGCATCCACGGTGGACAGTGCAATGGCATTGGGGTCCGCAGGCTCGCTGACCTCCGCCCGCGTCAGCCAGTCGCGCGCCAGCGCAAACGGGTCATCCCCCGCAAAGATACCACTCCGGTCGGTCACGATGGTGATCCCTCTTTCCAACAATGCCTGCCGCAAGGTCAGCTTCGGCGGTGCGCCGCCCTTGCTGCGCCATATGCAATCGCCTACACCGGACCCAAATTAAGCCGCAATGGCAAGAGGGACCAACATGACGTCAAATCTTCTGGCCGGCAAACGCGGTTTGATCATGGGCGTGGCGAATGACAAATCCATCGCCTGGGGCATCGCCCGCGCCTGCGCCGATGCCGGGGCGGAACTGGCGTTTTCTTATCAGGGCGACGCGCTGCTGAAACGGGTCACACCACTGGCGGCCTCGGTCGGCTCCGACATGGTGATCCCCTGCGACGTCGGCAACATGGACTCGGTCGACGCGCTGTTCAGCGCCATCGCCGAACGCTGGGGCAAGCTCGATTTCATCGTCCATGCCATCGGGTTCAGCGACAAGGATCAGCTGCGCGGGCGCTACGTGGACACCACGCGGGACAATTTCCTGCTGACGATGGACATCTCGGTCTATTCCTTCACCGCCGTGGTCAAACGGGCGGCACCCCTGATGACGGACGGCGGCTCCTGCCTCACGCTCACCTATTACGGCGCGGAAAAAGTCATGCCGCATTACAACGTCATGGGCGTGGCCAAGGCCGCGCTCGAGGCGTCGGTGCGCTACATGGCCGAAGATCTGGGCAAGGACAACATCCGGGTCAACGCCATCTCCGCCGGCACTATCAAGACGCTGGCCGCCTCCGGCATCGGAGATTTCCGGCTGATCCTGAAATGGAACGAATACAACGCCCCGCTGCGGCGCACCGTAACGCAGGAAGAGGTCGGCAAATCCGCGCTTTACCTGCTGTCCGATCTGGGCTCGGCCGTCACCGGTGAAGTGCTGCATGTCGACGCAGGCTATCATGTGGTCGGCATGAAGGCCGTGGATGCACCCGACATCACCAAAGACTGACATCGTTAAGACTGACATCGCCAAAGATCGACATCACAAAGACCGAGCCGCCTTGCAGAAAGCATGACCATGCCCAAGACCACCGACCGCCTGCCGCATGAAAAAGGCTTCCACATCAGCTGGGACCAGATCCACCGCGACAGCCGGGCACTGGCCTGGCGGCTCGACGGGCACGGTCCCGACGATGGCGGCTGGCGCGCCGTGGTGGCCATCACCCGCGGCGGCATGGCCCCCGCGATGATCGTCGCGCGCGAGCTTGACATCCGCACGGTCGAAACCATCAGCGTCAAAAGCTACAACCACCAGACCCAGGCCGAGGCCACCGTGCTTAAGGCGCCGGATGCGACGCTGATGGGCGACGGCACCGGCATCCTGATCGTCGATGATCTGGTGGACTCCGGGCGCACGCTGCAACTGGTGCGCACCCTCTACCCCAAGGCACATTTCGCCACCGTCTACGCCAAACCCGAGGGACGCGATCAGGTCGATACCTTCATCACCGAAGTCAGTCAGGACACCTGGATCTTCTTTCCTTGGGACATGGCGCTGCAATATGTGCAACCCTACCGCGGCGCCGACTAAGTCTTACGTCAGGGCCTATGGCCAGCGGCTTTTTTGAGTATTTTGCCAGAATGAATGCACAAGTGAGAAAGCCGCATCTCTTGGCCTCCGGGCTCGGCCCGTTCTCGGGGCAGATGATCCCCCGGATCATTTGAATTCCCCCGCAGGCGGTACTGAGGCGGCACGGAGGCAAAATAGCAATGCGCCGCAGGCGCGCAATCTGGTCAAGGTAGGCTGAGCCATGAACATCCCCCGCACCGCCACCACTTTTGCCCCGCCGGTGATGGAGGCGCGGCGCTGGCTCGATGGCGTGACCTTTACCGATGAGCGGCCGCTGATCAATGTCAGCCAAGCAGCACCCGTCGACCCGCCCCCGCCCGCCATGCTGCAGGCCATGGCCGAGATCGTGCTCAATGATCCCTCCGCCCATCTTTACGGACCGGTACTGGGTCTGCCCGATCTGCGCGCCGAAGTGGCCGCCACTTGGAACCGCGACTACGGCGGCGAGGTCCATGCCGATCAGGTCGCCATCACCTCGGGCTGCAATCAGGCCTATTGCGCCGCGCTGATGACGCTCTGCGCCGAAGCCGACGAGGTGATCCTGCCGGTGCCCTATTACTTCAATCACCGCATGTGGCATGACATGGCAGGCATCCGGACCGTGCCGCTGGCCACCGGCCCCGGACTGATCCCCGAAGCAGAGGCGGCAGCAAGGCTCATCACATCAAGAACCCGCGCCATCATTCTGGTATCGCCCAATAATCCGGGCGGCGTCGAATACCCCGCCGCCACCCTGCGCGCCTTTCTGAAGCTATGCCGGGCGCGCGGTCTGGCGCTGATCATCGACGAAACCTACCGCGATTTCGACAGCCGCAGCGGCGCCACCCATGACCTTTTCACCGATCCTGACTGGGCCGATACGCTGATCCAGCTTTATTCCTTTTCCAAGGCCTACCGGCTCACCGGCCACCGGGTCGGCGCCATCACCGCCTCGACAGCACGGCTGGCCGAAGTGGAGAAATTCCTCGACACCGTCACCATCTGCCCCAACCAGATCGGCCAGCGCGCCGCGCTCTGGGGCATGCGCAACCTTGGCCAATGGCTGGGCGGCGAACGCGCCGAAATCCTCGACCGGCGCGCCGCCATCGCACAGGGCTTCCCGCGTCTCGCAGCCCATGGCTGGGCTTTGCTCGGCTGTGGCGCCTATTTCGCCTATGTCGCGCATCCCTTTGCCCTGCCCTCCGACCAGTTGGCGCAGCGATTGGTGCGTGATGCCGCTGTGCTCCTGCTGCCCGGCACCATGTTCATGCCGCCCGAGATCCCCGGCGGCGCGCAGCAACTGCGCATTGCCTTCGCCAACATCGACCGTGCCGGCGTCGGCCTGCTCTTTGACCGGCTCGAACCGCTTGCCTATTGACAGCCGAGCCTTGCACCGCTGCCCCCCAGCCCCTATTCAGTCCCCACACCCCGAACGGGGACAGCAGCAAGAACGGGCAGGGCAATGGCAGAGCGCAGTCGCAACAGGATCGGTGTCTGGATCATCCTCGGCTTTCTTTTCGTCGGCCTTATCGGGTTCGGCGCCACCGGCCTGACCGGCACCATCCGCACGCTTGGCACTGTCGGGGACAAGACGATCCCGGTGCAGCAATATGCCAATGCCCTGACCCAAGGGATCCGCGCGCAAGAGGCGGAGTATGGCCAGCCCCTGCCATTTGCGCTGATCCAGGCGCTGGGAATAGACCGCACCGTGCTGCAGCAGGTCGTTGCTGACCGGACTCTGGACAACGAGGCCGCCCGGCTGGGTCTCTCTGTCGGCGACGCCCGGGTGCGCGATCAAATCCTCGGTGCCTCAATGTTCGGCGGTCTCGACGGCACGTTCGACCGCGAAGCCTACCGCGAGGTCCTGCGCCGCGAGGGTCTCTCGGAATCCGAGTTCGAAACCGGCCTGCGCGAGGATATCACCCGCTCGCTGCTGCAGGGTGCAGTGGTCGGCGGTATCGCCGAACCCGGCATCTATGCCGACACGCTGGTTCAGTTCATCGGCGAGCGGCGCAGCCTGTCCTGGGCCAATTTGCTGGACGAAGAACTGACTACCCCGCTAAGCGTCCCGACCGAAGCCGACCTTCTGGCCCATTACGAGGCAAACCCCGACGCTTTTACCCTGCCCGAAAGCCGTACCATCACCTTTGCCTGGCTCACCCCCGACATGATCCAGAACGAGATTGCGCTGGATGAAGAAGCGTTGCGCGCGCTTTATGATGAACGCATTGCCGAATACGTGCAGCCGGAACGGCGGCTGGTCGAACGCCTTGCATTCATCGACGCCGAACAGGCCCGCGCCGCCCGCGCCCGCGTCGATGGCGGCGAGATCACCTTTGATGATCTGGTTGCCGAACGTGGCCTTGATCTTAGCGATGTCGATCTGGGCGATCTGGCGATCGAACAGCTGGGTGCCGCAGGCGAGGCGGTGTTTGCCGCCGCCCCCGGCATGACCGTCGGCCCCTTTGACACCTCACTCGGGCCCGCACTGTTCCGGATGAACGCCATCCTCGCCGCCGAGGAAATCAGCTTTGCCGAGGCGGAACCTGACCTGCGCCGCGAGCTTGGCGCCGCCCGCGCCCGCCGCGTGATCGAGGATATGTCCGAGGGCCTCACCGACATGATCGCCGGCGGTGCCGCACCCGAGGATCTGGCCCAGTCCACCGATCTGGAACTCGGTGCCATCACCTGGACCCTAGGCATGACCGATGGCATCGCCGCCTATGAATCCTTCCGCGCCGTCGCCGCAGGTCTGACCGAAGGCGGGTTTCCCGAACTGCAGGAACTCGAGGATGGCGGTGTCTTTGTTCCCCGGCTCGACACCATCACCCCGCCGACCCTGCAACCGTTTGACACCGTGCGCGACGCCGTCATCCTCGGCTGGACCGAAACTGCGATCCATGCCGCGACACTGGCAGAGGCCGCGCGCCTCGCCGATGAGATCACTGCAGGCGGTGATTTTGCCACGCTCATGCCCGGCATGGTGGTTGAAAACAGCCTCACCCGCCGCGATTTCGTCGCCGAAACCCCGCCTAACTTCATGACCGAAGTGTTCAAGATGGCACCGGGTGAGGTTCGCGTGATCGACGGCGGCATCGACGCTATCGTCGTGCGGCTCGATGCCATCGCCCCGCCCCCGGCGGATGATCCCGCGATGCTGGCCGAACGCGAGACCATCGCCGAATTCGGCGCCGCAGGCATCGCGCAGGACATCTTTGCAATCTTCAGCGCGCGGGTCCAGCAGGCGACCGATGTCCAGATCAACGAGGCCGCCGTCGCCGCAGTCAACGCGCAATTCGCCGGCACAGGCAACTAACCCGGCAACTAACCCGGCAACTAGCGGCACAAAGCAGGACTCCCATGGCCCTCACGCCCGATTTCGAGACATTCCGCACGGGTTACGAGGCGGGACGCAACCAGATCGTCTACACGCGCCTCGCCGCAGATCTCGACACGCCCGTCTCACTCATGCTCAAACTCGCCGGCGCGGGCAAACATGCCTTCATGCTGGAAAGCGTGACCGGGGGCGAGGTGCGCGGGCGCTATTCCATGATCGGGATGAACCCCGACCTGATCTGGGATTGCCACGGCAGCATCAGCCGCCTCAACCGTGCTGCCCGCTACGATGAAGACGCATTCGAGGTGCTGCCCGGCGACCCTCTCACCACCCTGCGCGCGCTCTTGGCCGAATCGCGCATCGACCTGCCTGACGATCTGCCCGGCGCTGCTGCGGGCCTCTTTGGCTACCTCGGCTATGACATGATCCGGCTGGTCGAAAACCTGCCCGACGTCAACCCCGATCCGCTGGGTCTGCCCGACGCGGTCCTGCTGCGGCCCTCGGTCATGGCCGTGCTCGACGGGGTCAAGGGCGAGGTGATTCTGGTGGCCCCCGCTTGGGTCAGTGCCGGACTGCCCGCCAAGGCCGCTTATGCACAGGCGGCAGAGCGGGTGATGGAGGCCCAACGCGCCCTCGACCGTGCCGTGCCGCTCGCCACCCGCGACCTTGGCACACCCGAACCTCCCGCGCCCCCCGTCTCCAACTTCGGGCATGCCGAGTATCTTTCCGCCGTAGAAAAGGCCAAGGATTACATCCGCGCCGGTGACATCTTTCAGGTCGTGCCGTCACAGCGCTGGACCCAAGCCTTCCACGAGCCGCCCTTCGCGCTCTACCGCTCGCTGCGCCGCACCAACCCCTCGCCCTTCATGTTCTTCTTCAACTTCGGCGATTTTCAGGTGATCGGTGCCAGTCCCGAGATTTTGGTGCGGGTCTTTGGCTCACAGGTCACGATCCGGCCCATCGCTGGCACCCGCCCGCGCGGCGCCACCCCCGAAGCGGACAAGGCTTACGAGCTCGACCTGCTTGCCGATAAAAAGGAATTGGCCGAACATCTCATGCTGCTCGACCTCGGGCGCAACGACATGGGGCGCGTCGCCAAAATCGGCACCGTGCACCCGACCGAACAATTCATCATCGAACGCTACAGCCACGTCATGCACATCGTCTCCAACGTCGTCGGCGAACTGGCCGAGGGGCAGGACGCGCTCTCCGCCTTCTTTGCCGGCATGCCCGCAGGCACGGTCAGCGGCGCGCCCAAGGTGCGGGCGATGCAGATCATTGACGAGCTGGAACCCGAAAAGCGCGGCGTCTACGGCGGCGGCGTCGGCTATTTCTCGGCCGGGGGCGACATGGACATGTGCATCGCGCTGCGCACGGCGGTGCTCAAGGACGAAAAACTCTACATTCAGGCGGGCGGCGGCGTCGTCTATGACAGCGACCCCGAGGCCGAATACCAAGAGACGGTGCACAAATCCAACGCGATCCGCCGCGCCGCCGAAGACGCGACCAAGTTCCGCGGGAGCGGGAACCGCTAGGGGCTTGGCTTCTACCTTGCGACCGCGCGACCGCCCCCACAACCGGGGAGCACCCGACCGCCGGGTAGGCTCATCAACTCCAAAGCTGCCAACACCCCCTACACAGGGCAGTGCGCGACCGCCGGGTGTGCGCTGCCACGGCTGACCAGCCCACTTAATCGCGCCAAACCCCTCCCCCCTCAGGCACCGCGCACCGCCAGCCAAAGCGCACGCCCGAGGGGGCGGTCGTGCGCTGCCCGGCGGCGCTACGCGCCTTGATTCCGGGTAAGGGGGGAAGTCTCGCATGTCGGGAATGCAACCAGAACTCGTCGCGACGCGCTATCTAAACTTGGACCCGGTCCAATCACCGCAGCCCGTATCGCTCAATCCGGTTCGAAACCATTTTCAGTCGCGACGCGTTGGGTAATCCCACCCCCACCGCACGCCCCATTAACCCGCCAAAACTTCAAATCCGGCCCGCTGAAATACCGTTCAGATACCGACGCAATACCGCAGTCGAATCTTTCGTTAATCCCAAGCAAATTAACCTGATTCGGCGCTACTGCGCCAAAAGCACCGCTGACACCGGTGCCACCGACACTTGGCCCGCGCGGTTTTCCGTTCCCCACAGGATCAGCGCCGAAATCGTGTCGGCGCGGACCCGGCCCAGCAGGATCACCCCGCTTTCCTGCCTTGCGCGAAACGCGGCCTGATCCAGAAACCGGCGGATGACGCGGGCATCCTGATCGGCGGAATCCAGATCACGGTAGACAATCGCGGCAGGCACCTGCGCCGCCTCCGCCGCACGCATTGTGGCGTTCAACCCTTGGGAAACGCTCACCAATCCACGCCCGTCCAGCGCAAGCCGCCCCGTCGCCTGTGCTGCCACGACGGCGTTGGACATACCCCCTTCACCCGCATCCAGCACGGCCACAGCCTCGGGCAAGGTGGCAAAGATTGCCTCCAAACTCACCTCCACATCGGTGGGCTGCGCCCCGACTGGCAGGCGGACCAGCGCCAGCACTTCGATCCCCGCCGCGCGATATTCGGCCATGCGGCCCTGCGCATCCGGGGCCGACGGATCAACTGCAATCGACACGGCAAAAGGCAGTCCGGTTATCAGCGCCGCCGCACCGTCAATACTTCCATCATCCACCAGAACCACCGCAAGTAGCGGTTTTCCTTCAATACTTTCAAAGGGTGCCGCATAGGCAGACAGGGCAGGACCACTGATTTCCGGCAGGATAGAACCCTGCGGTTCCGGCTCCGTCAGCGCGGTTTCCGCCTCGGGCCGGTTCACCCGCACCCCGCTCTCGACCGACGGCAACGCCGCCCCATCCCCCAAAACCGTCACAGGCGGCGGCGCCACAGGCTCCACCACCGGTTCCTCCGCCACAGCTTCCGGCACCACCTCAACCTCAGGTTCCGGCTCTGGCACGACAGCAGTCACCGCAGCCTCAGGCTCCTCCGGCACCGGCGCGTCCTGCACCGCAGGCAGGCTGATGTCAGCGCCGACATCACCAGCCTCCGGCACGATCAGAACCGGCCCCTCAGGCGTGGGCATTGGGACCGTTTCGGTCGTAATATCTGGTAGTTGCGATGGCGAAGCCATATCCTCCGGCACCACCAGCACAGCCTGCGGCACGGCTTCTTCGACCACGACCACGGGCTCAGGTACAGGCGGCGCTGCCGGTTCCGTGGACAGCACCAGATCCTCCTCGCGCAGCGGGGTCTGTGGGGCCAGCGATTGCGGGTTGGGCAGCACCGGCACCTCGGCATCGGCGGCGACCTGCGGCGTATCGCCCGTCCCGGGCACCGCCAGCGCCACATCGAGCCCGGCCGTCACCGGCACATCCGCTGACAAAGTATCAGCCAGAGGCAGGCCCGCCTCGCCCTCTGGCAATGCCACCTGCGGCACCACGGCCAGTTCGGGACCAGTCTCGGCAGCGGCAACTGCGTCAGGCGCAACACCCGCAGCCAGATCGCCATTCGCGACATCCGGCGCCACGACCTGCGGCGGCTCCGGCGGTCGGTTACCGGCCGGTTGCGGTGCCAGTAACGACGCCGCGCCAAGCCCGAGCCCGGACAGGATTATTCCCCAGAAACCACCGCTGATGATGCCCCGCAACACGCGCCCCGCCTCTTTTTCTTATGCCCTGCCGCCCGGACCTTGCTGCTTGACGACACAGCATCTTGCGGCCCATGAATGGCCGCGACTATACCGTGACATCACCCCGCGACGGTAGCCCCCAATTTCCCGGATGGCGCAATCATGCTGCTTCTGATCGATAACTACGACAGCTTTACCTACAACCTCGTGCATTATCTGGGCGAGCTTGGTGCCGATGTGGTGGTGCGGCGCAACGATGCGCTCGACGTGCAATCGGCCATGGGCATGCACCCTTCGGCCATCGTGCTCTCGCCCGGCCCCTGCGATCCGGCGCAGGCCGGCATCTGCCTCGCTTTGACCGCCGCCGCCGCCGAGACGCGCACGCCGCTTCTGGGCGTCTGCCTCGGGCATCAGACCATCGGTCAGGCCTTTAACGGCCATGTGGTGCGCTGCCACGAGATCGTACATGGCAAGATGGGGCAGATGCATCATCAGGGCCAAGGCCTCTTTGCCGGTCTCCCCAGCCCGTTCGAAGCGACCCGTTACCATTCGTTGATCGTAGAGCGGACGACCCTGCCCGACTGCCTCGAAGTGACGGCAGAATTGACCGACGGCACGATCATGGGGCTGCAGCATCGCAGCCTGCCGATCCACGGCGTGCAGTTCCACCCAGAGAGCATTGCCTCGCAACATGGACATCAGTTGCTGCAGAACTTCCTCGACATGATCCCGGATGCTTCTCGGGCCGCAGCATGAGTGAAGCGCTCAAGCCACTGATCGCTGCCGCCGCCGAAGGGCCGCTCACCCGCGCGCAGGCAGAGCAGGCGTTTTCGATCCTGTTTGAGGGTGACGCCACTCCCAGCCAGATCGGCGGCTTCCTGATGGCACTACGCACAAGGGGCGAAACGGTACAGGAATATGCCGCCGCCGCCGCCGTGATGCGGGCCAAATGCAATCCGGTCGTGGCACCCGCCGGAGCCATGGACATCGTGGGCACCGGCGGCGACGGCAAGGGCACGCTCAACATCTCGACCGCGACCGCCTTTGTCGTGGCCGGTGCCGGTGTGCCGGTGGCCAAACACGGCAACCGCAACCTTTCATCGAAATCTGGCGCTGCGGATGCTTTGGGGCAACTCGGCATCAATGTGATGGTCGGCGCGGATGTGGTCGAACGCGGGCTGCGCGAAGCCGGGATCGGCTTCATGATGGCACCGATGCATCATCCCGCAATCAAGCATGTGATGCCTACGCGGGCCGAACTTGGTACAAGGACGATCTTCAACATCTTGGGACCGCTCACAAATCCGGCAGGTGTCAAACGGCAGCTTACCGGCGCATTTTCCCGCGCACTGATCCGGCCCATGGCCGAAACGCTGGCCGAACTCGGCTCGGACAATGCGTGGCTGGTCCATGGCGGCGATGGCACTGACGAACTCAGCATTTCTGGGGTCAGTTGGATAGCGGCACTTGCCAACGACCAGATCACCGAATTTGAACTTCACCCCGGCGATGCGGGCCTGCCTGAACATCCGTTCGAGGCAATCCTCGGCGGCACCCCGGCCGAGAATGGCGCAGCCTTCCGCGCGCTCTTGTCCGGTGCGCCCGGTGCCTACCGCGATGCGGTCCTGCTCAATGCCGCCGCCGCACTGGTTGTTGCCGACAAAGTGAGCGATCTGAAACAAGGCGTTGATCTGGCGCGGGAAAGCATCGACAGCGGTGCGGCCCTGCGCGCGGTCGAAACGCTGGCCCGGATCACACAAGAACCTGTCGCCTAGCGGCGATTGCAGGCAAAATCACCGCTGCGCCTTTTCAATAGCGGACATGGTCGATAGAACTAGGCCATGGATATTCTCGACAAGATCAAGGCTTACAAGCTGGAAGAGGTCGCCGCGCGCAAGGCCGCGGTGCCGCAATCCGACATCGAAGCACGCGCCACGGCGGCACCGCCGACTCGTGGTTTCGCCCGTGCATTGGTAGAGGCCACCCGCGAAGGCTATGGGCTGATCGCCGAAATCAAGAAGGCCAGTCCGTCGAAAGGGCTGATCCGCGCGGATTTTGACCCGGTCGCACTGGCGCAGGCCTATGCCGATGGCGGGGCCACCTGCCTATCGGTGCTCACCGACACACCTTCATTTCAGGGGACCGATGCATATCTGACCGCCGCGCGCGATGCCGTCACCCTGCCCGCGCTGCGCAAGGATTTTCTCTATGATCCCTGGCAGGTGGCCGAGGCGCGGGCGCTGCATGCCGATTGCATCTTGATCATCTTGGCTTCGGTCAGCGACGGGCAGGCTGCTGAGCTTGAGGCAGAGGCGATCAAATGGAAGATGGATGTGCTGATCGAAGTGCATGATGCGGCAGAACTGGAACGGGCCACCCTGCTCAAATCAACGCTGATCGGGATCAACAACCGCAATCTGCAAACTTTTGAAGTCACGCTCGACACGACCCGCAAACTCGCGCGACGGGTGCCGGCTGACCGGTTGATCGTGGCCGAAAGCGGGCTCAGCACGCCGGAGGATCTGGCCGATCTGGCGCGCTACGGCGCACGCGCCTTCCTGATCGGTGAAAGCCTGATGCGACAGGACGATGTGGCCAGCGCCACACGCCGCCTGCTGGCCAACCCTCTGACAGCGCATGGTGGCATATGACGCTCACGCATTTTGACGCCGCCGGTCAGGCACATATGGTTGATGTCAGTGACAAGGACAGTACCGCGCGCATGGCCATTGCCGGGGGAAGCGTGCGGATGCTGCCCGCGACACTGGCGCTCTTGCGTGCAGGGCGGGCCGGCAAAGGTGACGTGCTCGGTATTGCACGGGTGGCCGGGATCATGGCGGCCAAGAAAACCTCCGACCTCATTCCGCTCTGCCACCCGCTTCCGCTGACCAAGGTCGGGATCGAGATGGAACCGGACGATAGCCTCCCCGGTATCCGGATTACTGCCACCGTGCGCACAACCGGGCAGACCGGGGTCGAGATGGAGGCGCTGACGGCGGTATCAGTGGCAGCGTTGACCATCTATGATATGCTCAAGGCCGCCGAAAAATCCATGCAGATCAGCGACATCAGGCTTCTGGTCAAGGATGGCGGCAAATCCGGCCATTACAGCGCGACATGATTTCAGTCGCGCAGGCGCAGGCGATCTGCCTTGAGCTTGCCCATTCCGTCCGGCTTGCGACCGAAACCCTGCCTCTGGCCGAGGCAGCAGGGCGCACCCTTGCCAATCCGGCGCGCGCGACCCGCGCCCAACCACCCTTCGATGCGGCAGCGATGGACGGCTATGCCGTCGCGGCCGACGCGGTGGCCATCGGCGCGCGATTCACCGTTGTAGGCGAATCTGCCGCCGGTCATGGCTGGACCGGCACGCTCCTGCCCGGTCAGGCGATCCGCATCTTTACTGGCGCTCCGGTTCCGTCCGGTGCCAATGCAGTGGTCATTCAGGAGGATATAGCGCGCGACGGCGACCGTATTACCCTGCAACCGGATCTTGGCACCGGCCCGAACATCCGGCCCAAAGGCACCGATTTCGGCAAGGATCACTGCCTGAGCGCACCGCGCATCCTCGGCCCTGCCGACCTCGCTTTGCTGGCCGCGATGAACGTGGGTCAGGTGACGGTTTACAGACGCCCGACCGTGGCGCTGCTCGCCACCGGCGACGAACTGGTGATGCCCGGCGCGGCACCAAAACCGAACCAGATCATCGCCTCCAACGTCTTCGCCCTCAAGGCCATGATCGAGGCCGCAGGCGGCAGCGCACGCATGATGCCGATCGCGCCTGATAACATGCAGGCGCTGCTTGCCGCCATGACAGCCATGTCGGATGCCGATTTGCAGATCACCATCGGCGGTGCCTCGGTCGGCGATCATGACCTTGTGGCTCAGGCGGCACAGACGCTGGGCGTGACACTTTCATTCCACAAAATCGCGATGCGACCCGGCAAGCCTCTGATCGCCGGGCAAACTGCGCGCGGTGGCCCTTATCTCGGACTGCCCGGAAATCCCGTTTCGGCCATCGTATGCGGGCAGCTCTTTGTTCTGCCGATGATCCGGCAAATGCTGGGTCAGTCCGATGTGCTGCCCCGGTCCTTGCCTGCCAGACTCACCGGGCCACTTGCTCCCAACGGGGCGCGCGCGCATTACATGCGGGCGCGTTGCCGCGAGACTGAGGTCGGGCGCGATGTCATCGGCTTTGATCAGCAGGACAGTTCGATGCTGAGCATCCTCGCCGAAGCCAATTGCCTGCTCCTGCGGCCCCCTGATGATGCAGCGCGCGCTATCGGGGAAATGGTACAGATTTTCCCTTTTTGATCCACCTTGTTGACACAAAACGGGAACATGCGTAGAACATAGGCCAAACGCCACGCATATTCACGTCCCTGAGGGGGAACACCGGATGCTGACCAAGAAACAGCTCGACCTGCTGGACTTCATTCACAAACGGGTGCAGCGCGACGGGGTGCCACCATCTTTTGACGAGATGAAAGAGGCGCTTGATTTGCGATCGAAATCCGGGATTCACCGGCTGATCACTGCATTGGAAGAGCGGGGCTTCATCCGCCGTCTCGCCCACCGGGCCCGCGCGTTGGAGATTCTCAAACTCCCCGACGCGATGATCGGCAAACCCGAGCGTAAATCCGGGTTCGAGCCGCGCGTCATTGCGGGTGACCGGCCCGCCGCGCCCCCGCGCGCTGCCATGGCGGTAGAATCGCTGGGTGCCATCGAATTGCCTGTCATGGGCCGCATCGCCGCCGGTGTGCCGATTTCGGCAATCAGCGAAGTGTCGCATTCCGTCACAGTGCCGCAGTCGATGCTGGGCGCGGGCGAGCATTACGCGCTTGAAGTCAAAGGCGATTCTATGATCGAGGCCGGAATCAACGATGGCGATATCGTGGTGATCCGCGAAACCAGCACTGCAAGCAACGGAGACATCGTCGTGGCGCTGGTCGAAGATCACGAGGCGACATTGAAACGTTTTCGCCGCCAGAACGGCATGATCGCGCTTGAGGCGGCCAATCCGATCTATGAAACCCGGCTTTACCGCGATGATCAGGTCAAGGTGCAGGGGCGTCTTGTGGGGCTGATCCGCACCTACTGACCGGCAACGACGCGCTCCCGCCGTGGCGGGGGCCGGGTCCAGAGCCTGTCACCGGTCACATCCGCCACTGTGACCAGATCAAGCTTTCCTGCGCGCAGGTATCCGGCAACTGCCCCGGTCTGACGCAGACGTTGCAGGTCAAACACCTCGCATGGCCGGTCCGTCGGCGCCACGACAGAGACAATCAGGATATCCGCGCCGCCACAATCGGCAATCCCGGCCAAAGCCGTCTCACCTGCAACGTGCAACACCGCCGCTCCGGCAAGGTCTGCCCGTGTTAAGCGTTCAGATTGTTGCAGGCCTGACCGGGAAAACGCCTCTTCCTGCGTCACGACCGACCCATCATTTTCCAGCCAGTTATCCGCCGCAAACCCATCGCCGCGCGCTTTGGACAACACCCTTCCCTCTGCCGTCATCACCCCGATCAACGCACCGCTGTCAGCAATCAGCAGCGCCGGCCGCTCTTGTGTGACCCACAGGCCAAGCGCAATCATTGGCAGGACAATCCCAGCCAGCCGCGCCCGCCCCTGCCACAGGATCACCCAGAGCGCACCCAGCGTCAGCAGCGGCAGGACTGCGGCGGGCGGCGCGATGACCGCTGATATTGCCCCTTCTGCGGAAGCGACAGTTTCCGCAACATAAAGGATCCAGCGGCATCCCGTCTCGATCATCCAGAGCGCTGGTTGCTCCAGCCCGAGCGGGCCGAGCAAAGCGAGAATCACCGCCCCCGGCATCACCAGAAACCCCATCACCGGGATCGCCAGCAGGTTGGCGATCAGCCCGTAATGGGCCACCCGGTTGAAATGCGCCGCCGCATAGGGGGCCGTCGCCGTGCCCGCGACCAGTGATGAAAAAACCAGCACCCCCAAAGGGATCAACCAGCGCCAAGGGCTCTCCCGCTGATCCGGCAGCAACCGCAGCCCTTGAAATGCAAAGATCAGCGCAACCACAGCGGCAAATGACATCTGAAATCCCGGATTGATCAGTCCCTCTGGCCGGATCAACAGCACGATCAGCGCCGCGATAGCCACTGACCGCATGGTCAGCGCCTGCCGGTCGAGCAGAATCGCAATCAGCATTACTGCCGCCATGACAAAGGCGCGTTCGGTCGCCATATCGCGCCCGGCCAGTGCCAGATAGAAGGCCGCAACCGGCAATGCGACCAGCGCCGCCACCTTCTTGGCCGACACGCGCAGCGCCAATGGTGGCACCAGCGCCACGCCATACCGGATCAACGCAAAGACAAAGCCGACCAGCATCCCCATATGCGTCCCCGAGATCGAGACGATATGATACAGGTTGGAATCCCGCATCGCGTCATTGGCCTGCACCGAGAGGCCGGACCTGTCGCCGGTCATCACCGCAGCGGCAAGACCACCCGCATCACCGGCGATGCGGTCGCGCACCACCTGCGACAGTGTAAGGCGCAGCCGGTTCAGCACCAGCGCCATGCTCCCCTCCGGTGCCGGGCTCTGGATCAGCACCGGGCTGCGGGTATAGCCAACGGCACCCAACCCTTCAAACCACGCGAGCCTGCGAAAGTCGAAATCGCCCGGCTCTACCGGCCCGTTCGGCGGCGACAGATGCCCGGTCAGCATCACAGTGCTGCCCGGCGCCGCCACAAACCAGCGCTGATCGCCATGCAGTGACACCCGCACCTGCGCCGGGGTCCGTGCCGGTGCCATATCTTCGAGCACGACCCGGTCCAGAGTCACGCGCGGCACATCGCTGATGGAACGGTCCACATCGACGATCCGCCCCGAAATCGGGCCGTAATAGCGAAACCCAAGCACCGGTTCGGCCACCAGATGTCCGCGCATCCCGGCAAGACCAAAGCCGGCCGCCGCAATCGCCAGACCCAACAGGATCGGACCCAGGGCCGCCCCAGCAGGCCGCACCAGCAGGGTCAGCGTCGCGCCCGCCAGCGCCAGCGCCGCATAATGCGCTGCCCTCGGCTCAAAGGGCAGCGCGAAATATATCCCGACCCCCAGCCCCAAACAGACCGCAATCCAGGGAAACAGATGCCCCCGCTGAGCAATCAGCGCCTCTTGCATTGCTGTCAGCGCGCGCACTTGTCCTTGGTCCCTGACCTGAGTATCCCCTGCCCATACCCTAGGTCCGCCATGGTTAGCGAAAGGTTAACTTCTCCCATGTCCCAAGCCCCCGTCGTTACCCGCTTTGCCCCTTCGCCAACCGGGGCGCTGCATATCGGCGGCGCGCGGACGGCACTTTTCAACTGGCTTTATGCGCGCGGACGTGGCGGCAAATTTCTGCTGCGAATCGAGGATACCGACCGGACCCGCTCCACGCCGGAAAACCGGCAGGCGATCCTCGACGGGCTGTCATGGCTCGGTCTCGACTGGGACGGCGAGCCGATCAGCCAGTTCGAACGCGCGCCGCGTCACGCCGAAGTGGCACGTCAGATGCTGGCCTCCGGGACGGCCTATAAATGCTTTGCCACGCAGGACGAGATCGAGGCCTTCCGCGAGGCGGCACGCGCGGCCGGCACCTCGACCTTGTATCACTCGCCCTGGCGCGACATCCCCGAGAGCGATCACCCCGACGCGCCCTATGTCATCCGGATCAAGGCGCCGCGCGGGCGCAATGGCGGTGCCACCACGATCCATGATCAGGTGCAGGGCAATGTGACCATTGGCGATGACCAGATGGATGACATGGTGTTGCTGCGCTCCGACGGTACGCCGGTCTATATGCTGGCCGTGGTTGTGGACGATCATGATATGGGCGTCACCCATGTGATCCGGGGCGACGACCATCTGACCAATGCCTTCCGGCAAAAGATGATCTATGACGCGATGGGCTGGGACGTGCCGGTCATGGCGCATATTCCGCTGATCTTTGGGCCCGACGGCAAAAAGCTGTCAAAACGGCACGGCGCGACCGGGGCTGCCGAATATCAGCTGATGGGCTACCCCGCCGCCGGTATGCGCAACTACCTCACCCGGTTGGGGTGGAGCCATGGCGACGCGGAATACTTTAGCGATGCGCAGGCACGCGACTGGTTCGATCTGGACGGGATCGGACGTTCGCCTGCGCGCTTTGACACCAAAAAACTCGAAAACCTCTGCGGACAGCATATCGCCGCTAGCCAGGATGCTGCGCTGCTGCATGAAATTGAGGCATTTCTGATTGCGACCGGGGCCACGCCGCTGGATGCAGCACAGCATGCAGGCATGTTGCGGGCACTTTACTGCTTGAAAGACCGGGCAAAGACCCTGCCACAAATCATTGAAAAGGCTTATTTTGTTCTGTCGCAACATCCGATTGGGCGCGATGCCGCTGCTCTGGCGCTGCTCGACAAAGTATCCCGTGGTATACTGCTTGAATTGACGCCGCAATTGCACAATGCTACGTGGAACCGCGACACTCTGGAAGGCATCGTGAACACCGTGGCACAGGCGCATGGCCTGACTCTCGGCAAGCTGGCAGGCCCACTCAGGGCAGCACTTGCAGGACGCACAGTGTCTCCCAGTGTTTTTGATATGATGCTCGTGCTTGGCCGCGATGAAACGTCGGCGCGCCTTGCAGATGCTGCCAGTGCCTGAAACAATTTGGTCATCTTTGGACTTTAACCAGACCGGACGATCGAGAAAGCAGTTTAGCTTGCACGCCCGGGCATGGTCCGAGGCGGACCTCAGAAGGGGAAGATGACATGGCCGACACGACCCGCCACGCAACGCTGTCAATCGATGGCACGCAATACGAACTGCCGATTCACTCGCCGACCGCTGGCCCGGACGTGATAGACATTCGCAAACTCTATGCGCAGGCCAATGTTTACACCTATGACCCTGGCTTTACGTCGACTGCGGCCTGCGACTCCTCCATCACCTTTATCGATGGCGACGAAGGCGTGCTGCTGCATCGCGGATATCCGATTGATCAGCTTGCGGCCAAGTCGCATTTCCTCGAAGTGGCCTATCTGCTGCTCTACGGCGAACTGCCCGATGCCACGACATTAGAGAATTTCGAAGGGCTGCTGACCCGGCACACGATGATCCACGAGCAGATGCATTATTTCTTTCGCGGGTTCCGGCGCGATGCGCATCCGATGGCAACAATGGTCGGCGTCGTTGGCGCGATGTCGGCCTTTTACCACGACTCCACCGATATCAACGACGAACGGCAGCGTGAAATCGCTTCGCACCGGCTTATCGCCAAGATGCCGACGATTGCGGCCATGGCCTATAAATACTCCATCGGGCAACCCTTCATCTATCCGCGCAACGAACTCGATTATGCGTCCAACTTCCTGAACATGTGTTTTGCGGTCCCGGCAGAGGATTATCACGTCGATCCGATCGTCGCGCGTGCGATGGACCGGATTTTTACGCTGCACGCCGATCACGAACAGAACGCCTCGACCTCTACTGTGCGGCTCGCTTCGTCGTCTGGTGCCAATCCTTTTGCATGCATCGCCGCAGGCATCGCCTGTCTCTGGGGCCCGGCCCATGGCGGTGCCAATCAGGCCTGCCTCGAAATGCTGCGCGAAATCGGCACCGTGGACAGGATTCCCGAATATATTGCCAAGGCCAAGGACAAGAATTCGGGCTTCCGCCTCATGGGCTTTGGCCACCGAGTCTACAAAAACTTCGATCCCCGCGCGACAGTGATGAAGCAGAGCGCTGATGAAGTGCTCGAACTGTTGGGCATCCACAACAACCCGACCCTGCAAGTCGCCAAAGAGCTTGAGCGGATCGCACTTGAGGATGAGTATTTCATCTCGAAAAAGCTCTACCCCAATGTCGATTTCTATTCCGGCATCATTCTTGACGCGATGGGGTTTCCCACTTCTATGTTCACTCCAATCTTTGCGGTTGCCCGCACCGTGGGCTGGATTTCCCAGTGGAAAGAACAACTTGCCGATCCTCAGCTCAAGATCGGGCGGCCCCGGCAGCTTTATCAGGGCGAAGTCAGCCGCGACTACGTCGATATCGAAAACCGCTGATGCGGCAGGTGGGCCGGGTAAAATACCCCGGCCCTGTCACATCTTGCGACTGTGCGGCCCTGCAGCTAAACCAAGTCCACGGTCCGCAGTTCACCGAGGCGTCGCCGACCCGCAACGGGTCACGCTAAACCTGTCAGACAGTTGAGACTTCGCACATCCCGGACCTCGTGCCCCGTGCGATAATGGCGACCATCGACACTCTGCCCTCGGGCAGCGCGGCACCTGTCACAAGGATTTGCCCCATGTCTCGCGAGGTGATCTCTCTGACCATTCCTGACCTCTCGGCCTTTGCGCGCAGCCTGCGCAATGACCTCGCAGCCCTCAGCGACCTGCCCGGCCATCTTGAGTTTCTGGGTCATATTGCCCGCTCCGCCGGTTATCGCAATTATCAGCATCTGCGCGCCCTGCACGAACCGGCACTCCCGATCGATACCAAACGGCTGGACAAGGCTCTACGGGTCTTTGACAGCGACGGACGTATGGCGCGCTGGCCCAGCCAGACCCGGCTTCAGGGCCTGTGCCTCTGGCCCTTCTGGGCCCGTCTGCCCGCCAATACTGATCTCAGCGAATTGCAGGTCAATCAGCTGCTCAAATCCGGGTCCAGTTTCGGCGATCACGTGCTGCTACGCCGATCGCTCATCGACCATGCGCTGGTCAGCCGCACCCAAGACGGCGCCATCTACCGGCGACGCGAACAGGCACCACCACCCGAGGCGCTGGCGCTGATCCGCGCTCTCGCTGCAGCGGCTCAGCGCCCCTCATAGCGCGCTGGCCGCTTCTCAAGGAAGGCGGCAACGCCTTCCTTGAAATCCTCGGTCAGGCCGCATTCCCCCTGAAGCCGCGCCTCCAACGCAAGTTGCGCATCAAGCGTATTCTCGAATGATGCCCGCAACGCCGCCTTCACATGGCGATAGGCCTCTGTCGGGCCCTTGGCCAGATGCGCGGCCCGCGCACGCCAATGCGCCTCGAACGCATCCGCTGCGGCGGTTTCATAGATCATGCCCCAATCCGCTGCCTGCCGTGCCATGATCTTGTCTGCGAAAAGTGCCGCCCCCATTGCCCGCGCTGATCCGATCTGTCGAGGCAACCAATAGGTACCGCCCGCATCCGGTATCAGGCCGATCCGTGTAAAAGCCTGCACGAAATAGGCATCCTCTGACGCGATCACTACGTCCGCTGCAAGTGCCAGATTGGCCCCAGCACCGGCTGCTGCCCCGTTCACCGCCGCAATCGTCGGAATCCTGCAATCAAAAATCGCCCGCAGCATCGGCACATATTCGTCGCGCAGCACGCCCTCCAGATCGAGGGTCGCGGCATTGCCTCCATCGGCCAGATCCTGCCCCGAACAAAACGCAGGGCCCGCCCCGGTCAGGACCAGCACGCGCGCCAACCGCTCTGCCGCCGTCACCGCAGCGGCAATCTCGGCGCGCATCTGCCGGTTCAGCGCATTCATCACTGCCGGACGGTTCAGCGTCAGAACGGCGATCCCGTGATCGGCACTCAATGTGATGGTCTGATAATCCATGTGCGGCCCCCTGCTTGCGCCGCGATCCTAGCGGCGGACCAGCGCTGGCAAAGCACAACCCAGCGTCACGAACGCAGGATTTCGGCGACCCGCTTGGCCTCATCCTCGCTCAGCCCGGTATCGCTTGCAGCCGTCGGACGGCGGCGCAATGTCACCAACCCGATCCCCAGTGCCGCAATCAGCATGGCGGGTGCCGCAAGCCAAAGGATCAGGTTCGCGCCGGTCGCATCAGGGCGCAACAGCACGAACTCACCATAGCGGTCCACAATCGCCGCTACAACTTCGGCATCCGTATCACCTGCCACCAGACGTTCGCGCACCATGACCCGCAAGTCAGCGGATAAAGTGGCGTTCGACTCGTCAATGCTTTCATTGCGGCAAACCGGGCAACGCAGGCCGGTGCTGATCTCGCGCGCACGCGCCTCCAGCACCGGATCATCCAGCATCTCACCCGGCTGCACTGCCAGCAGCGGCGCGGCCCAAAGGGTCAGGGCCAGCGCCAGCCACCTCATTCGGCAGGCACCTGCGCCGCTGGTACCCGTGCTGCCCCTGCCGCCACGCGTAATCTGCGGTCTGAGAGCGAGATGAACCCACCCAGCGCCATCAGAATTGCCCCACCCCAGATCCAGTTGGCAAAGGGCTTGATATAGGTCCGCACCGCGTAGCCACCACCAGTCTGCGGGTCGCCAATCACCAGATAGAGGTCGCGGGTAAAGCCGTTATCAATAGCAGCCTCGGTCGTCGGCATCTGCGCAACCGGATAATTACGCTTCTCGGGAAACAGCACCGCCTCGACCGCGCCGTCGCGATACACCGCCATTTCCGCCATCAGCGTGGTGTAATTCGGGCCCTGCCCGTTTTCGACACCGCGGAACTCGACTTCATAGGCCCCCACAGCAAAACGGTCACCGACCTGTGCCACACGGATATCCTCTTGCTGCCAAGCGGTCATCGCGGCGACGCCAAAGATCGTCACCCCCATCCCGGCATGAGCGACGGATTTGCCCCAATCCGCGCGGGGCAACCGGGCCAACCGGCCAACTCGTCCGGCCAAGCCGCCACGCCCGGTGCGTGACCACAGATCGACCGCAGCCCCCAGAATGACCCAGACCGCCAGTGCGACGCCCACAGGCCCCAGCGCCGAACGCCCGGTCTGCACCGCGAACGCCAAACCGCCAAGTGCGACAGCAAGGACCCCAACCAGCACCATCTGCCGCCCCGCCCGGCCAATCGAGCCACGCTTCCATGCCAGCAGCGCGCCGAACGGCATCACCACGGCAATCGCCACCATGAAAGGCGTAAAGGCCGAGTCAAAGAACGGCGGCCCCACCGAAAGTGTCCGCTCGAACAGCATTTCTGCAGCCAGCGGCCAGATCGTACCGACAAAAACCACCAACGCCGAGACGGCGAGCAGGATATTGTTCAGCACGATCCCGCTTTCACGGCTGACCATGCCAAAGGCGCCCTTGGCCTCCATTGCCCCGGCGCGCAAGGCGTAAAGGGTCAATGCGCCGCCCACGAAGACCGCAAGAATGATCAGGATGTAAAGCCCACGCTCTGGGTCATTGGCAAATGCATGAACCGAGGTCAGCACGCCCGAGCGTACGATAAACGCGCCGAGCAGTGAAAACCCGAAAGCGAGGATCGCCAGCAGCACAGTCCAGCTCTTCAACGATTCGCGCTTTTCCACGACGATGGCACTATGCAGCAACGCTGTCGCAATCAGCCAAGGCATGAACGAGGCATTCTCGACCGGGTCCCAAAACCAGAACCCGCCCCAGCCCAATTCGTAATAGGCCCACCACGATCCCAGCGCGATCCCGATGGTCAGAAACACCCAGGCCGCCAGCGTCCAAGGACGGACCCAGCGTCCCCATGCAGCATCGACGCGACCTTCGATCAGGGCGGCAACGGCAAAGGAAAACGCCATGCTCAGCCCGACATAGCCGAGGTATAGAAACGGCGGATGAAAGGCCAATCCGGGGTCCTGCAACAGCGGGTTGAGGTCGCGGCCGTCGAATGGCGGCACGGCAAGGCGCAGAAACGGGTTCGACGTGAACAGGATAAAGGCAAAGAACGCGACCGCAATCGACGCCTGCACGCCCAGCACCCTTGCGCGCAACGCTGCTGGCAGGTTGCCGCCAAACCACGCCGCACAAGCGCCAAACAGCGTCAGGATCAACAGCCAGAGCAGCATGGAGCCTTCATGATTGCCCCAGACTCCACTGATCTTGTAGATCATCGGCTTGGCCGAATGCGAATTCTCATAGACCAGCTTGAGCGAGAAATCCGAGGTCACAAACGCCCATGTCAGCGTCGCAAAAGCAAAGCCGACCAGGATGAACTGCGATGTCGCCGCCGGTTCGGCAAAGGCCATCCAGCCACGCCATCCCTTATGCGCGCCAACCATCGGCACAACCATCTGCATCAGCGCGATGCCAAAGGCCAGAATCAGCGCGAAATGTCCAAGTTCTGTGATCATGTGTTTGGTGTAAGACAAATGCCCCGCGCCGCCAACAGGCACCTGCGGGGCATCATGTCACGCCTTCGTGCGGCCCCAATCCGCCAATGCCAGATTTGCGGCCTGCACGTCCAGCCGCAAGGTCAGTTCAGCATCGGTGTCGGTGGCCGCCACAAGCGGTGTGACAGCACCCAGCAAAGGCGCGAGCGGCGGCACCTGCGCAATGCTCGCAACGATCTCACGCTGAAACGCCTGCTCGGTGCTTTGAAATCGTGCGCCGAAATACAAGCTGATAACACCGCCAATGATCCACCACATCGGCTCCGGCATAGCCGATAGTGCTTGCATCCGCGCGGCAAACCACACCGGATCGATCAGCGCTGCCGCCAGAATCGCCAATGTTCCCAAGGCCATCAATGGACGAGGCAAGCGGTTCAACGCATCCATCAGGCGGTCATAGGCGACGCGCTGATGCGGCGCCAGCGACGGCATCCCGTCCGTATCGCTCTCCATCCGCGCACGGATAAAAAGCGCAAACTCCACAAGCTCGCCGCGTCCCATACCGATGAGCCGGGTCAGCATCCGCCCGATCATGTCCATGCCGCAACCCTCTCTGCATGTTGCGCGGAGGTCAGATGATACCGCAGGGCAATGAACTCTTCAGCGCGGGTGATCCAGCCGCCCTTGCCACCATCAATCCGGCGGGCATATTTGCGGCTCGCCGGACGGGCATCGGCCAGCGCGTAATAATAATTGCGCCGCGCGATCCCATAAGCATCCGCAATATGCGCAGGGGCCGCCGCCGCCGCCATCTGCGCCGCAGCAATCGTCTTTGGCCCGATCACGCCATCAACAGTCACGTCGATGCGCATGTCACGGACCATCCGCTGCAAAATGCGCACCGCATTTCCGCCAGCATTGACATACATATCAAAAACCGAAGCTTGCAGCAGTTCTGGCAATTCCGCGATGCGCGGGGCCTGAAAGTAATGCCGTACGAAAATATCGACCGCCTGCGCCCGGGTCAGCGCCCGCACATCTGCCTCGCTCAACCGCCCATCGCGGTTCAGGTCAAGCCCAAGCCTGCGCATCGTGTGGATGGTCACGCCGTATTGCGTGGCACCGCCCGGATCATCGGGGTCATTTACATAGCCACCCTCGCGGGCAACGATGGCTTCGGCAATTTGCCGCACAGTCTGCATGTTAGGGCCCCCCGTTTGCGATCGGGGCAGAGTCGGCAGAAAGTGCTAATTTGTCGCTGCGGCAGCGTCCGGTGCCACATAGACACCCTGTTCCTTGAGCGCTTCTATCACTTCACGCGGCATATATGTCTCATCATGCTTTGCAAGAATTTCAATGGCTTCGAAGGTGCCGTCAATGTAACGGCCCTGACCGACCATGCCCTGACCCTCTTCAAAGAGGTCAGGCAGAATACCGGTATAGCTGACAGGAATCGACGCACCACCATCCGTCACAACAAAGCGGGTGAATTCGCCCTCGCCCCTGACCAGTGAACCCTCCTCGACTAACCCGCCGATACGGAAAACTTCCGTCGGTGGTGGCGGCGCCTCGGCCACTTGGCTGGGCGAACGAAAGAAGTTGATCCCGTCTCGCATCGCATAGCCGATCAGCGCGGTGGACAACGCCAGTGCGACAAAGGCCAGCAGAAGGATCTGCACCCGCCGCTTTTTACGCAGGCCCCTCATGGAAACACTGGCGCCAGCATCAACCCCTCCGTCTCTTCCAGCCCCAGCATCAGATTGGCGTTCTGGATAGCCTGCCCGGATGATCCCTTGTTGAGATTGTCCAGCGTCGACACCACCAGCGCACGGCCCGGCACCCGGTCTCCGCTGACACCGATATGACAGAAATTCGACCCCTGAACATGGCTCATCGCGGGCAACTGACCATAGGGCAGCACCACGATGAACGGCTCGTCCGCATATTGGGAAAGCAAAGCCTGATGAATGGCTTGCGCCTCACCCTTCAGGTAGCATGATGCCAGAATGCCACGGTTGATCGGCACCAGATGCGGGGTGAACATGATCTGCACCGGACGGCCTGCCAGCAGCGAAAACTCCTGATCGAACTCGCCCAGATGGCGATGCTTACCCCCGGCGCCATAGCCCATCACATCTTCGGACCGCTCGGCAAAAAGCATGTTTTCCTTGAGGCTGCGGCCAGCACCTGAAACCCCGTTCTTCAGGTCACAGATGATATCGTCCAGATCGATCACCCCGGCAGAGATCAGCGGTCGCAGCGCGAATTGCACCGTTGCTGCATTGCATCCCGTCCCCGCGACCAATCGCGCCCCGGCAATCTTGTCCCGGTAAAACTCGGTCAGGCCGTAGACCGCCTCTGCCTGCAAATCCATCGCCACATGCGGCGCGCCATACCATTTCTCGTAGGCAGCAGCATCACGCAGCCGGAAATCCGCGCCTAGATCAACGACCTTGAGATTGCGCGGCATGTCTCGGACCAGAGCCTGCGACAGGCCATGCGGCAGCGCGCAGAACACCAGATCAATTCCGGCAAAATCAATCTGGTCAATCGTGCTCAGCACCGGCAGATCAAGGTGGCGCAGATGCGGAAACACATCCGCCATCGCCTGACCGGCCTTGCGATCCGCCGACAGCGCCGCAATCTCCATCCCCGGATGGGTGGCGATGATGCGGACCAGTTCCGCCCCGGTATAGCCCGAGGCACCAAGCACAGCGACAGCATAAGTCATCAATTACTCCCGACTTTCAGGGATATAGGGTTGGGTGACGCCCATCACAACCAGCGCGATTGCCGCAGGTTCAGGCGGCCTCAAACGTGATCTGTCGGCGCAAAAACTGCGTCGCGCGGTTGGATACCGTGCGCGGATTACCCGAGGTCAGAAACCGGCTCTCGTTGCCAGAGCTGATCATTTCAGGCCGACGGAGCAGATAATCGGCAAGGCTCTCGGCAACCAGATTGGCCTGCGAAAATACCTTGACCTGCGGCCCCAGCGCGTCCTGAAATACCGCCTCCATCAGTGGATAATGGGTACAACCCAGCACCGCTGCATCAGGCTCCGGCATCTTGCGGCGCAGCGCATCGACATGGCTGCGCACCAGCGCCTCGGCAAGGATCAGATCCCCCTCCTCGATTGCATCGACAACCCCGCCACAAGCCTGCCCCTCGACATCGACACCGATGGCACGAAACGCCAGCTCGCGCTGGAAGGCGCGACTCGCCACCGTCGCGGGGGTCGCAAACAGGGCCACATGCTTGAGCGCAACTTCCCGGGGGGGCGAATTGTCACCCCACTGTCGCTCTGTCAGCGCCTCGATCAGCGGCACGAAAACGCCCAGCACCCGCTTCTCATGCGGCACCCAGCCTTCCTGCATGCGGCGCAGCGCGGCTGCGCTTGCGGTATTGCAGGCCAAAATCACCAGATCACAGCCCGCATCAAACAGGCGCTGCGTCGCCGCTGTGGTCAGGTTGTAAATGTCATCCGCCGTGCGCACACCATATGGCGCGTGAGCATTATCGCCAAAATAGACCAGCGGGACATCGGGCAACCGCTTGGCCACCGCATCCAGCACCGTCAGTCCACCCAGACCGCTATCGAATATCCCGACCGCCATCCTTGCTGTCCCTGCCCCTGTATTTCGCCTCGAACTCATGTCCCAGCAGGTTCGAAGCCACCGGTCTTGGTGACAGGACATACGTCGCTTTGCGGAGGAAATCCATCATCGCTTTCGGATCGGTTTTCAGGGTGGCCAGAGCGGCAGCAGGCACCGGCTCACCGATCTCGACCTTCACCGAAGTGCCGATCCGCGACCGCAACTCACGCAACAGCATGCCGAGCCGCAACGTCAAATGCCGATGGCTCGCCAGTTGAAACAGCCGGGAATTTGCTCCCTCAAAAAACACCGGCACAACCACAGAATCCGACCGTACTATTATCTTGGCGGTGAAATTGCGCTAGCCGGGGCCCACTACCGGACCATACAGTCCGTGGCGACTCTATGCGGATACTGGTTGCCAGCAGATTAACATCTCTCTGTGAACATCCGGTATCGGCTGACCGTCATTCCGCCGCCCGCATTGCCATCGGTGCTGTCCGCAATCGCGCCAGCAATGCCGCGCGCTGCCCCGCCGCCTTTTTTGCATTTGCCTGCTTCACCGGGCCAAAGCCTTTGATTTGCATCGGCAATTCCGCAAGCGCCAGTACGGCCGGACCGCGCTCCGGCGTCATGTTCGCTAGGGCCTCGGCCATATCCGCTTCATATTGCGCAATCAGATCGCGCTCCAGCCTGCGGTCCTCGCTGCGTCCAAAAGGATCAAAAGCCGTGCCGCGAAGAAAACTGAACCGCGCGAGCAGCGGAAACAGACGCTCCATCATCGTGCCAAACCGGCGTTTCACCGGCCTGCCATCCGGCCCGGTCCGGCTCAACAGCGGCGGGGCCATATGAAAGGTCAGCTTCAAATCGCCATCAAATACCTTGCCCGCCTGCGCCCGGCTTTTTGTCAGAAGCCGCGCGACTTCGTATTCATCCTTATAGGCCAATAGTTTGTGATAAGACTCCGCCACAGCGCCTCGCAACACCGGATCATCAAACCGGTCCACCAGCGCGCGATAGCGTCGCGCCAGAGCCGGCCCCTGATACTCCGTCAACTGCGCGGCACGAAATTCAATCTTTTCCTGCAATGTCATGATCTTGTCAGGCAGAATTGATGCTGCAGTCGCCGCCGCCTCAGGATTCTGAATCGCCCAACGGCCCAGTTCAAACGCCCGCGCATTGGCCTCTGCCGCAGTACCGTTCATCGTAATGGCGCGGGCAATCGCGTCATGGCTAAGTGGAATTGCACCCCGCTGCCATGTCGCACCAAAGATGATCATGTTGGAATAGATCGAATCGCCCATCAAGCGTTCGGCCAACACCGTGGCATCGCAAGCAGCCAGCCCCTCCTGCAACCGTGCCTGCAGTGCCAATAGCAACTGCTCTGCAGGCAGGCGAAACCCTGCATCGCGCGTAAAGGCGCCGGTCATCGTGACATGCGTATTGACCACGCCGCGGGTGCGACCGGTCTGCATCAGACCCAGGGTCTTGCCCTGCGCACTCACCACCAGATCACCGCCGATCAAGGCATCACATTCTCCCACGGCGACCCGGATCGCAGTAATATCGGCCGGACGTTCCGCCAGACGGCAATGGATATGCACAGCGCCGCCCTTCTGCGCGAGGCCTGCCATCTCCATCATCCCGGCGCCCTTGCCATCCAGATGCGCCGCCATCGCCAGCACCGCGCCGATGGTCACCACGCCGGTCCCGCCAATCCCGGTGATCACCACATTATAAGTGCCGTCAATCGCGGGCAGCACCGGCTCCGGCAGGCCCGACAGATCGATCTGCGCCGGGGCCGCCTTGCGCAGCGTGCCGCCAGAGACAGTCACGAACGAAGGGCAAAACCCGCGCAGGCAACTCAGATCCTTGTTGCAGGAGGATTGGTCGATGGCGCGCTTGCGGCCCAGTTCCGTCTCCACTGGCACGATCGCCACGCAGTTACTCTGCACGCCGCAATCGCCACAACCCTCGCAGACATCCGTGTTGATGAACACGCGGGTATCAGGGTCCGCAACCTCGCCCCGCTTGCGACGGCGGCGCTTTTCGGCGGCACAGGTCTGCACATAGACAATGGCAGACACACCTTTGACCTTGCTCATCTTCTCCTGCACCGCAGGCAGATCGGCACGCTCAAAAATACTGATCCCACTGGGGAATACGGACAGGTCCAGCGCCTCTTTGGCATCATGCACCAGCGCCAGTTCCTTGACCCCCATCGCCAGCAATTCGCGGCAAATCTGCTCTGCGCGCAGGTCGCCGTCGTTATGCTGACCGCCAGTCATCGCGACGGCATCATTATAGAGAATTTTGTAGGTGATATTGGTTTCCGCCATCAGCGCAAACCGGATCGCGAGCAGACCCGAATGATTATAGGTGCCGTCGCCCATATTCTGAAACACATGATCGCGTTTCGAAAATGGCGCCTCACCCACCCAATTGGCACCCTCGCCCCCCATCTGGGTCAGCCCGACCGTGCTCCGGTCCATCCAGAGTGCCATAGTATGACAACCGATCCCGGCCTGCGCCCGCGACCCCTGTGGCACCACTGTCGAGGTGTTATGCGGACACCCGGCACAGAAATACGGCAACCGCGCCGCCAAATCAGGCGCATTATCCGCCCGACGCGCCTGCGCAAGACCCGCCACGCGCGTGACCAATTCCTCTGACCCACAGCCTTCGTCGATCAGGATCCCGCCCAGCTTTTCAGCGATTTCCACCGGATCGAGCGACATCGGCACCGCAAACAGCACCTCCGCCTCCGGCCCGCCACGCCGCCCGCCCCAGACACGACGACCGCGCCTGTCATCAAAAATCGCCTCCTTGATCTGCACCTCGATCAGCTTGCGCTTTTCCTCGACCACCACGATCAGGTCGATACCTTCAGCCCAGTCATGAAACCCGTGCATGTCCAGCGGCCAGCTTTGGCCCACCTTGTAGGTGGTGATCCCCAGTCGCTCCGCCGCCGCCGCGTCAATCCCAAGCAACCCCAGCGCATGCACCAGATCGAGCCAATTCTTGCCCGCCGCGACAAAGCCGATCTTGGCCCCCGGCTTGCCCCATACCCGCCTGTCAATCCGGTTCGCACGCGAAAACGCTTCTGCCGCAAAGCGCTTGTAATTGACCAGCCGCGCCTCCTGCGGAATCCAGTGATCGCCCAGCCGGATGTTCAGCCCGCCCTCCGGCATGGCAAACTCTGGCGTCACAAAGGACATCCGGTCAGGACGGCCATCCACCACCGACGTGGCCTCGACCGTGTCTTTCATCAGCTTCAGCCCGACCCAAAGCCCGGAAAACCGCGACAGCGCGTAACCATAAAGCCCAAAGTCCAATATTTCCTGCACCCCGGCAGGCGACAGCACCGGAATCGAGGCATCCACCATGGCCCAGTCGGACTGATGACAGGTGGTCGAGCTTTCGCCGGTATGATCATCGCCCATGGCCATGATGACCCCGCCATGCGGCGCAGTGCCCGCCATATTGGCATGGCGCATCACATCGCCTGTGCGGTCCACCCCCGGCCCTTTGCCATACCAAAGCGCAAAGACGCCGTCATAGCGGCCCTCGTCGCCCAGTTCCGCCTTCTGCGTGCCCCAGACCGCCGTCGCTGCCAGATCCTCGTTCAGCCCGGCTTGAAACTGCACCTGCGCCTCCGCCAGATCCTTGGCCGCGCGCAGCATCTGCTGATCCACAGCACCCAGAGGCGATCCGCGATAGCCGGAGACGAACCCTGCCGTATTCAGCCCCGCCGCCTCATCACGCGCCCGCTGCATCAGCATCAGCCGGACCAGCGCCTGCGTTCCATTCAGCAAAACCGGCGATTTGCTCAGGTCATAGCGGTCGCGTAGCGTCACATCCTGCCTGCTCATCGCGCGCCTCCCCAGCATTTTGACTGCATAAATGCAGTATAGGTCAAAAATGCTGACCTGAAAACGATAAATCCCTGACACAAGCCTTTGTGTAAGTCATAGTGCCTGCTGTAAGAACCGGCATGTTTGGATGGCGTTTTGTGGTTGGATAAATAGATGGTGGACTGGGACAAGCTCAGAATATTTCACGCGGTCGCAGACGCCGGTTCGCTCACCCATGCCGGTGACAGCCTGCACCTGAGCCAATCTGCCGTCAGCCGCCAGATCCGATCGCTTGAAGAGGCGCTCAATACGACGCTGTTTCACCGGCATGCACGTGGACTGATTCTCACCGAACAGGGTGAATTACTGTTCGATGCGACGCGCTCGATGAACAAACGGCTCGAAACTGCCGCTGCGCGGATCCGCGATAGCGAAGAGGAGGTGTTTGGCGAACTCCGCGTGACCACCACCACCGGCTTTGGCACCCTCTGGCTCGCCCCGCGTCTGCCGAAATTGGTAACAGCCCAGGTAGGCGTTTTCGATTGAGCGCTTGACGCGGGACTCTTGGCATGAATCAAGCTTCCCATGTCTCCGGCCTCTCAATCCAACTCAGA
>Ga0105050_10001330_pt1 | contig 37348 bp, 36 predicted proteins | sample FRY01_FD_78088 | JGI IMG/M metagenome (GOLD analysis project Ga0105050, IMG submission 78088) | Freshwater microbial communities from Lake Fryxell liftoff mats and glacier meltwater in Antarctica - FRY-01 | ecosystem: Environmental > Aquatic > Freshwater > Ice > Glacier meltwater ...
AATGGAACAACGGTAGATTTCGACATGTGGCATATCCCTTTCTCTTTGAGAATTGACGGCGACTCGACACCGCCATGATATGCCGCCCCTCAGGGGCCATCACCAACTTTCGACCATATCTCCCCATGTCCCGCGCCGCAGATAGCGCGTCACCGGATGGGAGCCTTTGCGTGGGTTTTGAAGTATCGTTTGACCTGCTTATGCTGCTGGTCGCCGCCGCCTTTGCCGCCGGTTTTGTCGATTCCATCGCGGGCGGTGGCGGGTTGATCACGGTGCCGGTTCTGCTGCTCGCGGGAGCCAATCCGGTGACGACGCTGGCCACCAACAAGCTGCAGGGTCTGTTCGGCTCCGGTATGGCCGCGATCAGCTATGCCCGCGCGGGGCATGTCGATCTGAAACGGCAAACCGCACCGGCACTTATCGCCTTTGCCGCAGCGATCGGTGGCGCGCTGCTGACCAGCATGTTGCCAACCGACACGATCCGCATCGGCCTGCCGGTCCTGCTGATTGCTATCGCACTCTTCTTTGCGTTCAAGCCGGGGCTGAATGATATCGACCGGGTCCGCCGCATCTCCCCCGCGCTTTTCATGGTGACGCTGGTCCCGGTGATCGGGTTTTATGACGGGCTGATCGGGCCGGGGGCCGGTGCCTTTTACATGCTCGGATTTGTGGCGCTGGCGGGCTACGGCGTGCTCAAGGCGACGGCGCATACCAAATTGCTAAACTTCGCTTCGAATGTCGGCGGCATGGTCGCGTTTTCGCTGGTGGCGACGCCGTGGTGGTTCACCGGACTTGCCATGGGTGCGGCACAGATCGCGGGGGCATGGGTTGGGTCGCGGCTCGCCATGCGGATCGGCGCGAGGGTGATCAAGCCGATCCTTGTGATCGCCTCAACTGCGCTGGCGCTGCGGCTGCTCTGGGATCTTCTCTGAGGCTTTTGCATTCATTCTGGCATAAATACTCAACTTGCTGCGCTTCACATCAGCGCGGCGGCGGCCCGGACCTGGCCCACGACCATACCGCGCCGGTTGGTGATCGGCCCGCCCACATGTCTGCGCGCGACAGGATGCGCGGGGTCGAGCACGCCCAGCCGGATCAACAGTGCGGCGATGGCGGTTTCCTTGGCCCGCTCGCCGCCGTCCACGATCTTGAGGGCGATACCTTTGCCAAGATCGGGGATCATCGCGACATAGACGCCGTCAGCCCCGCCCTTGATCGCTGCGCGCCCGCCGGTGGCGCGCATGATCTCGGTGCAGGCCCCGCCTTCGCCGCTGACCAGTTCGGGAAATGCGATCATTGCCGCGATCAGCCGTTGCTGTGCTTTTGCCCGCGCGTCATTCCGGGTCTGCGCCGTCGCAAAATGCGCCATGGCGCGGGCCAGCCCATGCACCGTAGTCATCGAGCTGGGCGCAGAACAGCCATCGGTGCCAAAACCGGGGCTTGTCTCGCCGGTCACCTCGTCCACCACCTGCCGGATTGCCACCTGTAGTGGATGCGCGGGGTCGATATATTCGGCGTCGCCACCCATGTATTTGTTCATAGTCAGGAATCCGGTGTGCTTGCCGGAACAATTGTTGTGGATCTGGCACGGGGGCGTGCCCGACCGGATCAGATCGTCCCGCGCGGGCCGGTCACTGGGTTCCTGCGGCCCACAACGCAGCGCGGATTCTGATAGTCCGAGGTCCGCGAGCCAGCGTGTCACCCGCTCCGTATGAATCGCCGCGCCCATATGACTGGCGCAGCACAGCGCCAGCTGATCGGTGCGCAGCCCCATCGCATCGGCGGCCCCGCTCTCGACCAGCGGTAGCGCCTGTATCATCTTGTAGGCCGAGCGCGGATAGATCACCGCCGTCGGATCGCCCCAAGCCTCAGTGATCTCGCCGGTGCCGTCGCAGATCACCGCGTGTCCCCGGTGCAGGCATTCGAGCAGATCGCCGCGCCAGACCTCGACCATATCGACTGCCGTGTTCAACTTTGACCCCATTTCAGCGAGTTTCCGCGCAATCTTGTGACTATTGAGGGGTTTCCCCCGCCCGCCGTTATTTGCTATTCTCATCGCTATCGAGTTGACCCTGATCCTTCCAGTGCAAAAGGCACCGACAAGCATGTGCCGGGGATGGGGGCAGGGCAAAGGCATGGTGGAGAGATCAGGATGATGTCACGATTGATGGCTGCAGCGGGCGTGGCATTTCTGGCCAGCGCCGCTTTCGCGCAGGAAACGGACAACCGCGTTGCGGCAAGCACCGATTGGAGCGTGTTTCAGGAAACCAATCCGACCGAGTGTTTTTCCGTCTCGGCCCCCAAGGAGACCGTCAACACCCGTGACGGTGCCGTCGTCGCCGTGACGCGGGGCGAGATTCAGCTCTTTGTGCTATATCGCCCGGGTGCCAATGTCGCGGGACAGGTTGCCTTTACCGGCGGTTATACCTTTGCGGCGGGTTCGACCGTCTCGCTCGATATTGGTGGCACCGTGTTTCAACTCTTTACCGAAGGCGAATGGGCCTGGCCCGCTTCGGCCGAGGATGACGTTCGCATCGTCGACGCGATGAAGCGCGGCTCTGACGCGGTGCTGACCGCACAGTCGGGCCGGGGCACTGTTACACGTGACACCTTCTCGCTTTCCGGATTTACCGCCGCAGTGGCCGAAGCGCAGCGGCGTTGCGCAAGCTGATGATCCGCACGCCTGCGCTGTTCCTCTGGCTGGCGGGCAGTGCGGCATGGGCCGATTCGATGCCGATGGCCGATAACCCGGTTGCCTATTATGGCGACTGGACCGTGTTCGTCGAACCCTCGCCGCTTGAATGTTTTGCAGCGTCAACGCCCCGGCGGTCTACGCTGACGAAACCCGAAGGCTCAACCGTCGATTCGACCCGTCTCCCGGTGTTGCAGGTGACGATCCGGCCGGCGGATCTGGTGGTGGGCGAAGTCTCGGTTTTCGTCGGCGATGCAACTCTCAGAATCGCGGGTGATGTTGCCATGACCGGCAAAGGCGCGCCTGTGACGCTTTTCTCGAACGGCGCATGGGCATGGCCGACGAACTCGGAGGCCGACATGCAGGTATTGGCTGTCATGGGCACCGTGTCTGAGGTTACGATGAGCGGTGCTTTGGTGAATGGTACCGGTTTTGCCGATGTGTATTCTACCCGAGGCTTGACCGAAGCCATGATGGAGGCCGCCCGCCGCTGCACCAGTTAAGCCGCCGGGGACTGGCAACAACGTGCCTGATCTGCTATGCGCCGCATCTGCCCCTTTTGCCGGACGTGCCATGACCGCTACCACCCCGATCACGCAGGATGTATTGACCATCCCCCGCAGGCTGCCTGAAGGCGGTCCTGTCAACCTGATCGGGCTGACCCGCGATGCCATGCGCGAGGCGCTGATGGTGGCAGGCACGCCAGAGCGGCAGGCCAAGATGCGGGTGGGCCAGCTGTGGCAGTGGATCTATCACTGGGGTGTGCGCGATTTTGCCCTGATGAGTAATCTGGCCAAGGATTACCGCGCCATGTTGGCCGATACCTTTGTCCTGACCTTGCCGGAAGTCGTCACCAAGCAGGTGAGCAGCGACGGGACCCGCAAATATCTGGTGCGGATCGCGGGCGGGCATGAGGTCGAGGTGGTCTATATCCCCGAAACCGACCGCGGCACGCTGTGCATTTCTTCGCAGGTTGGCTGCACGCTGACCTGTTCGTTCTGCCATACCGGCACGCAGAAACTGGTCCGTAACCTGACCGCTGCCGAGGTGATCGGGCAGGTCATGCTGGTGCGCGACGATCTGGGCGAATGGCCGGTGCCGGGTGCGCCCAAGGATGAGACGCGCCTGCTTTCGAATATCGTGCTGATGGGCATGGGCGAGCCGCTGTATAATTTCGACAATGTCCGCGATGCGATGAAGATCGCGATGGATCCCGAGGGACTTTCGCTGTCGCGCCGTCGCATAACCCTGTCCACCTCTGGCGTGGTGCCGGAGATTGCGCGCACGGCGGTCGAGATTGGCTGTCAGCTTGCCGTGTCGTTTCATGCCACCACCGACGAGGTCCGCGATACGCTGGTCCCGATCAACAAGAAATGGCCGATTGCCGATTTGCTTGAAGCGCTGCGCGCCTATCCGGGACTGTCCAATTCGGAGCGGATCACCTTTGAATATGTGATGCTCAAGGGTGTGAATGATTCCGATGCTGACGCGCGCCGGTTGGTCAAGCTGATCAAGGGCATACCGGCCAAGATCAACCTCATTCCGTTCAACGAATGGCCCGGCGCCCCTTATGAGCGGTCCGACAAGGCCCGGATCGCCGCCTTTGCCGACATCATCTATCATGCAGGTTACGCCAGTCCGATCCGCAAGCCGCGTGGCGAGGATATCATGGCCGCCTGCGGTCAGTTGAAGTCCGCGACCGAGCGTGCCCGCAAGAGCCGCGCCCAGATCACGGCCGAGATCACGGCCGAAACCGGCCTCTGACGCCGATTTGATGTGGCAGGTTGACCGCCTGCCGCGTAAGACGGGGCGAGGCTGAGGAGGAGGCATGTCATGAAGATCAAGCTGGGCAAGGTTGAGTTTGAGGTGGGTGCCGTCGCGGAACAATTGCGCGCGGCGCTGCTGTCGGACCCGGTGATCGCACAAGGCGTGTGGCGCGATGTTTATCGCTGGGATGCCAGCGCCAAAGCGGGCAAGATCCTTGTCCCGACATCACAGGACGGTGGTGTGCCGCTGGGCAATGGCCTCAATTTCTTTGTGCCGCGTGTTACCGCGAATGGTGCCGTGGTCAAGTCTGACACGTCCTCGACCACGATGGCCAAGCGGTTTCTGGAGGCTGTTGGTGCGCGCCAGATCGTCGATGTGATCAAGGGGCTGAATACGATCATCAACCTGCCGCAAAAGACGCTGCCGCTGGCGAATTTCTCGCCGCTCAATCCCGCCGCCTCTTACCAGATGAAGATGCATGTGGATTTTGCCGTGGTGCAGTTACGTGACGCGGGCCGCAACCTGACCGCCTATGTCTATGTGCCGGGGCAGGTGTCGTTTCATCACGAGATTGCCGCGATAGTCGATCAGGATGCCTATGACGCCCTGATCGCCGCGACCCCGGCGATGGCACAGCCGCAACCGGCCTTTATCGTGCCGGTCCGCAGCAAGGCGAACCAGTCGATCCGCATGATCGCATTGGCCAAGCGGATCGAGGAAATGCAGCCCGCGATTGCCAAACTGACCAAGGACGCGCCAGCCACGCCCGAGAACGAGCACCTGCGCCGCAGCCTTGCCCGCGCGGTGGCCGAGTGGCGCGCGATCAGCCCGAAGGCAGGGGCGGCGGCGACGGTTTGATTCTGCCTAACTTTTTTCGTTGAGCACACGCGACCGCTGATGACACGGGCAGCGCACGGGCGGGAGCCTAAAATCCCCAGGCCGCGCTGAACTTTACACCATCAGCGCCCGCGCCTGATCGGGTGACAGTGCCTCTGGCCGGCTACAGGTCGAGGTCATCGGGATGAACCGCTTTTCCGCGCCAGCGCGCAGGATCGACACCATCACATCGACCGCATGCACAGCGAGGTCGATGTTGCAGCGGTGTTCGCGTCCTTCGTCGATGGCGGTGGCCATGTCGGCCAGACCGGCGCAGCGGTAGTTGGCGCGCGGGTTGCCCTGACCGTCGGTGATGTTGGGCACGCCGAAGGGATGGTCGGTTTCGGGCAGGGCGGTGATGATGCCGTCGCGCCCGGCATGTTCGACGGGGCCGCCGAAGAAGTTGGGGTCGGGGACAAAGAGCGAGCCCTCTTCGCCGTAAAGCTCCATATTGGCGTGGTTATGTTTCCAGACATCCCAGCTTGCCGCGAGGGTGACCGTCGCGCCATTGGCGAATTCGAGCAGGGCGTGGATATTGGTGGGCGTGTCCACCGGGACGGTCTGGCCATTGCGCGCGCCGTTGGAGATGGTCCGGGTCGGGAAGCTGGCATTGGCCAGAGCCGCGACCGATGTGACCGGGCCGATCAGCTGGATCAGGTTGGTGATGTAATAGGGGCCGAGGTCGAGGACGGGGCCGCCGCCGGGCTGGAAGAAGAAATCGGGGTTGGGGTGCCAATGCTCCATCCCGTGGCTCATCACATGGCAGGTGCCACCGATGATGCGCCCGACCTTGCCTTCATCGATTGCAGCGCGGGCAAGCTGATGTGAGCCGCCCATGAAGGTATCGGGCGCAGAGCCGACGCGGAGCCCCTTTTTCGCGGCGATATCCTGCAGCGATTTGCCTTCGTCCAAGGTCAGCACGAGGGGTTTTTCGGAATAGGCGTGTTTGCCGGATTCGAGGATCTGTTTGGTGATCTCGTAATGCACGGCGGGCACGGTCAGGTTGACGATCACGTCGATATCGCTGGCGGCGAGAAGGTCAGCCACGGTGCTGGCGCGCAGGCCGTATTCGGAGGCGCGCAGGTTGGCTGCGTCCATGTTGATGTCGGCGACGGCTGTCAGTTCGAGGGATTTGAAGAGTGGTGCGTATTTGAGATAAGTTGTCGAGATGTTGCCGCATCCGATGATGCCGACGCGAAGTTTGGTCATTTTGAGCGGTCCTCAGAGGGATTTCAGAGTGGCGAGGCTGCGCGCGGCAAAGCGGGCGTGATCCTTGGGATTGTCATGTTCGACCACGAAATGGGTGATGCCCTGCGCGTCGAGCGCGGATTTGATCGCGGTCCAGTCCATGATGCCGTGACCGACATCGGCCCAGCCATCTTCGTCGACGCATTCGCCGTCGGGGGCGATGTCCTTGACGTGGACGGCGCTGATTTGTTTGCCATATTTGCCGATCCATGCGACCGGATCATGGCCTGCGACGCGGACCCAGCCGAGGTCAAGTTCGAGCGAGACACCAGCGGCGGCGATCAGGTCGAGCGGGGTTTCGCCGCCGCCAAGGTCGGCCAGTTCGAAGTCGTGGTTGTGCCAGCCAAAGGTGAGACCGGCGTCGGTGATGGGTTTGCCCATGGTTGCCAGACGCTGGCCAAAGGCGGCCCAGCCCGCAGCGTCGGCGGGGCGTTTGTCGGCGACGATATGGGGCACATAGACCCGTGTCATGCCGAGCGTGCGCGCGATTTCGAGCGTGCGCGCCGGGTCGCCTTCGACCATGTCGATGCCGAAATGGCCGGAGGTCATGGCAAGCCCATGCTTTTTCAGCCCAGCGTCAAGGGCGGGCAGATCAGCGTAGAGGCCGCCATAACCTTCGACTTCGGTAAAGCCGGTGCGGGCCAGCATGGCGAGCGTGTCGTCAAGCGGCGGGAAGTTGCGCGAGCAGTAGAGCTGATAGGAGAGCGAAGTCATGTAAGCGGTCCTTGTTGGCAGTGGTCAGGCGCAGGTCGCGCTGTGTAGGTCGCGCAGGGTGAAGCGCGGGCTTTGGCCAGCGTCCTGCGGGGTGAAGGTGATCGTCGCCGGATGGCCGGGGAACAGGCTGAAAGCATTGTCACTGAACCGGCCCGGTACATCGGATTCGAGGCTGACGAAGAGAGCGAGCGCCTCTGCGGTGATGCTGATCTGGTAGGTGCCGTCGGTTTCGCTGACCTCATGGGTCAGGGCGGGGGGCAGCAGATCGTAGTGTTTGTAGGGATGCGGCGCAAAGACATCGCCGGAGCGGGTGCCGTCGGAGCCGTGCCAGACATAACTGAGCATTTCCTGCGCGCCAATCTGATAGGCGGGCAGGTTGAGCAATTCGACGGCCTCGGTGCCGACCATGGCCTTGGCATGGCCAAGCTCGCGGGTGCGCCCGGACATATCGGTGGCGTGGGCCGTCACCGAAACCTCGACCGGCGCGAGCGTGTCATTGACGGCGCGCAGCAGGATGTGCCCATCCTGTGGCACGGCCGTCACCATGACCGGAGCAAAGAAATCGCGCGCCATGTGGTGCAGCAGTTTCCAGCCGCCGCCGTGATCGAGCGAGGCCCATGAGCAGACTGGCCAAGTGTCGTTGAGTTGCCAGATCAGCGTGCCCATGCAGTGCGGTTTCAGGCTGCGCCAATGGGTGACGGCGGTTTTGATCGCCAGCCCCTGCTGGACCTGCGACAGATAGACGAAATCGTCGAACTTCTGCGGCCAGCGGAAATAGCGGAACATGGTTTCGGCGATGCGGGCATTGCCGCCCTTGTTTTTCTGATGGCTTTCAAGGACGGGGGCCGCGATGTTGAAATCCTTGGGCGCGGCGAAACGCCGGATCACATCCATCGAAGGGTAGGACTGAAAGCCAAATTCGGAGCAGAAGCGCGGGGAGACATCGCGGTAATAGTCGAAATCGCGGCCTTCGTGCCAGACCGACCAGAAGTGCATGTCGCCATTGCTGTCATCATGCCATGCGTCGCCGAAACTCATCGGGCCGGGGGTGGGCGAGGAGGGCCACCAGAGCGCGGTGGGGTCTGTCGACATGAGCGCCGCCTCTATCGCGCGGTTCAGACGGTCATAGTTGACAAGGTAGCGGTCGCGGTCTTTGCGGCTTTCGGGGAACCATGTGAGCGCGCCGACCAGTTCGTTATCGCCACACCAGAGTGCCATGCAGGCGTGGTGGTGCATGCGCGCGACGTTGTCCTGCACTTCGGCGGTGACGTTGGCGAGGAAATCGGGGGTGGAGGGGTAGAGGTTGCAGGCGAACATGAAGTCCTGCCAGACCATCAGCCCAAGCTCGTCGCAGGTGTCGTAGAATGAGGTGGGTTCGTAACGACCGCCGCCCCAGACCCGGATCATGTTCATGTTCGCATCGACGGCGGATTGCAGCAGGTCGCGGGTGGCGGCGTCGGTGATGCGCCCGGCCAGCGCGTCGGCGGGAATCCAGTTGGCGCCGCGTGCGAACACGTCATGACCGTTGACGCGGAATTTGAAGCCGAGGCCGGAGCTATCCTTTTCGGTGACCAGTTCCATCTCGCGCAGACCGATGCGCCGGGCTTCGACCGCATCGCCGACGGTGACGCTCAGGTGATGCAGGGTTTGCGGGCCGAGGCCAGCGGGCCACCAGAGCGCGGGGTCCTCGATCTCGAAGATCACGGCGACGGCGTTGCCTTCGACGGTGCCATAGAGGCTTTGCCCGGCGAAGGAGATATCGAAGGTGGCGCCATCAGCGTGGGAGAGGTAGGCGGTGACTGAGAGGCTGACCGCGCCATCGCCGTGGTCCTGACTGATCGCGAGCCGGTCGATGCGGGGCGTGTTGCGCGGTGCGAGCCGCATCTCGCCCAGAATCCCCGGCGGGGCGAGGGCGATGTTCCAATCCCAGCCAAAATCGCAGGCGGGTTTGCGCAGCATGTTGCCATTGGGAATCGGGCAGTTCTGCACGGCGTAGGGGATGTAGAAGGGTTGAGCCGCCTGCAGCGCATCGGCGGCAGCGGTGGCGGCATGGATGGTGATGTCCAGTGTGTTTTCGCCCAGTTGCGCAGCACCGGAGAGGTCGGCGCGGTAACTGCGAAAGGCGTTGTCGCTGGTCAGCACGGTCTGACCGTTGAGCCGGATGGTGGCGATGGTGTCGAGGCCGGAAATCACGAGGTCGAGGTCCGTCCGATCCAGCGTCAGGCTGCGCGAAAAGGTCCAGTCGCGGTCGGCGATCCAGCGCAGGTCATATTCGTTGCGTCCGAAATAGGGATCGGGGATCAGCCCTGCGGTGTGCAGGGCGGTAATCGCGTCGCCGGGCAGGGTGATGTCGCAGGCGTATTCGCCTGTCGCGTCTCGCAGAGCCCAGCGACCGGCACGATCGTCAGCCGCCGGGACGATATTTTCGGTCAAAGTCGCACCTCGGAGGATTTGTCAAAGAGCGAGGCGCGGGCGGGGTCGATGCCGATGCTGAGCGGGCTGCCTGCGCGCACTGTGGCCTGACCGTCCATGCGGATGCGGAACGGTTTGCCAGCCAGCGTGGTCCAGACGAGCGTGTCAGAGCCCATCGGCTCGACAATATCGACCGTCACTTCCTTGCGGATCGGCGCGGTTTCGATCAGGCCGCCGGTGATGACATGCTCGGGCCGGATGCCGATGATGGCGGGTGTGTCGGCGGTTTGCGGCGCGGCAAAGCCATAGCCGGTCATCGGCAGGATCAGGTCATCTGTGCGGAATGTCCCCCGCTCCAGATGCCCGTCGATGAAGTTCATCGAGGGCGAGCCGATGAAATCGGCGACGTATTTGTTGTGCGGCCGGTTGTAGATTTCGTCCGGCGAGCCGAGTTGCATGATGTTGCCGCCCTTCATGACGGCGATCCGGTCGGCCAACGTCATCGCCTCGACCTGATCATGGGTGACGTAGATCATCGTGTTTTGCAGCTGATGGTGCAGCCGTTTGATTTCGACCCGCAGATCGGCACGCAGTTTGGCGTCGAGATTGGAGAGCGGTTCGTCAAAGAGGAACACGTCCACGTCGCGCACCAGCGCGCGGCCGATGGCGACCCGCTGACGCTGACCGCCGGAGAGCGCGCCGGGTTTGCGATCCAACAATGGTTCGATCTGCAGGACGGCGGCGGCGCGGGCTACGCGTTTCTTGATCTCGGCTGCGGGGATGCGGGCGTTTTTGAGGCCGAAGGAAAGATTCCCCTCGACCGTCATCTGCGGGTAGAGCGCGTAGGACTGAAACACCATGCCGATGCCGCGTTCGCTGGGCTCTTTCCAGGTGACGTTCTGGCCTTTGATGAATATCTGGCCATCGGTCACTTCGAGAAGCCCGGCGATACAGTTGAGCAGGGTGGATTTGCCGCAGCCGGATGAACCGAGCAGCACCAGAAACTCGCCCTCGCCGATGTCGAGATTGAGTTTGTTCAGAACCTTGACGGCACCGAAGCTGAGTTCAAGATCCTTGATCTCGACGGAGTAGGCGGGTGTGTTCATGGGATCAGCCTTTGACCGCGCCAGCGGCGATGCCGCGCACGAAGAGTTTGCCGGAGATGAAGTAGATGATGAGCGGAACCAGACCGGTCAGCAGCGTTGCCGCCATGTTGACGTTGTATTCCTTGACCCCTTGCACCGAGTTCACGATGTTATTGAGCTGCACTGTCATCGGGTAGATCGCGGGTTTTGTATAGATCACCCCGAACAGGAAATCGTTCCAGATGCCCGTGACTTGCAGAATGATCGCTACGACGAAGATCGGCAACGACATTGGCATCATGATCCGGGTAAAGATGCGCCAGAATCCGGCCCCGTCAACGCGGGCGGCCTTGAACAGTTCTTCGGGCAGCGACACGAAATAGTTGCGGAACAGCAGGGTCAGGATCGGCATGCCAAAGATGGTGTGGACGATGACCAGCCCCCACAACGTTCCATAAACCTGAATCTTGGGGATTTCCGGCAGGCCGAGGCCCATGGACAGGTTGATCCAGTCGATCCAGTTGCCGACGCCGGTCAGCCCGTCACCCAGCGCTTTGAGCAGCAGCACGATGGGATACAGCATCACCTGATAAGGGATGAACGCGCCGATCAGAAGGATGGCGAAAAACGTCTCTGACCCTTTGAAGCGCCAGTTGGCAATCGCATAGCCGCTGATGGAGGCGACGCTGATCGACACGATGACAGACGGGATCAGAATGCGGACCGAGTTCCAGAAGCCGCGCGAAAGACCATCGCAATTGATCCCGGTGCAGGCCTCGGACCATGCCCTGACCCAATATTGAAACGTCATGTTCAACGGCGGGCCAAAGACATTACCCTGCCGGATTTCATCCATGTGTTTCAGCGAGGTGGTGACCATCACCCAAAGCGGCAGCAGGTAATAGATCGACACGATCATCAACGTGCCATAGATCGCGATGTTGCGGCCGCTGAAAATCTGACGCGGTTTGGGGCCACGCGGGTTTGCGGTTGTGGTCGACCAGACTTCGGGTTTTGTTGCTGTGGTTGCGGTGATATCAGCCACGTTTCTTACCTCCGAATTCAAGATAGGCCCAGGGGATCAGGATGATCGCCACTGACACCAGCATCATGGTCGAGGCCGCAAATCCCAGCCCCAGATTCTGTGCGCCGAACATCTTGTCCATCACGAACATCGCAGGCATCTGCGACGAAATCCCCGGTCCGCCGGAAGTTTGGGCGACCACAAGGTCATACACCTTGACGATGCCTGACGCGATCAGCACCAGTGCGGTGATGAACACCGGGCGCATCATCGGGATGATCACGACGATATAGGTTTTCACCGTGCCGATCCCGTCCACGCGGGTGGCTTTCCAGATGTCTTCGTCGATCCCGCGCAACCCTGCCAACATGATGCACATGATCAGGCCCGACCCCTGCCAGATACCCGCGATGAGGATGCCGAAGACCACAGTATCCGGGTTGTTGAGCGGATCGAATACAAAACCCTCCCAGCCCAAGCTGCGTACAAGGTTTTGCACCCCGAACTCGGGGTTGAGAATCCATTGCCAGGCAAGGCCGGTGACGATGAAGGACAGCGCGAACGGATAAAGGAAAATGCTGCGGAAGGTGTTTTCGAATTTGATTTTCTGGTCCAGCAGGGCGGCAAGGGTGAAGCCGATCACCAGCGACAGAACCAGTGACAATCCACCGAACATGGCAAGATTCTTGATGGACACCAGCCAGCGGCGTTCGCCCCACAGACGGGTATATTGGTCCAGACCAACCCAATCCAGCCGGGGCAACAGTCCGGAATTGGTAAAGGAATAGGTGACAGTCCAGATGCTGCACCCGACAAAGATCACTAATGCTACAAAAACCATCGGGATCGAGGCGATCTTGGACGACAAGTTCCGGAATAATGGGCTTGGACGCCGGGTGCTTCGGGTCGAGGCGGGTTTGACTCCACCTTGGTCTATGACTGCCATCGCGGGCCCCCCTGATGATTGTCGATTTGGACAAAAAGCCCCGGCAGGTTGTACGACCAGTCCGGCGCTTTCAGCGATGCGAAAAGGGTCCGGTCATGTGATGACCGGACCCCTAGGTCGATGTTACGATCAGTCAGCGCTGCCGATGATTTCGGCGTAGCGGGCCTGCGCATCAGCGGCCGTCACGGCCGGGTCATTCCAGAACTCGACCATCAGGTCTTCGATCTGGGCTGACGTGTCGGGCGACAGGGTCTGGTTGCCATCGGGCAGGATGTTGCCAGAGGCGAGGATTTCCAGACCTTTCTGCATGCAGTCGTTGGCAGTGGACATGTCGATGTCACCACGCACCGGCAGCGAGCCTTTGGCCAGGTTGAATGCGACCTGAACTTCAGGCGAAATCAGCAAGGACGCCAGACGCAGTTGGGCTGCAGTCACTTCCGGATCGTCATTGAGCGGGAAATAGAAAGCGTCGCCGCCGGTCGAGATGATTTCGTTCACACCCAGACCCGGAAGGCAGGTGTAATCGGTGCCAGCGACCTGACCGGCCACCTGGAATTCGCCCTGCGCCCAGTCACCCATGATCTGGCCACCGGCGGCACCGGTAATCACCAGATTGGTCGCCTGATTCCAGTCCTGCACGTTCGAGTTTGCAGCCATGGCACGGGCGTTGGCGGCAGCTTCAAACACCGCAGCCATTTCCGGGCCGCCGGCAGCTTCGGCAGATTTTTCGATGTTCACGGCTTTCCAGATGTCCACGCCGGCAATGGCAATAGCCATCACGCCGAACGCGCCCGAGGACTGCCAGGGCTGCTGACCCATGGCCAGCGGGATTTTTCCGGCAGCTTCAAGCGCCGGAGCGGCAGCCACGAATTCGTCCCAGTTGGTCGGAACCGGCACACCCGCATCGGCAAATGCCTGATGGGACAGCCAGATCCACTGCCAGGAATGGATGTTCACAGGCACGCAGTAGATGCGGCCATCCAAGGTGCAGCTATCGAGCAGGCCAATCGGGTTGACCAGATCGCGCCAGCCTTCGGGAGTGGCAAGGTCGGTCAGGTCCAGCATCAGGCCAGCTTCGACCAGTTCTTCGGCCTGACGGCCATGGTTAAGCTGAGTCGCGCCCATCGGATCTCCGCCAAGGATGCGGCTGATGATGATCGGCCGGGCTACACCACCGGAGCCGGCGATCGCGCCATCAACCCAGACGTCGCCCGTCGCATTGAAGGCAGCGGCAAATTCGGACACAGCGGCAGCTTCGCCGCCAGATGTCCACCAATGGGTGACCTCCAGGTCGACCGCATGCGCGGCCCCTGCACTGACCATCGCAGTGGCTGCAAGCAGTTTGGTAGTGAGCTTCACGATTTTCTCCTCCCTGGTTCTAAATCGTTGTAGATTTTTCTATATCGATTTAGTTTAGTGATGCAAGTAATTTTGAGACGCCCGGACCGGGTAGAGAGAAACAATCGGTCGCAGCGACTCTGAGTTTTCCAGAAGAGCCGTCGGTGAGTCAATAAAATCAGGGGACGTGGCGGCCGTGACCAGTGAGAAAAAGCCAACACAGATGCGGACTGAACCGGAGCGTACCGCCGTCAGCCCGGTGGTGAAGCCGACTCTCAAGACCATTTCGCTGCTGAGCGGGTTGGCGGTGCCCACGGTATCGCGCGCCCTGAGCGATGCGCCGGATATCGGCGCGGAGACAAAAAAGCTGGTCCGCCGAATCGCTGACGAGATCGGTTATGTGCCGAATCGCGCCGGGGTACGCCTGCGCACCGGCCGTACGAATGTCATCTCTCTGGTGCTGTCCACCGAACATGACATGATGAACCACACCGCCCGTCTGATCTCGTCTTTGGCAGGCGCGTTGCGCGGCACACCCTATCACCTGATCATGACGCCGTATTTCCCCGGCGAAGACCCGATGAAGCCGATCCGCTATATCGTGGAAACGGGGTCGGCTGATGCGGTGATTTTCAACCAGACCCAGCCGGACGACCCGCGTGTGGCCTGGCTGATGGCCCGGGGATTTCCGTTTGCCACCCATGGCCGCACCAACTGGGCCGACCAGCATCCGTGGTTTGACTATGACAACACCGCCTTTGGCCGCATCAGCGTGCAGGAACTGGCCCGGCGCGGGCGGCGGCATATTCTGCTGGTGGCCCCGCCAATGGCACAGACCTACGCCCAGCATATCTTGTCCGGGGTGCAGGATGCAGCGGCACTTGCAGGGGTAAAAGTGACGCAAAGTCAAGGCTTTACCTCGGACAGCGGGATCGAGGCTGTTGGGGCGAGCGCGCTGGAGCTATTCCGCGCCGATGCCAGCATCGATGGTGTCATCTGCTCGTCAACGTCGGCGGCGATGGCGGTTGTCGGGGCTTTGGAAACGTTGGGCCATACACTGGGCGACGACATCGACCTGTTCGGCAAAGAGGCGATTCCGTTTCTGCGATTGTTCCGCCCGCAGATCATGACGTTGAACGAAGACGTGCGGCAGGCCGGTGAATTTCTGGCCCGAGCCGCGATTCAGGCCGTGCGCCAACCCGACCTGCCTCCGCTACAGGGGCTTGACGTTCCCCGCATGCTTGGGTGAGTTTGTCTGCGCAACTGGTCAGACCAGATCAACCGCATCAAAGGGCCATATCATGACATCACAGATCAAGGGACCGGGCATTTTTCTGGCCCAGTTTGCAGGCGACGCCGCCCCGTTCAACACCTTGGAAGGCATCACCAAATGGGCCGCATCCCAAGGCTACAAGGGTGTGCAGATCCCCACATTTGTGGGGAGCCTGTTCGATCTGGACAAGGCGGCAGAGAGCCAGACCTATTGCGATGAGGTCAAAGGAATCTGCACCGATGCCGGGGTCGAGATCACCGAGTTGTCCACGCATTTGCAGGGGCAACTGGTTGCGGTGAATCCGGCCTATGACCTTGCCTTTGACGGCTTTGCCCCGGAGGCCGTGCGCGGCAATCCGGCCAAGCGGCAGGCCTGGGCGGTGGACCAGGTGCGCAAGGCGGCCGTGGCGTCGCAGCGGCTTGGTTTGACCACATCGGTCAGTTTCACCGGATCGCTGGCGTTTCCGTTCCTATACCCATGGCCGCAGCGTCCTGCCGGGCTGATCGAAGAGACATTTGCCGAGTTGGGCCGCCGCTGGACTCCGATTCTGGATCATTATGCCGATCATGGCGTCAGCATCGGCTATGAAATCCATCCGGGCGAGGATGTTTTCGACGGTGCCACGTTCGAGATGTTTGTCGATGCCTGTGGTGGCCATGTCGCCGCGATGATCAACTATGATCCGAGCCATTTTGTGCTGCAACAGCTTGATTACCTTGTCTTTATCGACATTTACCACGACCGCATCAACGCGTTTCATGTCAAGGATGCAGAGTTCAACCCGGATGGGCGTCAGGGCGTTTATTCCGGGTATCTGCCGTGGAAGGACCGTGCGGGCCGGTTCCGGTCGCTGGGCGATGGGCAGGTCGATTTTGCGGGGATCTTCAGCAAGCTGACCCAGTATGGATATGATTCGTGGGCGGTGCTGGAGTGGGAATGCTGCATCAAATCGGCGGCGCAGGGTGCCGCTGAGGGCGCGCCTTTCATCGCGGCGCATCTGATCGAAGTCGCCGACAAGGCGTTTGACGATTTCGCGGCGGGGACGCGGGATGATGCCGCGATCAAGAGGATGCTGGGGCTATGACACGTTTGAAACTGGGCATGGTTGGCGGCGGACAGGGTGCCTTTATCGGCGGCGTCCACCGGATTGCCAGCCGGATCGACGGCCGATTCGATCTGGTCGCGGGGGCGCTATCCTCGGATCCGGCGCGGGCTGCCGCCTCTGCTGCGGAACTGGGGATTGCGCCGGAGCGGTCCTATGCAAGCTATGCCGATATGGCCAAGGCCGAGGCGGCGCGCGAGGACGGGATTGATGCCGTGGCCATCGTGACGCCGAACCATATGCATGCGGGTCCGGCGGTGGCGTTTTTGCAGGCGGGGATAAATGTCATTTGTGACAAGCCGCTGGCTGCGACGCCGGAGCAGGCAAAGCAGATTGCCGATGCGGTGGACGCGTCGGGTGCGCATTTTATTCTGACGCATAACTATACCGGCTATCCGCTGATGCGGCAGGCGCGCGAGATGATGGCACGGGGTGAATTGGGCACGATCCGCGTGGTGCAGGCGGAATATGCGCAGGACTGGCTGACCACCTCGACCGAGACGACCGGAAACAAGCAGGCGGAATGGCGCACCGATCCGGCAAGGTCCGGCGGCGGCGGTGCGATTGGCGATATCGGCACCCATGCGTTCAACCTGCTGTCATTCGTGACCGGGTTGCAGGCAGAGGCGCTGATGGCGGATCTGCAAAGCTTTGGCGCGGGCCGCAAGGTGGATGACAACGCGCATATCATGCTGCGATTCGCAGGCGGTGCGCGCGGGATGGTCTGGGCGTCGCAGGTGGCGCCGGGCAATGAGAACGGGCTTCGGTTGCGGATCTATGGAGACAAGGGCGGCATCGAGTGGTCTCAGGAGAACCCGAATGTCATGACCTTTGCGCCCTTGGGCGAGCCGAAGCGGATATTGACCCGCGGCGGGGCCGGGTTGGGCGGCGGTGGCGGTAACTGGACCCGGATTCCGCCGGGCCATCCGGAGGGGTATCTGGAGGGGTTTGCCACGCTTTACAACGACGCGGCCGATCTGATCGAGGGCAAGGGCAAGGGTGAGTTGCTGCCGGGGATCGCGGCCGGGATGGAGGGGATGTGGTTCATCGGAGCTTGTATCGAGTCGTCACGGGGGGATGGGAAATGGGTGGCGCGGTAAGCTTGGGCTGCGCGTCTGTGCGGCACCCGGGGCTTTGCCCCGGACCCCAGGATATTTAAGGCCAAAAGATGTGGAAAGCGGGCCAGTCAGATACACTGGCCCATTGACTGAAATCAGAAATCCAGATGCTGCACGTTCAGGGCGTTGTCCTGAATGAAGATGCGGCGCGGTTCGACGACGTCGCCCATAAGTTTGGTGAAGATGTCGTCAGCCTCGGCCACGTCATCAATCTTGACCTGCAGCAGCGTGCGTGCGTCGGGGTCGAGCGTAGTTTCCCAGAGTTGTTCGGGGTTCATTTCGCCCAGACCCTTGTAGCGCTGCAGCGTCAGCCCCTTTTCACCCTCGGCAAGAATCGCGGCCAGAAGGTCGAGCGGGCCGTGGATCAGGTTGGTCCGGTCCTTGCGCACCAGCGTGGCGGGCAGGTCATAGACCTCTTGCAATGAGCGGGTGAAGGAGCCGGCGCGGCGGCTTTCGCCGGAGCGCAGCATCGGGCCGTCGAGTGTGCGGACCTCTTCGACGCCGCGCAGGATGCGGGCGAGCCGGATGCCGTGGTCTTGGGTGATGCGCCCGCGCCAACCGCGTTCCCATTCCAGCGCGATAAGGTCAAGGCGGCGGGCGACCTTGTCAGCCACGCCTTGCAGGTCGGCGTCGACCACACCGGGGACAAAGGCACCGGCGATGGCGGCTTGTTCGAGAATGTGGCGAGGGTAATGCGTGGGGAAGGCCTCGATCACGCGGCGCAGTTGCCGCGCCTCTTCGACCACGCGCAAGAGGTCTGCGCCGGCCATTTCAGAGCCATTGCCGAGCCGCAGGACGGCGCCGTCGATGCCCTGTTGCACGAGGTATTCGTCCAGAGCGGGCTGATCCTTGAGATAGACCTCGGATTTGCCGCGCGCCACTTTGTAAAGGGGCGGTTGTGCGATGTAGAGAAAGCCGCCCTCGATCAGTAGCGGCATGTGCCGGAAGAAAAATGTGAGCAGCAGCGTGCGGATATGGGCGCCGTCGACATCGGCGTCGGTCATGATGATGACCTTGTGGTAGCGAAGTTTCTTGATGTTGAATTCGTCGCGCCCGATGCCGGTGCCGAGCGCCATCACCAGATTGCCGATTTCCTGCGAGCCCAGCATCCGGTCAAAACGCGCGCGTTCGACGTTGAGGATCTTGCCCCGGAGCGGCAGCACGGCCTGCGTGCGCCGGTCGCGCCCGGTCTGGGCGGAGCCACCCGCCGAGTCGCCCTCGACGAGGAACACTTCGGTCTTGGACGGGTCTTTTTCAGAGCAATCCTTGAGTTTGCCGGCGAGGAAATTCACGTCCATCGCGGTCTTGCGGCGGGTCAGGTCGCGGGCCTTGCGCGCGGCTTCACGGGCGAGGGCGGCTTCGATGATCTTGCCGACCACGACCTTGGCGATCTGGGGGTTTTCCTCGAACCATTCGGCGAGTTTTTCGCCCACCAGCCCTTCGACGGCGGGGCGCACTTCGGAACTGACGAGTTTGTCCTTGGTCTGGCTGGAAAACTTGGGGTCGGGCACCTTGACCGAGAGCACGCAGGTCAGGCCTTCGCGGGCGTCGTCACCGGTGAAATCGACCTTTTCTTTTTTGGCGATGCCGGAGGATTGCGCGTAGTTGTTGATGGTCCGGGTCAGGGCCGAACGGAAGGCAGAGAGGTGGGTGCCGCCGTCGCGCTGCGGGATGTTGTTGGTAAAGGGCAGCACCATTTCATTGTAGCTGTCGTTCCACCACATCGCGACCTCGACGCCGATATCGTCGCGGCTGCCGTTGATGTAGATCGGCTCGGCCATGATCGACGATTTGGAGCGGTCGAGGTATTTGACGAATTCCTTGACGCCGCCGTCGTAGTACAGCTCGGTTTTCAATGGCACGGCAGGGCGTTCATCCTCCAGAATGATCCGCACGCCGGAATTGAGAAAGGCCAGTTCGCGCAGCCGTTTTTCGAGCTGTTCGAAGTGGTATTCGAGGTTCGAGAATGTCTCGGTCGAGGCGAGAAAGCGCACTTCGGTGCCGGTGCGGCCGGGCGTTTCGCCCACGACATGCAGCGGGACAGTGGTATTGCCCCGCTCGAAGCGGCAGAAATGTTCGCGGCCATCGCGCCAGATCCGCAACTCGAGCCAGACCGAGAGCGCGTTGACCACGGAGACGCCGACGCCGTGCAGGCCGCCGGAAACCTTGTAGGAATTGCTGTCGAATTTGCCGCCTGCGTGCAACTGGGTCATGATGACCTCGGCCGCGGAGACACCCTCGCCCTCGTGGATGCCGACGGGGATGCCGCGGCCGTTGTCATGCACCGATACGCTGGAATCCGCGTGAATCTTGACCAGCACATGGTCGGCGTGACCAGCCAGCGCCTCGTCGATGCCGTTGTCCACGACCTCATAGACCATGTGGTGCAGACCCGAGCCGTCATCGGTGTCACCGATATACATGCCGGGCCGTTTGCGGACCGCATCCAACCCCTTGAGAACCTTGATCGAATCAGCGTTGTAGTCTGAGTTGCCGGGTATCGCGTCGGACATGCAGTTTTCCTTGGTCATTCAATGAAGCAATATACGACCTGTGGGGGGGATTGTCACGGAAAACCCCCATATTTTGCGTCAGAGGAAGGGGATCACCAGACCTACGCAGATGAGCAGCGAACCGGCGATCAGGTTGGTCCGCCGCAGGGCTGTGGGTGAGGTCAGAAACGACTGTGCCTGCCCGATAAAGAGCGCCAGCGTGAGGTTGCCCAAGAGCGGGATCAGCGTTGAAATGGCGAGGATTGCGGCGATGTCGGCCCATGTCAGCACGGTCAGGTTGAAATAGCCGGGCAACATGCCGCCGTAGAACAGGATCGCCTTGGGGTTGGCGAGGATGACCGCCACACCGGCGATGAAACCGGCCCACATGCCGGGCCGGGTCAGCCGCGAATCCGGATTGATCGGGTCTCCGGCCTTGCGGATGATGAGTGCGCCCATGATCAGGAAGGTGGCGCAGGCGATCCAGCGCATCACCTCAAGGAAACCGGAAAACACCGAAAGCACCCAGCCCATCCCGAGGATGGCGAGCAAGGGCCACATGAGATCGCCGAGCACGACGCCCACGGCCAGCGGCCACGCCATGCGGAAACCGCCTGAGAGCGCGCGGGCGGTGAGCGCAACCCAGACCGGGCCGGGGGTGAGAAACAGCAGGAAGATGCCCACGGCATAGAGCCAAAGCTGGGCGGCGGTGACGGTCATGATGGGGGCCCCGGAGTGACGTGCCGGTCTAGAACAGGTGCCCCAGCATGTCGAGTGGGGTGGCATCGTCCCATTGCTGCTGGCGCATCGGCAGGACCATGAGGGAATCGTTGGGAGCTTCGATGATGCTGCGGGTGATGGCGTCGGTCATATCGACGGCGCGCAGATGGTTGCTCACGCTGCGGAACCCGGCCCCGGTATAAAGTCCGGCGGTGCCAAAGAGCAGGATGAAGTCGGCGGGGCTGGCCCGCCCTTCGGCAATGACGGCCTGCACGAGTTGTGCGGCAATGCCCTGCCCGCGCCGGTCGGGGTCCGTGGCGACATCGGCGACCCCGAGGATCGGGATCAGCCTGTCGCCCTGCCTTATGTGCCGGAAGGTCAGGCCGATATGGCCGACGATGCCCGGATCGCGCAGCACCAGACGTACGTGGTGGCGCTGCATGAAGCAGGAGCGACCGCCAAAATCGGTGCCGAAACACCGCCCCAGAAGTGTTGCAATCGCGGCCTCGTCCGGGGCGGTAAGGCGGAGTTCCTCGATCCGTTCAGGCGTCATCGGGGAGCGTCAGACTGCCATCGTCGGCGAGCGGCCAGAACGGGTTCATCGCCAGTTCCCAGACATGCCCGTCGGGATCGGCATAGTAGCCGGAGTAACCACCCCATGCGACGGCCTGCGGAAGTTTGATCGACTTGGCCCCGGCCTGCATCGCGCGGTGCCATGCGGCATCGACATCGGCCTCGGTGCTGAAGTTCTGCGCCAGGGTCATCGCACCGGTGCCCAGTTCCGCGACAGGGCGGTCCTGATCATCAGCCAGATCGGTCAGCGGGAACAGAGCCAGAGCCGCGCCATGCATCTGAAAAAAGCTGATCTTTTCACTGTGGCTGACCGCGACCCAGCCCAAGGCGGCGTAGAACGCCCGTGCGCGCGCCAGATCATGAACGCCAAGCGTGATCAGTGTCACGCGCTGGTCCGGAAGGGCGTGGTGATGGGTCATGGTGTGGTCCTTTCGACGACGGCAGAGATGCCCGCGACTTCAGTTACCTCAAGATACTGGGCGCGGGCGCCAAGGTCCATGAAGAGTTCCGGGCCGGTGCCGGTCATGAAGGCCTGAGCGCCCAGCGCGCTGATCTCGTCATAAAGGCTGGCGCGGCGGGCGGCGTCGAGATGCGCCGCGACTTCGTCGAGCAGCAGGATCGGCGGTGCGCCGGTCTGTGCGGCGATGGCGCGCGCATTGGCGAGGATGAGCGAGATGAGCAGAGCTTTCTGCTCTCCGGTAGAACAGTCGCGGGCTGAGACACCCTTGGCCAGCCAGACCGCCTCCAGGTCAGAGCGATGCGGCCCGATCAGCGTGCGCCCGGCGGCGAGGTCACGCGGGCGGCTGGCGGCAAAGGCGGCGGTGAGGGCCGCCTCATCCTCGGGCATGGTAATGTCGGGATGGGTCAGGGTGAGTGCCGCAGCGGGAAAGGCGGTTTGCGCGGCCTCCTGCGCGGCGCTGAGGGCGGCGATGGCGGCCAGACGCCCGGCGTGGACGCGCAGACCGGCGCGCGCCATCTGGGATTCAAGCGCGCCATACCAATGCCCGTCGCGGACCATATCCTTGAGCAGGCGGTTACGCTCTCGCATCGCCATGTCATAATCCAGCACCGCCTCGGCATGGCCGGGATCAAAGCTCATCGTGGTGCGGTCGAGAAAACGGCGGCGCTGATCCGCACCTTCGGTCCAGAGCCGGTCCATCGCGGGGACAAGCCAGAGGATGCGGGCAATGCGGGCGAGGGCCAGTTGCGGCATCGACTTGCCGTCGATCTTGACCTGTCGCGCCGCGCCCGGCTCTGCCCAGGTTTCGACCTCATGCCCCTGCCCGGCGCTGGTCAGTGTTGCGCCGAGCTTCCAGCCCAGCGATTCCGGGCGGCGGATGATGTCATCCACGCTCGCCCCGCGCAGGCCCCTGCCGGGAGAGAGCAGCGAGACAGCCTCGATCAGATTGGTCTTGCCCGCGCCATTGGTGCCCCAGATTGCGACGGGCCGCCCATCAAAGGACAGGCTGGCGCGGCGATGCGAGCGGAAATGCGAAAGGGTCAGTTCGTGGATGGCCAGCGTCACAGCCCTGCCCTTGTGCATTCATTCTGGCAGCAAATACTCCCGCGCGGAGCGCCTCTGTCTGCCCTCAGACGCGCATCGGCATGACCACATAGACGGCGGACATGTCATTGCCTTCGCGCATCAGCGTGGGATCGCCGGAGGAGTTGAATAGGAATACTGCATTCTCGCGGTCGACCTGACTGGCGATTTCCAGCAGGTATTTGGCGTTGAAGCCGATTTCGAGCTTCTCATCGCCGTAAGCCACAGCGAGTTCTTCTTCAGCCGCGCCCGAATCGGGGGCGTTGACCGAGAGGATGAGCCGGTCTTCGTCGAGCGAGAGCTTCACCGCGCGGGAGCGTTCGGACGAAACGGTGGCGACCCGGTCGACGGCGCGGGCGAATTCGGCGGCGTCCACTTCGAGCCGGCGCGTGTTGCCCTGCGGAATGACGCGGGTGTAATCGGGGAAGGTGCCGTCGATCACTTTGGAGGTTAGTGTGATCGCGGGGGTGGCGAAGCGGATTTTCGTCTCTGAAACGGAAACGGCGATGCTCGCTTCGTCGTCATCGAGCAGTTTGCGCATCTCGCCGACGGTTTTGCGCGGGACTATCACCCCGGCCATGCCTTCGGCACCCGCTGGCAGCGGCGCGTCGATCCGGGCGAGGCGGTGCCCGTCGGTGGCGACGCAGCGCAGCACCTTGGCCCCGTCACTCTCGGCGACATGCAGATAGACGCCGTTGAGGTAATAGCGGGTTTCTTCGGTCGAGATGGCGAATTTGGATTTGTCGAAGAGACGCCGCAGCACCGGCACCGCGATGGCGAAATTGGTGGCGTAGTCGGACGAGGCCATGACCGGGAAATCTTCACGTGGCAGGGTGGCGAGGGAAAAGTTGGAACGTCCCGCCTCGATCACCAGACGCCCGGTCTGGGCATTTTCGGTCAGACTGACCAGCGCGCCATCGGGCAGTTTGCGCACGATTTCATTGAGCATGACTGCCGAGACGGTAATTGCTCCGGCGCGTTCGACCATGGCGGGCGCACGGTCCACCACCTCGATATCCAGATCGGTGGCGCGCAGTTGCACCGAGCCTTCGGAGGCTTCGATCAGCACGTTGGCGAGGATCGGGATCGTGTTGCGCCGCTCGACCACAGACTGTGCCTGTGCCACGGCCTTGAGCAATGCGCCGCGTTCGATACTGAATTTCATGTCCCTGGCTCCGCTTTTGCCCGTTCATGCGACCGGGAAGGGAAAACTACCTGTTTTCCCTTCCTGCTCAAGTGATTTCGGTGATGTCCTGCCGGTTTTCGAGTCTCTCAGGCCTCCAGCGCCCGGCGCAGCAGTTCCAGATCGTCGGCAATCTGGCTGTCGGTCGCTTTGAGTTCTTCGATCCGCCGCACGCCATGCATGACGGTGGTATGATCGCGTCCGCCAAATCGCCGCCCGATTTCGGGCAGGGAGCGATTGGTGAGTTGTTTCGACAGATACATCGCCACCTGACGCGGGCGGGCATAACTGCGCACGCGTTTGGGCCCGATCAGATCGGCGAGGCGGATGTTGTAATGGTCGCTGACCTTGCGCTGAATCTCGTCCACGGTGATCTTGCGATCCGAGGCGCGCAGGATGTCAGCCAGACAGTCCTGGGTTAGTTCAAGGTTGATTTCGCGTCCCACAAGACTTGCGAATGCAAAAAGCCGGGTCAGCGCCCCTTCGAGGACGCGGACATTGGTGGAGATGCGGTGCGCAAGAAATTCGAGCACTCCGTCGCGGATCACAAGGCCCGCGTACTGCGATTTGTAGAATTGCACCTTGGATTGCAGGATGCCGAGCCGCAGTTCGTAGTCGGTCGGATGCAGATCGACAACGAGGCCGCATTGCAGGCGCGATTTGATCCGGTCCTCGAGATCCTTGATCTCGCCGGGTGCACGGTCGGCAGAGAGGATGATCTGTTTTTGCCCGTCCACCAGTGCGTTGAAGGTGTGAAAGAACTCTTCTTGGGTTGAATCCTTGCCGGCCATGAATTGCACGTCATCGACCATCAGTACATCGACGGAGCGGAACAGCTGTTTGAAATCCATCATCCGGCGTTCGCGCAATGCGGTTATGAAGCGGTACATGAATTGTTCGGCGGAGAGGTAGAGCACATTGAGATGCGGCTGCCGGGCGCGGAGTTCGTGCGCCATGGCGTGCATCAGGTGAGTTTTGCCCAGCCCGACCCCGCCATAGAGAAACAGCGGGTTGAAGGTCACTGGCCCGCCTTCGGCGACACGCCGCGCGGCGGCATGGGCAAGCTCGTTGGGTTTGCCGACAACGAAACGGTCGAAGGTGAAGCGGGGGTCGAGGGCCGCGACACGCTCTTCAGGCTCGGAGTCCTGTTCGGGCGCGGGGGCGGTGAGGGCGGGGTTTGCACCCAGCGCAAAATTGAGCCGCTGCACGGAGGCGCCGAGCCGGTTGAGGTGATAGACGATCTGATCGCCGTATTTCTGCGCGACATAATTGCCGAGAAACGTGTTTGGCACCCGGAACGTCGCCACGCCGTCAATCAGCGAGCCAAATTCGAGAGGCTCAATCCAGTTGGTGTAATTGTTTGCCCCGATTGCTCCTTTGAGAATGTCCCTGACCTGCGCCCATAATTCCTGCATCTTCTTCTTTCCCAGACCTTCATTCCATCGTCGCACCGGGCACTGTCCCAAGTCCCGCAGGCCGCCATTCGGCGCACCTGTTCGTGTGATCGCAGCGGTCCTGGCGGTCTGGCGGCGCAAGGCAAGTGTCACCGGGAGTCTAGCCCGGCCTCACCTTTGTTGCGCGGCGAACCGGCCACTTAAGTGACGGGGTGAGTCCCGTCACGCCATGGCCGATGCAGACTCGAATGGGCAGCACAGCAGCGCCGACAGCGCCAGGCATGGCCCCGCCGATGCAGACAAGAAAGATCCTTGACCGTCGCAAAACCGACCGGTCGGTGTCTCTCCCATAGAGTAAGCGATCTGGTGAGTGCCGGACCCACCATGCAGCCGGTGGGCTCAGACGCCAGAATCGCTGATCCTCTCCATGTTCCCCCAGGAACGATGTGAATCGCATCGCCAAGCTAGCAAGGGGTTTGAGGGGCCTTCAACTGAACAACGCGCTTGACTCGGGGATTGGGCAAAGCGAATCCGGCGGCCCATTGAATCTGGCCCGAAACTCGACCGGTCTGTGGCCATCGGGCAAAGACTGCGTGGTTTGCGACAGAAAAGTCACAAGCCATCTTGACAGGCCCGGAGCCTGAGTCGCGTGGCCGTGAGCCCCCAAATGCGCGGGCTGGCGGACAAGCAAAAGGGGCGCGCATGGTGGCGCACCCCTTTATTCATGCGGTGTGGCGCGACCTGAGTCGCTGTCCTGCTTCAGGCGAGAGCTTTGACCCGCGAGGAGAGGCGCGACATCTTGCGCGCTGCGGTGTTCTTGTGAACCACGCCTTTGGTGACGCCGCGCATCAGCTCTGGCTGCACTTCGCGAAGGGCGGCGGTGGCGGCATCCTTGCTCCCCGACGCGATGGCCTCTTCGACCTTGCGCAGAAAGGTGCGAATCCGCGAACGCCGCATCTTGTTGATCGCAAAGCGGGCTTCGTTCTGGCGCGCGCGCTTTTCGGATTGGGGGCTGTTTGCCATGTCTGTGGAACCTTCTTCGGGTCAAATTCAAAAATGAAGCGCATTCGGCCCGGCCGGGTTCTGAACCGGCTGATTCTGGCCAAAGCGGGCCTCACGCGCATGTAAGACGGTGCTATAGGCGAGTGTCGGCCGAAAGAAAAGCCGGAATCGGCCCTAACGATCGCGGAATTGTGCCTCGCGTTTTTCCTTGAAGGCGCGCATCCCCTCTTTCTGATCCTCGGTGGCAAAGAGCGACTGGAACAAGCGACGTTCGTAAAGCAGACCTTCGGCCAATGACGTCTCAAGGCTGCGGTTCACGGCATCCTTGGCGGCCATCGCAGCGATGAGCGTTTTTTCGGAAATCTTGCTGGCGGCGTTGCGTGCCTCTTCCATCAGATTGCGGGCCGGGACCACCCGGCTGACCAGACCGGAACGCTCTGCCTCGGCCGCATCCATGAAACGGCCGGTCAGGTGCATGTCCATCGCCTTGGATTTGCCGACGCTGCGGGTAAGCCGCTGGGTGCCGCCCAGCCCGGCGATGACGCCGAGATTGATCTCTGGTTGCCCAAATTTTGCGGTTTCGGCGGCAATAATGAAATCGCACATCATGGCCAACTCGCACCCGCCGCCCAGCGCATAGCCCGCGACGGCGGCGATGATCGGTTTGCGGATTTTGGCAAACCGCTCAGTCTCGCTCACGAAGCGGTTGGTGAGATAATGTTCGACAAAACCCAGATCGGCCATTTCGGTGATGTCGGCCCCGGCGGCAAAAGCCTTGTCCGAGCCGGTGAGGATGATGCAGCGCACCTTGTCGTTGTTGTCGGCTGATTCCAGCGCCTGCAGCAGTTCAGACAAAAGCTGGGCGTTGAGCGCGTTGAGCGCCTCTGGCCGGTTCAGGGTGAGGGTGGCGATATCTTCACGGATATCCACAATGATCGTCTGAAAAGCCATGATGCGCGGTCCTGTTCTGAAACTGGGCAGAGTGTGGCCCGGATGTGGCCGCATGGCAAACGCTGCCTAGCTCTGGCAGGTCGCGCACCAGAAAGACGACCGCCCGGATTGTTGCGTGCGCTGCACGGTGCCGGGACAACCGGGGGTCAGGCAGGGCTGATCCTCGCGGTCATAGGCGCGGAAGGTGTGCTGGAAATAGCCAAGCTCGCCATCGGTCTGGCGGTAGTCGCGCAAGGAAGAGCCGCCGGCCTCGATCGCTTCGGTCAGCACCTGCCGGATCAGGGTGACCAGGGCACTGGTTTCGGATGCGGTGATCTGACCGGCCAGCCGATGCGGGCTGATGCGGGCGCGGTGCAGCACTTCGCAGACATAGATATTGCCCAGACCCGCAACGATGCGTTGATCGAGAAGCGCTGTCTTGATCGGGGTCTTGCGATCCTTGAGCCGGGCGGCGAGCAGGGTTTCGTTGAAGATATTGCCGAGCGGTTCCGGCCCGATGTCGCGCAAAAGCCAATGGGATTGCGCGGTCGCTGTCGGCGCAAGGTCCATCGCGCCAAAGCGGCGGGCGTCGTTGAAGGTGACGCGGGTGCCGTTGTCCATATCGAGGATGACATGGTCATGTTTGGCGGGTGCGGGATGGTCGTGGTGGAACTGCCCCAGCATCTGACCTGAAATGAGCATCCGCCCCGACATGCCCAAGTGAATGATCAGCGTTTCATTGCTGGACAGGTCGGCAAGGATGTATTTCGACCGCCTGCGCAGCGCCAGAACCTGCGTGCCGGTCAGCCGCGCGGCCATGTTTTCAGGCAAAGCCCAACGCAGGTCGGGGCGGTTGAGGGTCGCCGCGACGATCCGCGCGCCCTCCATCACCGGGGCCAGACCGCGACGGACCGTCTCGACCTCGGGCAGTTCGGGCATCAGGACACTTTCAAGCGGGCGTGGTCCTGCAGGGTCTGGGTCAGATCGGACAGGCCGCGCAATTGCTTGAGCACGGTGGCGACGCGGTGCCCGGTAAAGAACAGCCGGAAATTATACGCACCGTCATCCTCGAAGGATTCCAGATCGGCGAGGGCATATTTACGGCGGCGGAAGAACCATGTCGGCACGGAAATCGTCTCCTCGTCGATATGCAGCGAGTATGTCCAGATTCGCAGCAGATACCAGATCGAGAGCAACCCCGCACCGGCAATGAGCAAGGGCGTGTCACGTTCGGCGACGAGAAATTGTGGCGAGCCGATGAGCCATGCCATGACACCGGCCGTCAACATGGTGGAGAGAAGCCTGACACCGCTGCTCACCTTGAAAATCCGGGTATTGCCACGCTGCTGGGGTGCGGTTTTGGTGCCCGCACTGGCGATGGTGATGGCATTGTCCAGATCCTCGATCTGCGTGTTTGCCCGTTCATCAATGCGGGCACGCAGGGTTTTTGACCCAAAGCGATTGAGCAATTTGACGAAGATGGCAGCGCCGATCATCGTGATGATGAAATAGACCAGTCCCGATGCCATGCTGCTGCTCCTGATCTGGATGCGCCTGCCGGGGTGTGCGGCTTGGGCGCGTTGTCAATTTGGCAAAGGCCTTATATCAGCGGTGTGCCAACAATAGGGCGATGCCATGACCGACGAGACCGACCGCACGACGCATTTCGGCAATGAAACCGTGCCTGAGGCCGAGAAGGCCGGGCGGGTGCGTGGTGTGTTCACCTCTGTCGCCAGCAAATATGACATCATGAATGATGTGATGTCGGGCGGGATTCACCGGATCTGGAAAGATGCGATGATGGATTGGCTCGCGCCCCGCGCCGGTCAGAGGCTGTTGGATGTCGCGGGCGGCACCGGCGATATCGCGTTCCGCTTTCTCAAGCGGGCGGGGTCCGGGCATGCGACCGTGCTCGACCTGACCGAGGGGATGCTGGTCGCGGGCCGCAAGCGGGCCGAGGCGGACCGGATGGCCGGGTCGCTCGACTGGGTGGTGGGCGATGCGATGGCGCTGCCTTTTGATGATAATTCATTCGATGTTTACACGATTTCCTTTGGCATCAGGAACGTGACCCGCCCGCAGGAGGCGCTGAACGAAGCTTACCGCGTGCTGCGCCCCGGTGGCCGTCTGATGGTGCTGGAGTTCAGTCAACTACCCAATGCGATGATGCAGAAGGCCTATGACCTTTATTCGTTCAACGTGATCCCGCGGATGGGGCAAATGATTGCCGGTGATCGCGACTCATATCAATATCTCGTTGAATCCATTCGAAAATTTCCAGATCAGGAGACGTTTTTGGGGATGCTGCGCGCTGCGGGCTTTGGCAATGCCAAGTATCGCAACCTGACGATGGGCGTCGCGGCGCTGCATTCCGGCTGGAAGCTCTAGCTTGCGCGGACCGCATAACATCTGGCGGCTGGTCCGCACCGGGGCCACGCTGGAACGCGCGGGCGCGATGAATGTCGTGCTGGACGCGTTCGAGGCGGGGCCATTGTTGCGCGCAACGGCGCGGGTTTTTGCATGGCCGTTCCAGTGGTTAGGCTACAAGGGCGACATGGGCCTGCCACCGGCGACCCGCGCGCTGACGGCGCTGGGCCCGGCTTACATCAAGTTCGGACAGATCCTGTCCACGCGCCCCGACGTGGTGGGGCCGGAACTGGCCGGACAATTGCGCGTGCTGCAGGACCGGCTGGCACCATTTCCGACAGCGGTGGCAAAGGCGGAGGTAGAAAAGGAACTGGGCCTGAAAGTCGATCAGATTTTCAGCAGTTTCTCGGAGCCGGTGGCCGCTGCCTCGCTGGCACAGGTCCACAAGGCCGTGCTGGCCGAGTCGGGACTCGAGGTCGCGGTCAAGGTACTGCGGCCGGGGATCGAGAAGGCGTTTCGCAAGGATATCGACGCGTTCTATTTTGCGGCCCGGATGATCGAATTGCTGTCGCCCGCCTCGCGCCGGTTGCGGCCAATGGATGTGATCAGGCATTTCGAGGGCGTGGTGCTGGGCGAGTTGGACTTGCGGCTCGAAAGCTCTGCTGCGGCAGAGTTTGCGGCCAATACTGCAAAGGACCCCGGGTTTCGGGTGCCTGCAGTGGTCTGGCATTTGTCGGCACGGCGGGTGATGACGCTGGGCTGGGCCGAGGGGATCGGCGCGGCTGAGGTGGAGGCGATTGATGCGGCAGGACATGACCGGCGTGCGCTGGCCGCGCGTGTGCTGCAACTGTTCCTGAGCCATGCGCTGCGCGACGGGTTTTTTCACGGAGATATGCATCAGGGGAACCTGAAGATCGCCGAGGATGGCGCGATCATCGCCTATGATTTCGGCATCATGGGCCGGATCGATGCCTATACCCGCAGGGTCTATGCCGAGATTCTGTTCGGGTTTATCCGCAAGGATTTCAAACGTGTCGCCGAGGTGCATTTCGAGGCGGGATATGTGCCCGCTGACCGGGACGTCGATGAGTTTGCCCGTGCGCTGCGCGCGGTGGGCGAGCCGATTTTCGGCATGGATGCGAGCCGGATTTCGATGGCGCGCCTGCTCCACTATCTCTTTGAAGTGACGGAACGATTCGGGATGGAAACGCGGACCGAGTTGATCCTCTTGCAGCGCACCATGGTCGTGGTCGAAGGCGTGGCCCGCACGCTTGATCCGCATATGAATATCTGGAACGTCGCCAAGCCGATTGTCGAGGATTACATCAAGGAAAGCATTGGACCCAAGGCGCTGTTGCGCGATCTGGCGCAGACGGTCAGGGTTCTGGCCCGGTTCGGGCCGCGCCTGCCGCAGATGGCCGAGGCGGCGCTGATCCGCAATACCAACCCGCAGCCGCCCCCGCCGCAGCCATGGTTCTGGCTGGGCCTTGGCGTGTTTGGCATGGGGGCAGCGCTTGGCGCGTTGATCCTGTGGCTGGCGCTGCGGTTCTAATCCTCAGGAAAAAGCCGGGTCGCGCAGTGCGCTGACTTGGGTCGCGGGGATCGCCACGCCCCCCTCGAGGATCAGCAAGATCACCCCGCCTTCGGCCCGCACTTCCTGCACCGTTGAATAGATGTCGGCCTGTTCGGTCAGAATCACTGCGCCACCAGCAGAACTGATCACCTCGAACGAGTAGAGCCCGGACGGGAAGGGTGTGCCGCCCGGCCCGACACCGGCCCATTCGATCGGCTCTGCCGAGACGGGAATCGCCATCCGCTGCACCTCTGCCCCGGTCGAATCGCGCACCACAAGCTCGACGCGATCGGCGATGAGCGCAGGATTGGGGGCGACGGTGATGGGGCTGCCGTCAAACAGTGCCGCAACGGGCGCGCGCGCCTCGTTGCCGACCCATGCCGCCATTTGCGCCATGTCACTGGTCGCCATCTGTGCCGAAAGCGCGTTCAGCAGGTCATTGGTCATCACCTGCTGTTCGACGCCGGAAAATGTCGCGAGTTGTACGGCGAAATCAGAGGAATCCATCGGATCGAGCGGATCCTGATTCTGGATCTGGACTGTAAGCATCTTGAGGAAGGTATCGAAATCAGAGCTGATCGCCGGGGTGACCGGCGCAGCGGTGGGAACGGTGGAGGGTGTCGTGGTGGTTGGGGAAACTTCCATGGTGTCAGGTCCTAAAGGCGCAGGTCCAGACCGCCCGATGCGGACAGTCCCGGACGGTTTGCGAGAGTGGGGGATTGATCAATTGCGGATTCGGTTGTCGCGCCCGATTCGTCAGGCTTTGACCGGGGCAGGTCAGCCTGTTCCGCGCCCGCCTGTCGCTGCCCGACCGAGACATTGACATCCTGATAGCCAAGCGCCCGAAATTCCTGCGCGAGTGTATCAACATACCGTCGTATCAGATCTGCCGTTTCGGGACGATCCGCCATGATGGCAACGGTGATAGTCGAATCGATGACCTGCAGACTGAGCCGGACGCGGCCAAGTTCGACGGGGTTCAACTGCAATTCGGTGTTGGGTCCGTTGGTTGTCGCCGCTTGCACAAGCTGTGTGCCGACATGAGCAACAAGGCGGCGTTGCTCGGACCGGGCCAGCCCGGCCTCGACAGGAGCGGCGGAGAGCATTGCGACGGGGAATTGCGGTTCCAATGCGGCGCGTACCGGGAGGCTGACCGCGGGCGTGCTGGTGGATATTACGGCAGGCACAGCGCCGCCCTCTTTGGCCATGGTTTCCGGAATATCCAAGATCGCCCGATCCTCTGGCCAAGGCATTCCTGCGGCTGATCTGGCCGAAGGCGGAAGGCGTTGCACTGGTTTCGGCGCTGGCTGCAGGGTCGTTCCTTCGGCCAGTGACGCGTTGAACCGCGAGGCTGCTGCACTGCCTGCCAGACGCGGGAGCGATGTGCCGTTTGCGGGGGTGAGGGATGATGCCATCAATCCGGCGGGCAAGGGTGCGGCGGCGTTTGCCGGCTCTGCAACAAAGGCGGCCGGCGCCGCAACAATGGTCTCGCGGGGCAAAGCGCGTGGGTTGTGGATACCTGTGGCCTGTGGCGGAAAGGCCGAGTTCGGCACCGGTGGCGCGGTTGCCGCAAGCGGATCGGTTTGCCGCAACTCTGACATTGATGGACGCGTTTCATTGCTGTGTGGCAGTTTGCCAGCCCCATCCTCGGGCACAATCTGGGTCAGGGTGGTCAGGCCGGGCGCATGAGTTGGCAGCGAATTGTCAGGAGCCAAAACGAGGAATGGAGCCGGTCCATCCAGATTTTGATCAGGCAACCCGTCGAGCGAATGCGCGTCACTGATCGGCCTGGTCGAATCTGATCCTGTTTCGTCGGTATCCCCAGCCTCTTTTGGCGGCGCCTCCGATGGCCCAGCTTCAGCGATAGAGTCAGTGGCCGCACCTTTGACAGAAGACTCGGGCGGCGGCAGGATGGCGGTGCCGGGGACGTATGCCTTATGAAAGACGGTGGCGAAGTTGCCCGTGTCGCGCATGCGGTCTGGCGCGGCCATGCTCTGCGTTGCCTGATCGCGCCCCGTTGACCGCGCCAGCCGCCCCTCTGCCAAGGGGGCCTCATAGAATAGTTCGATGCCCATCAGTTCTCCGATGCTGCGCAAGCGCCCGGTGATCACAATGACGGTTGAAACTTACCAGATCTTTACCGGTGCCGGGTCATTCTCAGGAAACTTCAGCAATTTGGAGATGTCGATGGAGCCTATTATACCAATGACCGGACTGGCGCCCGCCTTGCAGGCAGCGACGGGTCCAGGTGCGCCGCTGACGGAGGAGGCGCGGTTACGGGCGGCGGCGCAATCGCTTGAAGCGGGATTTCTGTCCGAAATGCTCAAGGCGGCCGGGATCGGCGCGACGCCCAACGCGTTTGGCGGTGGCGCCGGAGAGGATCATTTCTCGTCCTTCCTGCGTGACGCCCAAGCCCGGCAGATGGTGGAAGCGGGCGGAATCGGACTGGCGGAATCGCTTTTCGAGGCGATGATGGTGCGCGGCAATGCGTGACGGTCCGACACAGCCGATTCTCGACCTGCTGGCGGCGGAACGGTCGATCATATTGAGCGGAACTTTTGACGGGTTGGCCCAGATTGCTGTGCGCAAGGAAAAACTCTTTGCGAGGCTGGCGGATGGACAGGTGACGGCAGGCCGTTTGCGCCGCATCAGCGCGCAAGTCGAGCGCAATCAGACCCTTCTTGCGGCAGCGATGGCCGGGGTACAGGAAGCCGTGGAACGTCTAGCCGTTTTGCTGCGCGCGGCTGACGGATTCAATACCTATGACAGCCTCGGCCAGAAGTCCGAAGTGAACACGGCCCGCCCCGCCTTTGAGCGGAAGGCATGACCGGGGAGCCCTTGAATAAAAGTGGTTCTATTGCGGACGCTGCAGTTAGGGCCTTGTTAGGGATTTGAGCCGCAGTGTCACCGGGCATCCTTTGGGATGGCGCAGCTCCGGGAAAACCCCGCGTCCGGGCAACGTTCAGAATGACGTGTCATGTCGCCAGATGGCGATGATCTGAAACCTCGGCGCAAAAGCGCCCTATCTTTTGGAACCTGAAACATGTCCAGCATTCTGACCAACAATGGCGCAATGGTTGCGCTGCAGACCCTCAAGAACATCAACAACGATCTGGGCAAAGCTCAGGCGCTGATCTCGACTGGTAAGGCCGTGGGCTCTGCCAAGGATAACTCCGCCGTCTGGGCGATCTCGAAAGTCATGGAATCCGACGTGCAGGGTTTCAAGGCGATCAGTTCCAGCCTGTCGCTGGGTGAATCCACCGTCGCGGTGGCACGTCAGGCATCGGAAACGGTGACCGACCTGCTGACCAAGATGAAAGACAAGATCGTGGCCTCGCAGGGTGCCAATGTGGACCGCGCGAAAATCCAGCTCGATATCGAAGCGATGCGCAACCAGATCACTTCGGTGGTCGGTGCCGCACAGTTCAACGGCCTGAACCTGCTGTCAAACACGTCGAAAACCGCTGGGACCAGCACCGTCGAAGTCCTATCCTCGCTCGACCGGTCCGGCTCGGGCGTGACGGTAAGCAATATCACGGTCAACAAGGAAGATCTCGGCACCGCAGCGGCCACCGTGGTTGGCGGCACCGTTGCTGTGAGTACTGCGGCTGCGACCCTGAACGCAACGCAGACCGCATCACTGACCGTCGTGGCACCGACCGCTGCGGCCACTGTCTACAGCATCGGGATTGCGGCAACTGATGCGGACTCGAGCAAGTTCGTTGCAGCGAACTATACGACAGGTGCCACGTCGCCGGATGCGCAGAAGATCATGTATGTGTCGCGCGTTGGTGACACGGCCGCTGATGTCGCCAAGGGCCTGGCAAAGGCATATGCCATCTATGCCGCTGAGAAAGGGCTTGATACCGACGCCCTGAACGTGACTGCCAATGGCAATGCGCTCGCAATCTCTTCGACGATGACCGACGCGACCGATACGATGGCCGTGCGGATCGACAACCTGACCACCCCCACCAGCGTGACCATCGGTGGCGGACTGAGCGAGCTGTCGAAGTTTGACGTGACGACGGATGCTGGTGCAAGGTCCGCACTCGCCGCCATCGAGTTCTCGATCCAGACCGCAATCGACTCGGCTGCCTCTTTCGGTTCGGTCGAAGGTCGAATCGAAATCCAGTCCAACTTTGTCAACAAGCTGACCGATGCTCTGAAATCCGGAATTGGCACCCTGGTGGACGCAAATATGGAAGAAGCCTCGGCAAGGTTGCAGGCTCTGCAGGTGCAGCAGCAGCTCGGCGTTCAATCGCTGTCGATCGCCAACCAGGCGCCGCAGTCGATCTTGTCGCTGTTCAGGTAATCCTGACAGGCGAAGGCGGGACATCCCGCCTTCGCCATCACCTGGGCACACGGTAAAACCGAGCCTCGTTCCATCAAAGTTCCGGAAGGAAATATCGTGAACGCCACCGAGCAGGCCCGCGCGGCCTATGCCTCTGCTTATGCACCCATCAGATCCAATCGTTCTGCCGAATATCAGGCGTTCAGTGACATTACATCGCGGTTGCATGCCGCCTCTGTCGCTGGAAATGCCGGATTTCCCCAGCTTGTCGCCGCCTTGCACGACAATCGCACCATGTGGACATTATTGGCCTCTGACGTCGCCGATAGCGGCAACTCTCTAACCAAGACGGTCCGCGCCCAGATCTTTTATCTGGCCGAGTTCACCACAAGCCACAGCCGAAAGGTTCTGCGCGGCGAGGCCCCTGTCACAGCCCTGATCGATATCAATACCGCGATGATGCGCGGGTTGATCGGCCAGACAGCGGCGGGAGTGGTCTGATGTCCGGTTTGGTACTGAAGCTTGGCCCGAAGGAACGGGTTCTCGTCAATGGTGCGGTTATCGAGAATGGTGACCGCCGTTCGCGCCTGTCAATCCTCACCCCCAACGCCAATATCTTGCGATTGCGCGACGCAATCCGCCCGGATGAGGCGAATACGCCGGTCCGCCGCGTTTGCTATATTGCCCAACTTGTTCTGTCAGGCGATGTCGCGGATGAGACGGCGCGACTGCAATTGTTGCGCGGAATCGAGCAACTGAGCCAGGCGCTGTGCGATCAGGACAGTCGGGCGCAGCTGTCGGATGCAACCGACGCAGTTGTCGCTGGGGATTTTTACCGCGCTCTGAAGCGCTTGCGCAGCCTCTTGCCCCGGGAGGAGCGGTTGTTGAGCGCAACGCCGCGGCAGCTATGAGCTTTCAGCCCGTCATTCCCATGTCTGGCTATGCGGGCTGGCGGTTTCTGCAGCGCACGATGGACACGCAGAAAATGGCCTTTGTCGAAAGCGCCCCGATAAAACGCGCGGAAGATTATTTCCGCGAGAAGATCGGGGCCGTGCGCACAGCCGAAGATCTGGTTTCGGACAGGCGTCTGCTTGAGGTGGCGCTGGGCGCATTCGGGCTGGATGATGACATCAACAACCGGTTCTTTATCCGCAAGATCCTTGAAGATGGCACGCTGAAACCAGAAGCGCTGGCAAACAAGCTCGCCGATAAGCGATATGCGGCCTTTTCGCGCGCCTTCGGTTTTGCCGATCTGGGTGGATTGACCGGTATCTCGGGCTTTGCCGACAAGATCATCGCCAAATATGAGGACCGGCAGTTCGAACGGGCTGTGGGCGAGCAGAATGATCAGATGCGACTGGCGCTGAACCTGCAAAGCGGTATCAAAACCGTTCTGGAACAGGCGAATGGTGAGACAGCGCGTTGGTTTTCGATCATGGGTGATGCGCCTTTACGGTCGGTGTTTCAGACGGCGCTGGGTTTTGGGACTGGCTTTGCCAGTATCGACCTTGACCAGCAACTGACCGGGTTTCGTGAGCGGTCGCAGGCTGTGTTCGGAACCGCTGACCCCGCGGAGTTCGCCGACCCATCGCTGCAGGAAAAGGTCATCCGGTTGTTTATGATCCGGGCGGAAGCCGCGAATGTCGCATCAACCTCGGCCGGGTCAATCGCACTTAGTTTAT
>Ga0105050_10001336_pt1 | contig 37294 bp, 42 predicted proteins | sample FRY01_FD_78088 | JGI IMG/M metagenome (GOLD analysis project Ga0105050, IMG submission 78088) | Freshwater microbial communities from Lake Fryxell liftoff mats and glacier meltwater in Antarctica - FRY-01 | ecosystem: Environmental > Aquatic > Freshwater > Ice > Glacier meltwater ...
CAACCTCATGCGACGATCGCCAGCCAAAGACTCCATGCGACTCAAACGCAAAGTCGCAGCCTGGAACGACAACTTCCTCGTCAGCCTCATCGCGCAATGAAAAACTCACCCGATTCCCCTGCGTCCGATGGGCGGCAATTGACCTTTCCCGAAAATTCGGTTAGCACACCCTATGGCCTATTATTGGCCAGACGCCGGGACGCCCGGAACATGCGTCCCTTAATCCATGCGGGCCGATCCCGCATCCATAGGACGCTCATGACCAAATTTTCCGATCTCGCGCTGGACCCCCGCGTGTTGCAAGCCGTCGAGGAAGCCGGCTACGAAACCCCAACCCCGATCCAGGCGCAGGCGATTCCCCCGGCCCTTGAAGGCCGCGACGTGCTGGGGATCGCCCAGACCGGCACCGGCAAGACCGCGGGTTTCGTGTTGCCGATGGTTACCTTGCTGGGCCAGGGCCGCGCCCGCGCCCGGATGCCGCGCAGCCTTGTGCTGGCCCCGACCCGCGAGCTTGCAGCCCAAGTGGCCGAGAATTTCGACACCTATGCCAAGCACACCAAGCTGACCAAGGCGCTGCTGATCGGCGGCGTTTCCTTTGGCGAGCAGGACAAGCTGATCGACCGAGGCGTGGACGTGCTGATTGCGACGCCGGGGCGGCTGCTGGACCACTTTGAACGTGGCAAGCTGATGCTGAACGGCGTGCAGATCATGGTGGTCGACGAAGCCGACCGGATGCTGGACATGGGGTTCATCCCCGATATCGAGCGGATTTTCCAACTGACCCCGAAAACCCGGCAAACTCTGTTCTTTAGTGCCACGATGGCCCCGGAGATCGAGCGGATCACCAACACGTTCCTCAAATCCCCCGCCAAGATCGAAGTGGCGCGGCAGGCCACGGCGTCGCTGACCATCGAGCAAAAGCTGATCCAGTTCACGCCCACCCGCAAGGACCGCAGCTTTACCGAAAAGCGCGCAGTGCTGCGGGCGCTGATCACTGCCGAAGGGGACAGCTGCACCAACGCAATCGTGTTCTGCAATCGCAAGATGGATGTCGATGTGGTGTCAAAATCGCTGAAGGCGCATGGGTTCAACGCCTCGCCGATCCACGGCGATCTTGACCAGTCGGTGCGCACCAAGACGCTGGACGGGTTTCGTGATGGGTCGGTGCACCTGCTGATCGCGTCGGACGTCGCAGCGCGGGGCCTCGATATTCCGGCGGTCAGTCATGTGTTCAACTTCGATGTGCCCTCGCATCCCGAAGATTACGTCCACCGCATCGGTCGCACCGGGCGTGCGGGACGGTTGGGCAAGGCCTTTACAATCGCCACACCGAACGATGACAAGTATCTGGGGGCTATCGAGAATCTGGTAAAGATGCCGATCCCGCGCGGCGGGTTGCCAGAAGGCTTTGCACTGGAAGACGCGGCGGATTCACCGTCGGATCGTCCGCGTGAAGATCGCACCAGCGCCCGGTCCGGCAGCCGTGGGCGCGGCGGATCGTCGTCGTCGCGTGACCGTGACAATCGCCCTGCCCGCGAGGGAAAGTCCGTTGCGGTGGCAGAAGTCGCAGAAGTCCGCGCGGAACCACGGCAAGAGCCGCGTTCAGAACCGCGTTCAGAGCCCCCCCGCTCGGAGCCCCGGCAAGAACAACGCCCCGACGCCCGCCCTGCCCGCAACGAACCGTGGCGCGATGAACGCCGCGATACCGCACGCGATGGGGGCCGCGAAACCAATCGCGACTATGGGCGTGACCGGCGCGAACCGGCGCGCGACCGCCGGGATTCGGTGGTCGGCATGGGGGACCATGTGCCTGATTTCATTCTGCGCAGCTTCAAGATCGCAACCGTGACAGTTGACGACGCAGACGATGTTCCGGCGAACGGCACCGAAGGCTGAGCTGCTGGCCCATTGACCAAAAAAAGCCCCGCAATTGCGGGGCTTTTTGTTGATCTGGATACAAGGATGCCGCGCTATTCGGCCATCAGGCGGCTGACCACAACCGTCACTTCCGGCTTCTTGCCGATCTCTTCGACGGTCACCTGTCGTACGATACGCCGCAAAGCCTCGTCCAGCTTGTCATCATCGCCCAGCAGTTTCTTGTTTGCAGATTCGAGAAACTCGGACAAATCGCCTTCCAGCGTTTCCGACAAAGACCGGTTGCCGCGCCCGGTGGCAGGCAGACCCATCACCTCGACCCATGCCTCGCCCAAGGGCGCATCGGCCTCGTCCAGGATCACTGTCACCATCACATGACCGTTCAGCGCCATCCGTATCCGGTCACGGATCACACCGTCCATTGCGCCCACCAGCGCGGTGCCGTCCAGATATGTGCGGCCCGACTCGATCCGTTCTGCCACCAACGGCACATCGCCGGTGATGTCGAGCATGGTGCCGTTCGTCGCAATGGTCGATGCAATGCCAGCCTCATGCGCGATTCGGACATGTTCGCGCAAGTGACGATGCTCGCCGTGCATCGGGATCACCATATCGGGCAACAGCAAGCGGTGGACATGTTCAAGATCAGGCCGGTTGGCATGGCCCGAGACGTGATACTTGCCGTTCGAATCATCGACGACATCGACACCCATTGCCGAAAAGGCGTTCACGATCTTGCCGACTTCGCGCTCGTTGCCCGGAATCGTCTTGGAGGAGAACAAGAATGTATCGCCCTCTTTCATCTCCAGTCCCAGATACTTGCCGCGGCTTAGTTGCGCCGATGCAGCCCTGCGTTCGCCCTGACTGCCGGTGACGATCAGCATCAGGTTCTTGCGCGGAACCTCATTCGCCACTTCAGGGGGCACCGTCGGCGGGAAGTCGGTCATTACGCCCGAATCCTGCGCCGCCGTCACCATCTTCTTCATTGCGCGGCCCAACAGACACACGGTGCGATCTGCGGCCCGGCCAGCCTCGGCCAACGTCTTGAGACGGGCGACGTTCGAGGCAAACGTGGTCGCAACCACCATGCCCCCTGCGCCCTTGATCATTTCGGCCAGCGGCGTCTTGAGCGTGCTTTCGGACCGGCCCGCATGCAGCGAGAACACGTTGGTGCTGTCGCACATCAGCGCCTTGACCGGGGTTTCGGCGGCGATGGCGGCAAAGCGTTCATCGCTCCAGCCTTCGCCCACGATGGGGTTTGGATCGAGTTTGAAGTCGCCGGAATGCACGATGCGACCTGCCGGCGTGTCGATCACCAGGGCAGCCGATTCCGGGATGGAATGGCTGACTGGGACGAACTGCACGCGAAACGGCCCCGCCTCGACGGTTTCGGGACGCGAAGCGACGATCTGGATGGTGCTGGGCGACAGACCGGCCTCTTCAAACTTCAACCGCCCGATGGTGGCGGTGAAGCGGCGCGCATAGACCGGCTTTTTAAGGCGCGGCCACAGATGGGCAAGGGCGCCGATGTGGTCTTCATGCGCGTGGGTGATGAAGATCGCCTCCAGCCGGTCGGCGCGGTCCACCAGCCATTTCAAATCCGGCAAGATCAGATCGACGCCGGGGCTGCTATCCATATCAGGAAAGGCCACGCCCAGATCGACGAGGATCAGGCGCTCTTTCCCTTTGGGTCCGTATCCGTAAACGTAGGCGTTCATGCCAATCTCCCCGGCGCCGCCGAGCGGGAGATAGATGAGACGGTTTGCCGTCATTCTGCGGTTTCCTTGTTGTAACGGTTGATCAGCACCAGACCGTGCATGGTCAGGTCATCCTCGACCGAGTTAAATAGGTCAAATCCCTGATCAAACAGGGTGGCGAGCCCGCCGGTGGCGATAACCTTCATCGGGGCGTCCCGTTCAGACCGGATCTGACGGGTTATGCCTTCGACAAGGCCGATGTAGCCCCAATACACGCCTGATTGCATGCAAGCCACCGTATTCGTGCCAATGGCACGTTGGGGTTTGGTGATGTCAACATGCGGCAATGCGGCTGCCGCCAAATGCAGCGCCTCAAGGCTCAGGTTCACGCCAGGGGCAATCACCCCGCCGACATAGGCCCCGTCAGTGTCAACCACATCGAAGGTGGTGGCCGTGCCAAAGTCCACGATGATCAGATCGCCGCCGTGCCGGTCGAAACCGGCCACGGTATTGACCAGCCGGTCCGGCCCCACGGTTGTTCCCTGATCAACGCGGGGGTCCACCGGCAAGCGGCATTCGGACTTGCCGACCACCAGCGGACGGCAATCGAAATAGCGGTTGCACAGCACACGCAGGTTGAAGACCACACGCGGAACGGTGGACGAGATGATCGCCTCGGTCACCGTGGCATCGGTGCTGGTCAGGGTCAGCAGCGAGGTTAGCCAGACGTAGTATTCGTCGGCGGTGCGTTTGTGGTCGGTGGCGATCCGCCAGGTGGCGATGAATCTTTCGCCGTTCCAGATCGAAAAAACGGTGTTGGTATTGCCGCAGTCGATGGCAAGCAGCATTGCGGTCTCCGGTTTGGCGGGCAGGCCGGGGGGTTTCACACCCCCCGGACCCCCCGTGGGATATTTGGGCCAGTGAGAAAGGTAGAAGTCAAAAGAACACTTCGGCGGCGGAGATTGCGAGGAGGCCTTCGGGTGTGCGCAGGATCAGCGCACCTGTGTCGTTTATGGTCTCGAAGATGCCGTGGCTGGTCTGTTGGGTGGTGCGGGCGCGGATCGATTGGCCAAGGCGGGCGGCGTTGGCCAGCCAGTCGTCGCGAATTTGGTTGAAACCGTTGGCGAGTTGAGCGGCGCGTGACGCAAACGCTGGGGCGAGGTGGTCAAGCAGGGCTTCCGGCGCGATGCGAAGCCCGGTTTCGGCGAGCAGCGTCACGGCGGGCAGCGCATCTGGGTCCATCTGAGACGGGTCGGGGGCAGCAATCAGGTTGACGCCTATCCCAATGGCAAGGTGGGTCAGCTGCGCGCCGTTGCTGGCACTTTCCAGCAAGATCCCCGCAAGTTTGTTGCCGTTCAGCAGGACATCGTTCGGCCATTTCAGGGTAAAGGCGGAGGGAAGACCGGTCAGCAGCCCCAGCGCATCGCGCAAGGCGAGGGAGGCGGCAAAGCTGTGAAGGGCGGCTTGTGCAGGGGTGGCTTCCGGGCGGAAGACCAACGTCGCGTGAAAGTTTCCCGCCGGGCTGGACCAGGCCCGGGCACGGCGTCCCCGGCCTGCGGTCTGCACGCCGGCAAGGATCCACGCAGGACCGGTCAGCTGGGGGGCAAGGCGGGCCGCTTCGGCATTGGTGCTGTCGACCGTCGCCAGCACATGGCGGGCGGTTCCCGCAGGCCAAGCGGAATTAGCGGACAAGTGATTGGGCGGCGAGTGCCGCGCTGGCTTCGATCCCGAACAGGTTGATGATCCCCAGCAGCATCGCCGATGCGACCGCCACAAGGGCAAGCCATTGCGCCGGGGCCATGCGGGTGTCAAGACGGTCCACTTCGCTGCCGAAATACATGTAAAACACGATCCGCAAGTAATAAAACGCCCCGATGACCGAAGCTATGGCCCCCGCCAGCGCAAGCCATGCCATATCGGCGTCGACTGCCGCGCGCAGGACGTAGAATTTGCCGAAAAAGCCCAGCATCGGCGGCACGCCGGCCAAGCTGAACAGCAGCACCAGCATCGCCAGCGCCTTCATCGGGTCGGTCCTGGAATAAAGGTTCAGGCTGGCGATGTCGGTCACCGGCCTGCCGCCACGCTCCATCGACAGGATGAAGGCGAAGGTGCCCACGTTCATCGTGACGTAGATCGCCATGTAGATCAGCATGGCCTGCACACCTTCGGCCGTGCCCGCAGACAGGCCGACCAGCGCAAACCCCATGTGGGCGATCGAGGAATAGGCCATCAGTCGCTTGATGTCGCGCTGTCCGATCGCGGCAAGCGCACCCCAGAACATCGACGCAACGGCGAGAGCGGCCAGAACCTGGCTCCACTCGCCGGGGACACCGCCGAAGGCGTCGAACACCAGACGGGCGATCAGCGCCATCGCGGCAACCTTGGGTGCGGTGGCAAAAAACGCGGTCACCGGGGTCGGCGCCCCTTCGTAAACGTCAGGGGTCCACATGTGGAACGGCACGGCACTTACCTTGAACGCAAGGCCCGCCAGCATGAACACAAGGCCGAACAGCAGCCCCAGCGGTACACCGTCGTTCAGCGTGGACAAGATCCCCGAGAACAACGTGGTTCCGGCATAGCCATACGTCAGCGACGCGCCGTAAAGCAACAGGCCGGACGACAATGCCCCGAGGACGAAATACTTCAGCCCGGCTTCGGTGGAGCGGGCAGAATCACGCCGGATCGCCGCCACGACGTAAAGCGCCAGCGATTGCAGTTCGAGTCCCATATAAAGTGCCATCAGATCCCCGGCAGAGACCATCATCATCATGCCAACAACCGACAGGGCAATCAGCACCGGATATTCAAACCGTGCCAGATCGCGCCGGGCCATATAGTCCTGCGAAATCAGCAGCACGGCGGCGGCGGAAAGCAGGATGGTGACCTTGGCAAAGCGCGCAAAGCTGTCGTCGGTGAACATGCCGCCAAAAGCGGTCCGGTCGCCGGAACTGCCCAAGCCGATCCAAAGCGCCAGCGCCACAAACATGCCTGCCGTTCCCCAGGTCAGGGTGCCGGTCGCGCCATCCTTGCTGGTGAAAACGCCGAACATCAGCGCCCCCATTGCAAAAACCGCGAGGACCACTTCGGGCAGGACGGTGGCAATATCGGAAGACAGCATGGGATCGTCCTTATTCGTGCAGGGCAGCGGTGCCCGTAGCCAGTGGGTTGGCCAGCGGCACCGCCTCGCGGTAGTCGGTGATCAGGGCTGTGACCGAGGGACCGATGATGTCGGTGACCGCCGCCGGATACACACCAAGGAACAGGGTCATCGCCACAAGCGGGGCGAAGATCATCCGCTCGCGGCGGTCCATGTCGGTGATCGAGAACAGCGCCTCTTTAACCAACGCACCAAGGGCCACCCGGCGATAAAGCCACAGCGCATAGGCCGCCGAGAGGATCACCCCACTGGTGGCCACGACGGCAACCCAGATGTTGACCTGGAAAATGCCCATCAGGGTCAGGAACTCGCCCACAAAGCCGCTGGTGCCGGGCAACCCTACGTTCGCCATGGTGAAGAACAGGAATACCAGCGCATAGGCCGGCATCCGGTTGACGAGGCCACCGTAGGCGTCAATCTCTCGGGTGTGCATCCGATCATAGATCACACCGACGCACAGGAAAAGCGCCCCCGCGATGAAGCCGTGGCTGATCATCTGAAAGATCGCGCCGTCGATGCCTTGCTGGTTTGCGGTAAAAATGCCCATCGTGACATAACCCATATGGGCAACCGACGAATAGGCGATCAGCTTTTTCATGTCAGACTGGGCCAGTGCCACCAGCGAGGTGTAGACAATGGCAATCGCAGACAGCCAAAGCACCATTGGCGCAAACAGGTCGGATGCCACCGGAAACATCGACAGGCTGAACCGCAGGAAGCCGTAGCCGCCCATCTTCAACAAGATCGCCGCCAGAACCACCGACCCCGCCGTGGGCGCCTGAACGTGGGCATCGGGCAGCCAGGTGTGCACCGGCCACATCGGCATTTTCACCGCAAAGCTGGCAAAAAACGCAAGCCATAGCAGGGTTTGCATCCCGCCGTTGATGGTCAAGCCTGCGATGCGCAGCGGGTCATGCGGGAAATCGGTGGTCAACAGGCTGACGTCACAGCCCCCGATGCAGGTGGTCCCCGCCACCTGATACATCGCCATCATCGCAACCAGCATCAGCACAGAGCCGAGAAAAGTATACAGGAAGAACTTGAACGACGCATAGATCCGTTCCTTGCCGCCCCAGATCCCGATGATCAGGAACATCGGGATCAGGCCTGCCTCGAAGAACAGGTAGAACAGCACCAGATCCAGCGCGCAGAACACCCCCAGCATCAGGGTTTCCAGCAAAAGAAACGCGATCATGTATTCCTTGACGCGGGTTTCCACGGTCCAGCACGCAAGGATCGTGATCGGCATCAGGAAGGTGGTCAGCATCACGAACAGGATCGAGATACCGTCAACGCCCATCCGGTATTTCAGACCTCCGATCCAATCGGCTTCTTCGACAAACTGAAAGCCGGGATTGGACGGATCGAACCCGGCCAGCAGACCCAGCGATATCAGGAACGATGCAGATGTGGCGGTCAGCGCCACCCATTTTGCGTTGCGCTGCGCGGCCGCATCCTCGCCACGAGCGAACAAGGCAAGGATCAACGCTGCGATGGCAGGAAGAAAGACGATCAGGGACAGCAGGTTATCCATACTACTGCGCACTCCCGAACAGTGTCATCCAGGTGATCAGCGCTGCAATTCCCAGCACCATCGCAAAGGCATAATGGAACAGATACCCCGACTGTGCCCGCCCCGCGAGCCGGGTAAAGAACGGAATGATCCCCAGCGCCAGACCGTTGATCCCGCCGTCGATGATGTCAGTGTCGCCGCGTTTCCACAAGGTGCGCCCCAGCCATTGGGCAGGACCGACGATCAGGAAGGCGTAAACTTCGTCGAAATACCACTTGTTCAGCAAAAACAGATACAGTGGGCGCTGTTGCGTCGCAAGTTTGCCGGGCAGGTCCGGGCGGCGGATGTAGAACAACCAAGCCAACCCCAGCCCAAGGATCATCGCCACGAAGGGTGACACCTTGACCCATTTCGGCACCTCATGTGCGGCATGGATCACAGTGTTGTCCGGCCCAAGGAAGATGCCGCCCTTTGGGGCTGTTGCGTGCGGGCCAGCCGTTTGCGGGCCGGCCGTCTGCGTATCGGCGACGATCGCAGGATCCGGTGCTGGCTCTGTGGCAGTGGCTCCTTCGGCCAAGGCGCTTTCTTCGGCCGAAGACTGATCCTCAACCGCCGCTTTCTGGTGCGCAGCAGCCTCCATCCCGAACCAGTCGCGCATCTTGTCTTCATAGCCAAAGAACACGTTATACCAGATCATCCCCGAAAACACCGCCCCCAACGCCAAAGCCCCAAGCGGGATCAGCATGGTCACCGGGCTTTCATGGGCGTTGTCGTGGGTGTGAGGGTCACCACGCGGCTTGCCCCAGAACGTCATGAACATCAGCCGCCACGAATAGAAACTGGTCATGAAGGCCGCAATGACCAGCAGCCAGAACGCATATTGCGACCCGACAAAGGCGCTTTCGATCACCGCATCCTTCGACAGGAAACCGGCGAACCCGATGTGGGTCAAGGGGATGCCGACCCCGGTGATCGCCAATGTGCCAATCAGCATGGCGTAGAACGTCAGCGGAATCTTGTGACGCAGACCGCCATAGTTTCGCAGGTCCTGTTCGTGGTGCATCGCATGGATCACCGACCCTGCCCCCAGAAACAGCATCGCCTTGAAAAACGCATGAGTGAACAGGTGGAACATGGCCACCGAATATACGCCACACCCCGCCGCCACGAACATGTAGCCAAGCTGCGAGCAGGTCGAATACGCGATCACCCGTTTGATGTCGTTTTGCACCAGACCGACAGTCGCCGCAAAGAACGCAGTCGTAGCCCCGACCACAACGATCATCGTCTTGGCATCGGGGGCATATTCATAAACCGGCGACATCCGGCACACCAGAAACACCCCCGCCGTCACCATGGTCGCAGCATGGATCAAGGCGGACACCGGCGTTGGCCCCTCCATCGCGTCGGGCAACCATGTATGCAGGAACAACTGCGCCGATTTCCCCATCGCCCCGATGAACAAGAGGACGCCGATCAGGTTTGCGGCATTCAGGTCCATCCAAAGAAAGCTGATTTCATTGGTCGCCAATGCGGGTGCGGCGGCAAACACATCGTCGAACCGGACCGAGTCGGTCAGGAAAAACAGCGCGAATATCCCCAAGGCAAAGCCGAAATCGCCAACCCGGTTGACCACGAAAGCCTTGATCGCCGCGGCGTTGGCGCTTGGTTTCTTGTAGTAAAACCCGATCAGCAGATAGGACGCGACGCCCACCCCTTCCCAACCGAAGAACATCTGCACAAGGTTGTCCGCCGTCACCAGCGTCAACATGGTGAAGGTGAAGAACGACAGGTAGGCAAAGAACCGCGCGCGGTACGCCTCGGTCGGGCCCCAGTTGTCGTCATGCGCCATGTAGCCGAACGAATACAGGTGCACGAGCGCCGACACCGTATTGATCACCACCAGCATGATCGCCGTCAAACGGTCCAGCCGGATGCCCCAGTCGGTGGACAGACTGCCACTTTCGATCCAGCGCAGGATGGTCACATGTTCGGTTTCCGGGATAGGGCCCAGAAAGATGATCCACGACAAAAATGCCGCCAGAAACACCAGCCCCGTCGCGATGATCTGCGCCGCCCGCTCGCCGATCAGGGTCCAGAAGAACCCGCAGATGATCGCACCCAGCAGGGGCGCAAAGAGGATGATGGTTGCCATAGCCTCAGCCCTTCATCACGTTGATGTCTTCGACGTCGATGGTCCCGCGGGTGCGGAAGAAAACGACAAGGATCGCCAGACCGATCGCAGCCTCGGCGGCCGCGACGGTCAGCACGAACATGGTGAAAATCTGCCCCACCAGATCGCCTGCAAAGCTGGAAAATGCGACGAGGTTGATGTTGACCGCGAGCAGCATCAACTCGATCGACATCAGAATGACAATGACGTTCTTCCGGTTCAGAAAGATGCCAAAAATCCCGATGACGAACAGCGCTGCCGCCACGCCGAGGTAATGTTCCAGTCCCACCATTGTCGTTCCCTCCGGGTCTTGTGCCCGTTGTCGTGTCAGTCCGGCACCGCTTTGGCACCGAGAATTCAGCCCCGCAACTTGCAGGCGCAGCTTTCATATTCGGCAGGGCCTACGTCCGTGATTGCCCCTGCACGACGCGCAAGGCGGGCGATCTGTTTTGGCGTGTAGGGGGCCTGCGACTCCATCGCATCGGTGACCGCATCCCACATTTTATTTTCGTCCGAGTTGCCGCTTGCGTCTGTCTTGCTGCCAGGCATCATCGTCAGACGCTCTCCCGTCCTGCAATTGTCGAGCACGGCGCGGCGGTTGCCGCCATCCCGATCAATCAACTCATAAAGCACAAAGCCATTCACCGCGCTCACCACCGAATACTCGATAAATGCCGCCTCTGGTCCCTGCATGCCCATGCATTCTGGCAACGGCGTCAGCGCGCCCGCCGCAAAGGGAACCGTCGCAAGTGTCAGCCCCAGGGCACGCCGCCGCATCACAACCCCTGCCCCGGTTTCACGTCCACCAGTTCCATCGCCTTGGCCGGGTCGCGGTACATCTGCTGCAGAATGTCTTGCCGCTTGACGCCCGTGCGGTGGCGCAGGGTCAACACAATTGCCCCGATCATCGCCACCAGTAGGATCAGACCCGACGCCTGAAAGAGGTAGATGTATTTGTCATAGATCAGCAGCCCCAACGCACGGGTGTTTTCGACCTCGGCCGCCGCAGGGGTCACCGCGGCGCGCAGGCCCAATGCACCGTCCGCCTCGACCCAGGCGCCAATGCCCAGACCGATCTGCAACAGCATCACCACCCCGATCAGCAGGGCAAGCGGCATGTATCTGGCCATTTCGCCCTTCAACTCGGCAAAGTCGATGTCAAGCATCATCACCACGAACAAGAACAGCACCGCCACCGCGCCGACATAAACGATGATCAACAACATCGCGACAAACTCGGCCCCGAGCAGCACGAACAGCCCCGCCGAGGACAGGAATGCAAGGATCAGCCACAGCACCGAATGCACCGGATTGCGACTGACCGTCATCATCAGGCCAGCCGTCACGGTCACGGTGGCAAAGCAATAAAAGGCGACGTCTGCGACGGTCATGCGGATCGCTCCTCTTCGGCGAACACGGCTTGGGCCAGTTCCGGCGCCTTTTGTATTGCGAGCAGGCCGCCGAACATGCTCATCTGTCCGACGACTTCAGCCGCCGCACGCTTCAAGGCTCCGGTCGCAAGCGCAATTCGCAAGGTCAGCGTGATTTGCGGCTTGGATTGCGCGCCCAGCCCCGTCATGGCAGCGATGGTGACCATAAGCCGGTTCCTCGCATCCAGCCCCTCGCGGTTGAAGATCTTGCCGAACCACATTTCCAGCGCAGGACTAGCCATTGTCGGAAACAGATTTTCAAACCCGGCAACCGGCATGTTTTCCATGGCGGGCTGAAGGCCACGCGCCATGACGGCATCTTGATCCGTCACCTGCTGGAACAGTTTGGCGAAAGCGTCGGTCATTCGGTTCCCGCAGTGCACAAGAAGAAATTTACGTTGGACCAGTCGATGGTTGAGGTCGTCGAGATGCCGGGGTTTGTACCGGTCTGATCGCCGGTCATCGGGTATTCGGGCGACGCAAGGACGCGGACCTGTCCGCCGGAAGACCAACCCACGGGACAGGCGTCAGGCGATCTTGTCAGGATGATCGCGCCGGGGCCAGCATCGGGCAGACCCGCCGGACCCTGTGGGCCTGCGGTGCCAGCAGGTCCGATTGATCCCGTTGGGCCGACTCCACCCGCTACGCCCTGCGGCCCCGCAGGACCCGTGCCACCGACAGGACCGGGCTCACCTGCGGCACCGGACGCACCGGCAACGCCGTCTGCGCCACGCACGTAGTCGCCTCCAACCAGACCTGCGACGGCAAGAACAACTGCTGCCCCCAGCCCACCGAACAGTCCTGACTCAATCTTGCTCATTGTTGCCCCCTAACGGTATGGCGCGTCCAACTCAATATTGCGCGCAATCTCGGCTTCCCACCGCGCGCCATTATCCATCAGCTTTTCCTTGTCGTAGAACAATTCTTCACGGGTTTCGGTGCTGAACTCGAAATTCGGCCCCTGGACGATCGCATCGACCGGACAGGCTTCTTGACAGAAACCGCAGTAGATGCACTTCGTCATGTCGATGTCATAACGGGTGGTGCGGCGCGAGCCGTCGTCGCGCGCTTCAGCGTCGATGGTGATGGCCTGCGCCGGGCAAATCGCCTCGCACAGCTTGCACGCGATGCAGCGTTCTTCGCCGTTGGGATAGCGGCGCAGCGCGTGTTCACCACGAAACCGGGGGCTGAGCGGCCCTTTTTCATGCGGATAGTTCAGCGTGACCTTGGGGGCAAAGAAGTATTTCATCCCAAGGCCGAAACCCTTGAGAAAGTCGAACATCAGGAAATACTTGGTCGCACGGGTCCAGTCGATGCTTGCCATCGTTCAGCCTCCAATCGTCCAGCGCGCCCAGAAGCCGCCGAACACTTCGAATTTTGCCAGAAACGCCACGATCACCACCCAGGCGAGGCTCATCGGCAAGAACACCTTCCAGCCGATCCGCATCAGCTGGTCGTAGCGATAGCGCGGCACGATGGCCTTGACCATCGCGAACAAGAAGAAGAACACCGCCATCTTGCCGACCATCCACAGCGCACCATCCGGCAGGCCGGGGATCGGCGACAGCCAGCCGCCAAAGAACAGCAGGCTGATCAGCGCGCACATCAAAAAGATCGCGATGTATTCACCCGCCATGAACAACAGATAAGGCGTTGACGAATATTCAACCATGAACCCGGCCACCAGTTCGGACTCAGCTTCGGGCAGATCGAAGGGCGGGCGGTTGGTTTCGGCCAGCGCACTGATGAAGAACAGCACGACCATCGGCAGATGCGGCAGCCAATACCAGTTGAACAGCCCGAAATCGCCGTCCTGTGCCGCCACGATCGCCCCAAAGTTCATCGACCCGGTCGAAATGATGATACCGATGATGATCAGCCCCAGCGACACCTCGTAGGAAATCATTTGCGCCGCAGACCGCAGCGACCCGAGGAAGGGATACTTCGAGTTCGACGCCCACCCCCCCATGATCACGCCGTAAACCTCGAGCGACGAGATCGCGAACACGAACAGGATCGCCACGTTGATGTCCGACAGCACCCAGCCATCGGCAAACGGAATCACCGCCCACGCAAGGATCGCCAGCACGAACGACAGCATCGGCGCCAGAAAGAACACCGGCCGATCCGCCCCCGCAGGCACCACGATTTCCTTGACCACGTATTTCAGCGCATCGGCCACCGATTGCAGCAGCCCGAACGCCCCCACGACGTTGGGCCCGCGCCGCATCTGCACGGCGGCCCAGATCTTGCGGTCGCCGTAAACCAGAAACAGCAGGCTGATCATGACAAAGCCGATGACCAACAGCGATTGCGCGACGATCAGCACCGCCGTCCCAAGACCCGTCGCCAAGAATTCAGACATCCGTTTTGCCTCTTCACCACTCGACCGTCATACGGTCGGTATGCCTTGCGCGCCGCAGTCTCGCACCGTCACTTCGGCGTCAATCGTCCTCAGACCACGCGGCAGTGCCGCCGACACGGTGTAAACCGCATCCCCGCGCCAAGTTCCACCAGATTGTGCCACATTGGTGCGCACATGACGCGCAAAACCGAAGCCTCGGATCAAACTATACTGCGCTGCAGCACAACGTGCGTAGGCATCCACATCGTCGGTCCCCCGCGCGCCGGTCATGGCCACCCGAAAGTTAACCAGATCGCCGTCCAACAGAATCGTTTCGATCCCGAGGTAGGACGGCGCAAAGTCGCCCTGCGCCACAGTCTGATCCGCACAGGCCGACAGGCTTGCGGCGGCAAGCAAAAGACCGACACGGAAAAGTGGGCTGCGCATTTATTCTGCCGCAAGCGGCAGCCCGGCGCGCGTCGCCGCAAGCGCCGACAATTCGGCCATCACCGTGGACGCCCGTGCAATCGGATTGGTCAGGTAGTAGTCCCGGATCACGTTGCGGAACGTGGCCGTGCCCGGTTCGCGCAAATCCAACGCCGATCCTTCGTTGCGGGCCACCTCGTCGATGGACCCCAGATGCGGATGCGCCGCGATCAGCATTGAACGCAACCGACCCAGCGAATCCCACGGCAGTTGCGCGCCAAGTTCAGCCGACAGCGCCCGCAGAACTGCCCAGTTCTCTTTCGCATCGCCGGGCGCAAAGCTCGCGCGTTGCGCCAGTTGCGGGCGGCCTTCGGTGTTCACGAACAGCCCGCTTTCCTCGGTATAGGCGGCCCCAGGCAGGATGATGTCGGCGCGGGATGCCCCCCTGTCACCGTGGCTGCCCTGATAGATCACGAACGGACCCGCCGCGATGTCGATCTCGTCAGCGCCAAGATTATAGATCACCTCGGCCCCATCGGTGGCCGCAGCAATCCCGCCTTCGGTCACCGCCCCCACATCCATCGCGCCCACGCGGGACGCTGCCGTATGCAGGACCATCAGTTTCGAGTTGGACATCTCGGCCAGCCGCATGGCATGAGCCAGAACGGCCGCACCGTCCGCCTCGTTGATCGCCCCCTGCCCGACGATCACGATCGACGGCTTGGCGCGGGTTTCGTCGGAAATCTCGCGGCTTGACAGGCCCACCAGTGCTGCACGGTCGGTGCCGACATGGGCATAGTCATACGTCAGATCGACCGCCTCGCCGACCAGCCCCACTTGCGCGCCATTGGCCCATGCCCGGCGGATACGGGCGTTCAGGACCGGGCTTTCCAGACGCGGATTGGTGCCGATCAACTGGATCATCTTTGCGCTGTCGATGTCCTCGATGGTTGCCGTGCCGACATAGCCCGCCCGGTTGCCCGCAGGCAGCTTGGCCCCATCGGTGCGACACTCGATGTGCCCGCCCAGACCTTCGACCAACAGCTTGAGGCTGTATATGGCCTCGACCGGGGCAAGATCGCCGACCAAGGCCGCAACCTTGCGCCCCGTCATCGCCGCCGCTGCAGCCCTCAAAGCCTCGTCCCAGCCCGCTTTGCGCAGGCGGCCCTCTTCACGAATATAGGGGGTGTCCAGCCGTTGCCGCCGCAAGCCGTCCCAGATGAAACGGGTCTTGTCGCTGATCCATTCCTCGTTCACCCCGTCGTGGTTGCGCGGCAGGATGCGCATCACTTCGCGGCCCTTGGTGTCGACGCGGATGCTCGATCCCAGCGCATCCATCACGTCGATGCTTTCGGTCTTTGTCAGCTCCCACGGCCGCGCGGTAAACGCATAAGGCTTCGAGGTCAGCGCGCCCACCGGGCACAGGTCGATGATGTTGCCCTGCAGGTTGCTGGACAGCGTTTCGTTCAGATAGGACGTGATTTCGCTGTCTTCGCCGCGCCCGGTCTGGCCCATCTGGGTGATGCCCGCGACTTCGGTGGTGAACCGCACGCAGCGGGTGCACGAAATGCAGCGGGTCATCGTGGTGGCGACCAGCGGACCAAGGTCCAGATCTTCGGACGCGCGTTTGGGCTCGCGGTAGCGGCTGAAATCGACGCCGAACGCCATCGCCTGATCTTGCAAGTCACACTCACCGCCCTGATCGCAGATCGGGCAGTCGAGAGGATGGTTGATCAGCAAAAACTCCATCACGCCCTCACGGGCACGTTTGACCATCGGGGATCGCGTCTTGACCACCGGTGCCTCGCCATTCGGGCCGGGGCGCAGGTCGCGGACCTGCATCGCACAGCTTGCTGCGGGCTTCGGCGGACCACCCTGCACTTCGACCAGGCACATCCGGCAGTTGCCCGCGATGCTAAGCCGTTCGTGATAGCAAAATCGCGGAATCTCGACCCCGGCCACTTCGGCGGCCTGAATGATGGTCATCGCGCCATCCACCTCGACCTCGATGCCGTCGATGCTGATCTTCTTGAGGTTAGACATTCCGCGCGTCCTTCCGCAGCAGCAAGGCCGCAAAGCCCCGCACCCGCGCCATCAGGCCGGGTGCCGCATCAGGCGCCGCCTGTTTCCGTGTATCATGATCAAAGCCATAGGTTTTCACCCGCGCCTCGATCTCGCGCATCTGGTATTTCGGGTCAAGACCGCCATAGCACATCGCCCTACTCCGCCGCTTGCGCGCAGCCGTGGGAGTTCCACAACCGCGCCTGTTTCAAATACGCCCAGCCAAATGCATGGTCGCTGTCGCCGTTTTCGCGGGTATGGTCAAGCCGCGCCAGAGCCTCGTCCAGTGTCGGCCTTTGCCCCGCAGGGATCCACCACATGACAAAATGCATCTGCTTCAGCACCGCAAACCATTCGGCGCGCCGTTCGTAAAACTGCCGGTGAACGGTGTTTAACACAAACGCCTTCAGCGTCTCGACGCTGTCCCAGACCGTCAGGTTGCTGACATGCTGCGGATCGCCGCCGATCTTTGCGCCCCTATTGCCCGTGCCCGGCTTGCCCGAGCCTTCCATAATCCACACAAACCCCGGCATCCGACGGCCCAAACCGTTCACCCGGTCCAACGCCACCATGAATTCGGCGACGCGCGGATCGCCCGTGGGGGCCAGCAGGCGGCCCACGTTCAACTCGGCAAGGTGATGACCGGCAGGCTGGATCATTGTGACGACCGCAGCAATTCGCCGATGAGCGAACCTTTGGCAATCTCGTCCCGGCCCACCTTGCAATAGCTGTCCACGTCGCCTTCGATCGCACCGGCGGCTTGCAGATAGGCGGCGGCTTCGGCTTTCATTCGGTTCTTTTCCGTCTCGTCATTGCGAAAGGCTGTGAAGTCAGCCTCGGAGTAACCCTTGTCGCGGGCATAGCGTTCCAAATCCTTCAACTTGCCATAGACAACAAACATCCGCGCAGAGATCGTGGGGCAAGTATTGCGGATGGTATCGCCGATACGCCCGGCAATCAGGGTTTCAGAAATATGCGGCTCGCTGTTGATCGGCTCCAGCGCAAGGGCGGGGGCCGCGAACAGCGACAGGACCAGAATCAGGCGTTTCATCTGCGGTCTCCGATGATTTGACCTGTCGGATAATGCGCCGAAACGCGTTGACAGACCATGACACGAAGCCGCTATCGGCTGCCAAGCGCCCGCAGGACAAGGCTTTGTCATCCGCAGCCCCCTTTGAACACCCATGTCCCTCCAACGAAATGACCAAAGGAGTCCGGGTTCAAACGACTGCCCCGGCTGCCGCAAAACTGCTGGGCCACATCCTTGGCCAACTTGCCCTCGAAATTGGCGAAACCCGGATCGCGGCTGACCGACAGCACCGGGCCGGGTTGCAGATCGGCTTCGAACGACTGTCCGGCCACGACCACGTCAACCGGCCCGACCATCGCAAGCGGCATCGGTCCGGGGGTGCCGTTTGCACATCCCGCCAACAACAACAACAGGACAGACCCCGCCCACCTCATTCCGCCGCCATCGCCCCCATGCGCCCGGATTTTTTCGCCTTGATCCGGTCCTCGATTTCCTCGCGGAACGCTCTGACAAGTCCCTGAATGGGCCATGCCGCCGCATCGCCAAGCGCGCAGATCGTATGCCCCTCGACCTGTTTGGTCACAGAAATCAGCATGTCGATTTCCTCGACCTCGGCGTCGCCGCGCACCAGACGGTCCATCACCCGCATCATCCAGCCGGTGCCTTCGCGGCACGGCGTGCACTGGCCACAGGACTCGTGTTTGTAAAACTTCGACAGCCGCCAGATCGCCTTGATCACATCGGTCGACTGGTCCATCACGATCACTGCCGCCGTGCCCAGACCGGACCGCTGTTCGCGAAGCCAGTCGAAATCCATCAACGCATCGTCGCATTGCGTTTGCGTCAGCAACGGCACCGACGACCCGCCGGGGATCACCGCCTTGATGTTTTTCCAGCCGCCGCGCACCCCGCCGCAATGCCGGTCCAGCAATTCGCGCAGCGGGATCGACATCGCCTCTTCGACCACGCACGGGTTGTTCACATGGCCCGAAATGCCGAACAGCTTGGTTCCCGCATTGTTCGGACGACCAAACCCCGAAAACCATTCCGCCCCACGCCGCAGGATCGTCGGGACCACCGCAATCGATTCCACGTTGTTCACCGTGGTCGGGCAGCCATAAAGCCCCGACCCCGCCGGGAACGGCGGCTTCATCCGCGGCATGCCCTTCCTGCCCTCAAGGCTTTCCAACAACGCGGTTTCCTCGCCGCAGATATAGGCCCCCGCGCCGTGGTGCAGATAGCAGTTGAAATCCCAGCCCGATCCGGCGGCATTCTTGCCCAACAGCCCCGCATCATAACATTCGTCCAGGGCTGCCTGCAGTGCCTCACGCTCGCGGATGTATTCGCCGCGAATGTAGATGTAGCCCTCATGCGCCCCCATCGCGAAGGCGGCAATGAGGCAGCCTTCGATCAGGGTATGCGGATCGTGCCGCATGATCTCGCGGTCCTTGCAGGTGCCCGGTTCGGATTCGTCGGCGTTGACCACCAGGTATGACGGACGGCCATCCGACGCCTTGGGCATGAACGACCACTTCAACCCGGTGGGAAAGCCTGCCCCGCCCCGCCCGCGCAACCCTGACGCCTTGACGATGTCGACGATCTTGTCGCGCCCCAGCGCCAGAATACCCGCCGTGCCATCCCAATGTCCGCGCGCCTTCGCCCCAGCCAGGCTGCGGTCGTGCATCCCGTAAAGGTTGGTAAAGATGCGGTCCTGATCCTTGAGCATGCTTGCCCCTTTCTAACTCCGGCGCTGCCGCCAGATCCGATATGTCACCACCAAAGCCCAGAAAAACCCTGCCACCGCAAGACCGTCGAACAACAAGGCAAAACGCGGCGGCCATCCCATCCGTCCGCCAACAAACTGGGCCCCGATCCACAATGCCATCGTTCCCGCGATGACAATGGCGACAAGCCTCGCCTGCCGCGCCAAATGCCGTTCCTTGGGATCGGGGGTCATCTGTGCGCCTAATACTCATGCAATTTGGCGCGCCGCAGGAATTCTTCCACCCCGACCTCGCCAATCAGGGCAGCTTGCCGCACCCATTTGTCGCGTGTCACCCGACCCCTGAAGCCTTTCAGGTTGCCGTCCATCCACGCGATCTCTGGCGCATCCCAGGTCGCGATCTGGTCAAAGTGATAGATGCCCATGTCATGGCACAACTTTTCCAGAACCGGACCGATCCCCTCGATCGTCGTCAGCTTGTCGGGAACACCCCCCCGCGCTGCCGTCAAACCTGCAGGCTTGTGCCCGCCCTCGGTACCGGCCACGGTTGATCTGGCGCGCTCAGGCGCAGGCGCGACTTTAGGCAGCTCAGCCACAACCGGAGCAGGCTCAACCGCAATCAAAGCAGGCTCGGGCTTGACGGGCGTCGGCTCGGGCTTTGCCGTCAAGACCTGCGCAACCGGAGGCTTGGCCGTCTCTACGCCGGACGCAACGTAATCTGGCGCTCCCAAAGGTGTTGTGTCCGCCACGGACGCCAAATCGTCGAGCACAATCGGCTTTGCTGGGGCTTCCAAGGCGCTGACCGACGCGACAGGTGCCGCAGCAGGTGAAACCGGACGCGCAGAGGCGTCGACAGCCTTGGTTGCGGGCGGGGCATCGTATCCGTGTCCGTGGCCATGACCCTGCTCACCGTGTGGCTGTGACACTGGTCCGCCCCAGAACATGCCGAGCAGAACGCCGAACACCAGAAACACGAATATCGCGATCATTACCGTGGCAAACAGCCCGGCGTCCCCGACCACCCGCGCCATCACAGCCGAAAAAACCGCTGCAGCAGCCGCTACCAGCCAGCCTTCCGGCCAACCCTTCGAATTGTCCTGCGCCTTCATCGCCACATACTCCTCTGCCAACCGAGGTTTCAGTCAATCGTTCCCAGTCTCAATCGTTCCCAGTCTCAACCCGTCGCTTTTCCCAGCCAAGGCGTCAGCAGCGGCTCTTGGGTGCCGTCGATCCGCTTGATCGTGTCGCCCAGATCGACTGCGCGCTGCGCGCTGGCGTTATACTGCGCCCGGCCGGCCTCATGGTTCTTCAGGCTGGTCAGCCCCGACAACGGCTCTGCCGCATAGCGTCCATTTTGCGACCCCGGCACCGGCACCTCGCCCGTCGAGAACCGCGCAATCAGGTCGCGCAGTTTTTCGGGCGTCAGATCTTCGTAGTAGTCCTTGCCGATCTGCGCCATCGGGGCATTGGCACAAGCCCCCAGACATTCGACCTCTTCCCAGCTGAACTTGCCATCCGCCGACAGCGCGTGCGGGCGGGGTGAGATCAATTCCTTGCAGACCGCCACAAGGTCTTCCGCCCCGCAGATCATGCACGACGTGGTGCCGCAAACCTGAACATGGGCAATGCTGCCAGTGGGTTGCAACTGGAACATGAAGTAGAACGTCGCCACTTCCAGCCCCCGGATGTAGGCCAACCCCAGCATCGTGGAGACATATTCGATCGCCGGACGGGTCAGCCACCCCTCCTGCTCTTGCGCGCGCCAAAGCAGCGGGATGATGGCGCTGGCCTGACGGCCCTCGGGATATTTGGTGATCTGGCCCTGTGCCCAAACGAGGTTCGCGGGCGTAAAGGCGAAAGAGGCTGGCTGGACGGGGTGAAGTCGGCGGAGCATTTAATTGTTACCTTGGCTCGTTATTGGAAGACATCGATTTGAAATGAGACCGACCTCTCGAGTTTGGTCTATGGTTCTTTCCACGGTAACAGTGCAGGCGTGAATTGAACCATCACCGCATTGAAAGACAAGGTAAGGGACCTTGATCCTGTAGTCGTCATCAGTATCGCCGGGGAACCAAGTTTCAAAGCTTGAGCTAGGTTGGCTACTTTGGCCTGTCAGGTCGTCTAGCGTCGTTGAGACCGCAGTCTGACTGAACAAGAGTCCGGCTACCGAAGCTGCCGCAATCTTCCTCACCGATCCACCTCGCCAAACACGATATCCATCGTGCCGATGATCGCGCTCACATCGGCCAACTGGTGTCCCTTGCAGATGTGATCCATCGCCTGCAGATGCAAGAACCCCGGCGCGCGGATCTTGGCGCGATAGGGTTTGTTGCTGCCGTCGGCCACCAGATACACGCCGAACTCGCCCTTGGGCGCTTCGACCGCCGCATAAACCTCGCCTGCGGGGACGTGGAAGCCTTCGGTGTAAAGCTTGAAGTGATGGATCAGCGCCTCCATCGAGGTTTTCATATCGGCGCGCGACGGCGGGGTGATCTTGCCACGCGACAGCACCGGCCCCGGTTCGGCGCGCAGTTTGGTCAGGCACTGGCGCATGATCTTCAGCGACTCTTCCATCTCGGCCATCCGGCACAGATAGCGGTCATAGCAGTCGCCGTTCTTGCCGACCGGGATCTGAAACTCCATCTCGGAATAACACTCATAGGGCTGGCTGCGGCGCAAATCCCATGCCAGACCCGACCCGCGCACCATCACGCCCGAAAAGCCCCAATCCTGAATCTCTTTCTCGGTCACCACACCGATGTCGGCATTGCGTTGCTTGAAGATGCGGTTTTCGGTCAGCAGGGTGTGCAGATCGCCCAGCACTTTCGGAAATGTCCAGGTCCACGCCTCGATGTCGTCGATCAAGGCAGGCGGCAAATCCTGATGCACGCCGCCGGGGCGGAAATAGGCGCTGTGAAGGCGCGCGCCGCTGGCGCGTTCATAGAAAACCATCAGCTTTTCACGTTCCTCGAACCCCCACAGCGGCGGGGTCAGCGCACCGACGTCCATCGCTTGGGTCGTCACGTTCAAGAGATGGCTCAGGATGCGGCCGATCTCACAATACAAAACCCGGATCAGACTGGCCCGGCGCGGCACCGGCGTGCCGGTCAACCGCTCGATCGCCAGACACCACGCATGTTCCTGGTTCATCGGGGCCACATAGTCCAGCCGGTCGAAATACGGCAGGTTTTGCAGATAGGTCCGCGACTCCATCAGCTTTTCGGTGCCGCGATGCAACAGCCCGATATGCGGATCGCAGCGTTCGACAATCTCGCCGTCCAGTTCCAGAACCAGACGCAAAACACCGTGCGCCGCAGGGTGTTGCGGGCCGAAGTTGATGTTGAAGTTGCGGATTTTCTGTTCGCCCGTCAGCGTGTCTTTTGTGCCGTCGTCATAGGTGTTCCGCCGACTATCGCCATCCATCACGACATGCTCCCGATCATATTGGCCGACCATGCGGATGGCAGGGTCGGAAAGGCTTGCGCCATATAGTCATATTGCCCGCGCAGCGCCACCCGCGCGCGGTCCAGGTGGGTTTGCGACAGAGGCAGGCGAACCCCCTCATGCACCCGGTTTTCAAGGTCGGCGGGCCCCGGACCGATGCCCAGATACGCCCAAAGCCGTGCCAGTCCCGGCTGCGTCATCAACTCTTCGGTGAACATCGTCAGCAGTCGCGCGGGTTCAAACACCTCCCGCAACCGCTCCAGACAGCCCCGGTAATTTCCGCGCCCGCCGAAATAGATATCCTCGCCCGCCAGCGCCCGGTCCATCCGCGCGCCCGCCAGCATCGCCAGATCCTGCCCCGGTTTTGCCTCGCGCTGCGCCAGCATCCGCACATGGCTCCAAAGCCGCGCGACCGGATCGCGCATCAGATAAAGGATGCGCACATCCGTCGCGGCATCGGCCAGCCGGCGCAGCGCAGCCACCGGCAGCAACGCATAAGACGGTGTCACATCGGCAACCACCCGCTGGGTGGTGCGCCCTTCGCCCAGATACCCGCGATAGGCCGCCAGATCATCCGGACCCTGCTCCAGCACCCCGTTCCATGCCATCATGTCGGCGATACGGCGGCGCATATTCTGATCGTGTTCGGGATTTGCACCGGGCAACTTCGCCGTCAGCCGGGCAATTTCGGACGCGTTGCTGCGCGCCTGCATCCGCGACAGACCCGATCCGGGCGGGTCGAAATAATGCAATTCCTTGACGCTGCGCAAATGACACTCCGGATGCCCCGCCAGATGGTCGTAAAGCCACGACGTGCCCGCTTTGGTGGCCCCCACGCAGATCAAGGTCGTGACAGCGTCGCCCATCGCCTCAGGTCTTTTTCTCGTCACCGGGAAGGATGTAACTGGCCCCCTCCCACGGCGACATGAAATCGAACTGACGGTATTCCTGCACCAGATTGACCGGCTCGTAGACGACGCGCTTTTGCACCTCGTCATAACGAACTTCGGTATACCCTGTGGTCGGGAAATCCTTGCGCAACGGATGCCCGCGAAACCCGTAGTCGGTCAGCAGACGGCGCAGGTCCGGGTGGCCGGAAAACAGGATGCCGAACATGTCGAACACTTCGCGTTCAAACCAGTTGGCCGACGGGTGCAAGGCGTGGATCGACGCCACCATCGCGTCTTCACCCACCGCGAGCTTTACCCGGATGCGCTGATTTTGATACATCGACAGAAAATGGTAAACCACATCGAACCGGTCGACCCGCTCGGGATAGTCAATCGCGGTGATGTCCACGAGACTGTTGAAACAGCACGCCGCATCGTCGCGCAGAAATTCGATGAAGTCCTCGATATGCGCGGGCTGGACATGCACGCACAACTCGCCGAACGCAACGCTCGATGCGATCACTGCTTCGGGCCGCTTGGCCGCGACAAGATTTGCGAGTTCATTCAGAGCGTCAGACATCGGATTTCCTACCTGACCAAAGTGCCGGTGCGGCGAATTTTGCGCTGCAACTGCAAGATGCCATACAGCAGCGCCTCTGCCGTGGGCGGGCAGCCGGGCACATAGATATCGACCGGAACGATCCGGTCGCAGCCCCGCACAACCGAATAGCTGTAGTGATAATAGCCACCGCCGTTGGCGCACGACCCCATCGAGATCACATAGCGCGGCTCCGGCATCTGGTCGTAAACCTTGCGCAACGCCGGGGCCATCTTGTTGGTCAGCGTGCCCGCCACGATCATCAGATCCGACTGACGGGGGCTGGCGCGCGGTGCCGTACCGAACCGTTCCAGATCGTAGCGCGGCATCGAGGTGTGCATCATCTCGACCGCACAGCACGCCAGACCGAACGTCATCCAGTGCAACGACCCGATGCGCGCCCAGTTGATAAGGTCCTCGGTCGAGGTCAGCAGAAATCCCTTGTCCGCCAACTCGGCGTTCAGCGACCGGGCTGATGCGTCAAGATCGACCCCGGTGTTGTTCGCTCCGCTCATCACGCCCATTCCAAGGCTCCCTTCTTCCACTCATACGCGAACCCGATGGCCAGAACGCCCAAGAACACCATCATCGACCAGAACCCGACCATGCTGATTTCGCCGAACGCGACCGCCCATGGGAACAGGAAGGCCACCTCTAGGTCGAAAATGATGAACAGGATCGACACAAGGTAGAACCTGACGTCGAACTTCATCCGGGCATCGTCAAAGGCGTTGAACCCGCACTCGTAGGCTGAAACCTTTTCGGGATCGGGGTTGCGCACGGCCAGCACGACAGCGGCAAGGATCAAGACAAGACCCAATCCGATCGCAAGCGCCAACAGGATGATCACAGGCAGATATTCTTTCAGGATCAGGTCCACAGGGCGGGCTCCTTCGGCTGGCAGCGTGCGCGTGTCCAACTTGGGCGGGCCACATTGCGTCACTTGTTCCATTTACTCTGCCCCCCGGTCGGGGTCAACCAACGGACCTGTGACATGGACCCTTTGCCACAAGGGTTTGGGCTGGAGGTCGCAAGAGCCCTGCCAGGCAACATCTCGTGCCCGCAAAAGCCCATCACGGGGCCAAACGTGCGCACCAGTCGATCCGCGCCTCCCCGGAATAGGCCACCGCCAACCCTTCGGCGATCATCATATCGGCCACATCGCGCCCGCCGATCTGCATGGCGACCAATCGGCGGCCGTATTTGTCAAAGCCGCGATTATCGAGCAGCACATCGCCCTGCCCCTGCAACGCCCCGCCTCCCTGCGCCTGCGTCACCAGATCACCCAGCCGCAGCTTGGCGCGCAGACCCAGCGCCGCCTCTTGCGGGCAGCCCGGAGACCTGGTTTCGGGCGTATCGAACCCCACCAGCCGCGCCGTCTGCGTCGCGGTTCCGCACAGTAACTCGACCGTGTCGCCGTCATAGACAAACCCGACACGGCAGCCTGCCTCGGTCAAAGCGTGGTATGGCGCGCGTTCTTCGGCCAGCGCGTAAAGGCCCAGCAGGGTCAGGCTGACATAGGCCACCAGATCGGCGGAAAGCCGCTTGCCTCTGGCAGCGCCCGCAGGCCCCGTTGGCCGCACAGCCCTGTGCCACACGGTGCTAATCCGCCCTAGGCAACGCCAGTGCTTTGTCCGCACCCTGCTGTTGCACCGCCAAAACCTCGGCCCGGATGATGCGGGCAATCTGCGCCGTGTCATCGGTGGAAAAGGTCAACGGCAACCGCAGGTCGATCAGTCCGGCAAGGATCCGGTCGGTCTGCGGCAGCGGCACCGGGTTTGCATACCGCCAATGGTCATAGCGGCTGGTAAAGGCGATCGGATGCTCTGCTCCGAACCATTTCAACTCGACCCCGCGCGCGAAACACCGGGCGACAAGCGCGGTGACAAGCGCGGCCGGCCAACCGCGCAACAGAAACTGGAAAGACGATCCGACATAGGTCTCTTCCGGAGGGCGCGGCACCAGGTGCACGCCGGGCGTATCGGCCAACCCTGCCTCCAGACTGCGATAAAGCGCGCCCCACCGCGCAACCCGGTCGCCAAGCTGGCGCAACTGAGGCCGCAAAATTGCCGCGCGCAGATTGTCCATGCGGCCCGAGACGTTCGGCGTATCCAGCCGGATCGCGTCGAACACTTCGGGCGGGGGGGCTGCGCGGTGACGGGCATAAAGCATGTACGACCCCGAGAGCAGGATCGCCCGCGCTATCGCCTGCGCATCGTCCGAGATCACAAATCCACCCTCGCCCGCGTTGATGTGTTTGTAGGTCTGCATCGAATAGCAGCCGATCAACCCGTGGCGGCCAGAGGGCACACCCTTCCACGCAGCGCCCATGGTATGCGCGCAATCCTCGATCATCGTGATGCCAAGATCGCAACATAGCGCCGTCAGCGCGTCCATGTCGCACAAATGTCCGCGCATGTGGCTCAGCATCAGAACCCGCGCACCCGACGCCTTTGCCTTGATCACCAGATCGTCCAGATCCAGCGTCAGCGCCTCCGTCACTTCGACAAACACCGGCTGCGCGCCCACCGCCGCAATCGCGCCCGGCACCGGGGCCAGCGTGAAGGCGTTCGACAATACCTTGTCCCCGACCCCAATCCCGATGGCCCGCAGCGCGCAGCCCATCGCATAACCGCCCGACGCGACGGCAAGGCAATACTTCGCCCCCGTCAGTGCCGCGAACTCTTCTTCCAGCAACGCCGTTTCGCAAACTTCGCCGGGCGCCGTATTGTAGCGGTGCAACCGGCCATGCCGCAGTACGGCGATGGCGGCCTCGATGCCGTCTTCAGGGATCGGTTCTTGCTGCGTGAAACTGCCGTTGAAATGTTCCATGACCGCTACATGGCGCGACAGGGCGGGGTCGTCAATCCCGGGCAAGGCCGGTTCCCTAACCCACCACTAGCGCAACAGCCGCGCCGCAAGGTCCGGCAGATCATCATAATGATGCAGCAAGGCTTCCGGCGCGAACCGCGACACTGTGTCACCCTCGGGTCCAAAGGTGACCAGCGCCACCGGCACTCCGGCTGCGGCCCCGGTCTGCCGGTCGGTATCGGTGTCGCCCACCATCATCGACCGCGCGACAGCGCCCCCCGCCCGTTCCACGGCCACCACGTAAGGGGCCGGATGCGGCTTGCGGGTCGGCAGCGTGTCCGCCCCGATCAGCGCGCCGAACAGATGCCGCACCCCCAATCGCTGCATCAGGGTTTCGGCCAGCGCCTCGGGCTTGTTGGTGCAGATCGCGGTGGCAAAGCCTGCCTCGTGCAAGGCTTCAATCGCCTCTACCGCGCCCGGATACATCCGCGAATGTGTCGCGATATCCAACGCATAGGCCGCAACCAAGCGGGCATAGCCCGCCTTCAGATCGGCCTCGTCATAGCTGCGTCCGACCCGATCCCAGCCCAGCGTCAGCATCGCCCGACCGCCACGCATCGCGGTTCCCGCATCGGCTGGCCCCAGCAGGTCGCCATGACCCTCGTCGCGAAAACAAACATTTGCCGCGTTCAACAAATCGCCCGACGTGTCGGCCAAGGTTCCGTCCAGATCGAAGACAACCGTGCGCATGCTTTGTAACCTTGCGTGAATGTCGCGCCCTTGTGGTGCGGCCCGATCTCGGTAAAACGAGCAATCGAAGAAGGAAAGGGGCAGCATGCCGGTTTCACTGATCATCCTTGCGGCAGGTCTGGGCAGCAGGATGAATTCCGACCTGCCCAAAGTGCTGCATTGCATCGGCGCCGCGCCCTTGCTGCACCATGCCATGGCGGCGGGACGCAACCTTGATCCGTCGCGCATCGTCGTCGTGGCGGGATACGAGGCGGGGCAAGTCACGAAATCCGCGCTGGCCTTTGACGAGGCGACCGAGGTGGTTTTGCAAGACCCGCAACTCGGCACCGCACATGCCGTGGCGCAGGCCGCACCGCTGTTGTCACAGACCGACGGCGACGCGATCGTGCTTTACGGCGACACGCCGTTCATCCGCGCCGAAACACTGACCGCAATGCAAGCCGCCCGCGCACGGCACGGGGTGGTCGTGCTGGGGTTCGAGCCCGCCGAGCCGGGGCTGTATGGTCGCCTGATCCTGAACGGCGATCAGCTGGATCGCATCGTCGAATACAAAGACGCCTCCGAGGCCGAAAAGGCGGTTCGTCTGTGCAATTCCGGCGTGATCTGCGCCGATGCAAAAACCCTGTTTTCCCTGGTGGCCGAGGTGGGGAACGCCAACGAGCCCGGCGAATACTACCTGACCGACATCGTGGCACTTGCCCGTGCGCGGGGCTTGTCCGCCGGCGTGGTGATCTGCGACGAATCCGAAACCCTTGGCATCAACACGCGGCACGAACTCAGCCAGGCCGAGGCGGCCTTTCAGTCTCGCGCGCGGGCAGAAGCGTTGGACAACGGCGTGACTTTGACAGCGCCTGACACCGTGTTCTTTGCGCTCGATACCCATATCGGCCGCGATGCCGTCATTGGCCCGCACGTGATCTTCGGCCCCGGCGTCACCATCGAGTCCGGCGCCGAGGTCAAAGCCTTCTGCCACCTCGAAGGCTGCCACATCAGCCGGGGCGCCACCGTCGGCCCCTTCGCCCGCCTGCGCCCCGGCGCGGAACTGGCCGAAAATGTGCATGTCGGCAACTTCGTCGAAATCAAGAACGCCGTGCTGGACGAAGGCGTGAAGGTCGGCCATCTGACCTATCTCGGCGATGCCCACATCGGCGAATTCACCAACATCGGCGCGGGCACCGTGACCTGCAACTACGACGGTGTGATGAAACACCGCACCACCATTGGCAAACGTGTCTTGATCGGGTCCGACACCATGCTGGTGGCCCCGGTCACCGTGGGCGATGACGCGATGACCGCGTCAGGGTCGGTGATCACCAAGAACGTACCCGCGACCGATCTGGCATTGGGGCGCGCACAGCAGGTGAACAAACCCGGCTATGCCACCAAACTATCAAAGATGCTCAAGGAATTAAAAGCCGCCAAGGCAAAAGGGTCGTAGAAATGTGTGGTATTGTTGGAGTGTTGGGCAATCACGAGGCAGCACCTCTGCTGGTCGAGGCGCTGAAACGGCTGGAATATCGCGGCTATGACAGTGCCGGGATCGCAACCGTGAACCACGGGCAACTTGACCGCCGCCGTGCCGTGGGCAAGCTGATCCACCTGTCCGACCTTCTGGTGCATGACCCGTTGGCGGGCAAAGCCGGGATCGGCCATACCCGCTGGGCCACCCACGGTGCCGCCACCACCACCAACGCCCACCCTCACCTCTCTGGCCCCGTGGCCGTCGTGCACAACGGCATCATCGAAAACTTCCGCGAATTGCGCGCCGAAGTGGCCGCCGCAGGGCTGTCGCCCGAATCCGAGACCGACACCGAAACGGTGGCCCTGCTGACCCGGATGCACATGGACGCCGGAATGACCCCGGTGCAGGCCGCCGAGGCGACGCTGAAACGCCTGCACGGGGCCTTCGCGCTGTGCTTTTTGTTCGACGGCGAACCCGATCTGCTGATCGCCGCCCGCAAAGGCTCGCCCCTCGCCATCGGGCATGGGGATGGCGAGATGTTCGTGGGCTCGGACGCCATCGCCCTTGCTCCGATGACCGACCGGGTCACCTATCTGGAGGAAGGCGACTGGGCCGTGGTCACCCGCGCGGGCGCGACCATCCGTGACGCCGAAGGCCACCTTGCCCACCGCGCCGAAACCCGCATCCAGATCGACGCGACCCGAATCGACAAGGCGGGCTACCGGCATTTCATGGCCAAGGAAATCGCCCAGCAGCCCACCGTGGTTGCCGATGTGCTGGCGCATTACACCAGCGGCGGCATGACCCCCGACCTGCACCTGCCGCACGAGGTGAATTTCACCGGGGTTGACCGGCTGATGCTCGTGGCCTGCGGCACCGGCAACTACGCCTGCCATATCGCAAAATACTGGTTCGAACAGATCGCGGGCCTGCCTTGCGAAATCGACATCGCGTCCGAGTTCCGCTACCGCGACCCGGTTTTGTCGCCTGCCAGTTGGGCGGTGTTCGTCAGCCAATCGGGCGAAACCGCCGACACGCTCGCAGCCCTGCGCCATGCGCATGGAAAGGTGGCTAAAGTGGTGGGCGTCGTCAACGTGCCCACCTCGTCCATCGCGCGCGAGTCCGATCTGGCTCTGCCGATCCTTGCGGGCGTCGAAATCGGGGTCGCCTCGACCAAGGCCTTCACTTGCCAGTTGACGGTGCTCGCGCTGATGGCGCTCAGGGCCGCAGTGGACCGGGGACGGCTGGACGAGGCGGGTCTGGCCGCCCATCTGGCAGCCCTGTCCGCCCTGCCCGGCCTGTTGAACCATGCACTTGCTTTGTCGGGCGACATCGCCGCCATTGCAGGCGATCTGGCCCGCGCGCAAGACATCCTGTTCCTCGGGCGCGGGGCGATGTTTCCTCTGGCCTTGGAAGGCGCGCTGAAGCTCAAGGAAATCAGCTACATCCACGCCGAAGGTTATGCATCAGGCGAGCTGAAGCACGGCCCCATCGCCCTGATCGACGCCAACGTGCCGGTCATCGTGCTGGCGCCGCATGACGCGCTGTTCGACAAGACCGTGTCCAATATGCAAGAGGTGATGGCCCGCCATGGCAAGGTTGTGCTGGTATCGAACGCAACAGGCGTGGCAGCGGCGGGTGAAAGTTGCTGGAACACACTGACCTTGCCAACCTATGACAGCATTTTCGCCCCGATCCTCTATGCGATCCCTGCGCAGTTGCTGGCTTATCATACCGCCGTCGCCAAAGGAACCGATGTCGATCAGCCGCGCAATCTGGCGAAATCCGTGACAGTCGAGTGACCCGCCCTATCTGATCCCTATCACAATCAAGAGGACCCAATGGACCGTCGTCTGTTTCTGATCGGCGCGCTGTCTCTTGGCGGCTGTGCTTCCGTCCCACCTGCCCCAACTGTACCGACCCAACCTGTCACGCTGGATCAGGCCTTCGTCGGCCGCAAACGCGGAGCGGGCGTGTTCCGCGTCTGGCTGACCGGCGACGAGCGGCGTTTCACCGCGCTGCTGAACGGGCACCTGTCGCAAGGCGGTCAACGGCTGACCGTGGTCGAGGATTTCATCTATGACGACGGCCAGAAAAACCGCCTGACTTGGGTGTTTGACCGCAGTGCCCCCGGCCGTTGGACCGGGCGGCGCGACGATACCGTTGGGCAAGCCACGGCGATCGAGCAAAACGGTCAGGTGCGGCTCATCTACACCGCCGATTTTGCGTCCAACAGCACCGTCACGCGCCTCGGCTTCAAAGACGTGATCTACCTGCGCGCCGATGGCGTGATCGTCAACGATGCGATTGTGTCCCGGTCCGGTATCCCGGTCGGGTCCGTGCGTTTCGAAATCCGGGCCTGACATATGATTACGGCAGCACAGGCTTTGTCCGACCTTGAGGCGCAGGCGGATGCCGCGAAAGCCGCCGAAATGGCCGTATATCATCAGGTCCAGCGCCCCTATCTGGGTGTAACGGTGCCGGTGATCGACAATTTGGCGACCGGCTGGCGGGCAGCCTGCACGCTTGACGACCGGCTGGCGCTGGCGGCCGACCTGTGGCGCAGCAATATTCACGAGGCGCGGGTGGCCGCGGCCAAACTGCTGACGCAGGCCCGCATCCGCCCTGACGACGCGGCATGGGCACTGATCCAAACCTGGGTGCCCGATTTCGACGGCTGGGCGCTCGCCGATCACGCCTGCACTGCCGGGCAAAAGCGGCTGATGGCCGACCCGCAGCGGCTGGATACGGTCGAGGCCTGGACGACGTCCGATCACATGTGGACCCGCCGCGCGGCGCTGGGGATCACCCTGCCCTTCACCAAATCAAACAACCCAAAACCTGCAGAACACGCCGCCCGCGACCGGATCCTTGGCTGGGCTGCCGCATATGCGACAGACCACGACCGGTTCATCCAGAAAGCTGTGGCAGAATGGGTAAGCGATCTCTCCAAACACGACGCCCCCCGCGCCCAGGCGTTTCTCGCAGCCCACGGCGCGCAGCTAAAGCCGTTTGCCGCAAAAGAGGCCGCCAGATACATCGGCACATGAACCGAGCCTCCCTGCACCGCCCTGCGCAGCTTTCTCACTGGCGCAAATATCCCACGGGGGTGTGGGGGTGTGAAACCCCCACCGAGGGTGCCGCCAGCGCCCCAGCTCAGACTCAGACTCAGACTCAGACTCAGACTCAGACTCAGACTTAAATTCAGTCCTTGACCGGCATCGGCAGCAACGCCGCGGCAATTCGACGCCCTTCGCCCAACAGCACATTGTAGGTTCGGCAGGCAGCGGGCGAGTTCATCACTTCGACCCCGATACCCGCAGCCTCGATGGGCGCGCGAAACGCCTTTGGAACCTGGGCAATCTCTGGCCCGGTCCCCACAAGAAGCACATCAATCCGCCCGAACAGTTCGGCAATCGGCGTGCCATCCTCGACCCCGTCCCACGGCCCGGCGTCCCATGGCGTGATCAGGCAAGCCCCGCGCAGCACATGGGTTCCGACCCGAAAGAACCCCGGACCGTAACCCTCGATCGCCAAGGCCTGCCCATAGGTGATCTCGGTCAGTCGCATGTCACGCGTCGATGTTGGCGAACTCGCCACCACCGGTTCTCGGCTTGTCGCTGCGGTCCAGCCCCATCATCAGGACGATGTTCTTGGCGACAAAGACCGACGAATACGTCCCGAGGATCACCCCGAGCGCGATGGCAAAGGCAAAGCCGCGCATCACGTCACCGCCAAAAACCAACATCGCGCTCAGCGCAATCATCGTGGTGGTCGATGTCATCAGCGTCCGGCCCAACGTCTCGTTCACCGACAGGTTCATCACATCACGCAGAGGCATCACTTTGTATTTGATCAGGTTTTCCCGAAGCCGGTCGAAAACCACCACTGTGTCGTTGATCGAATAGCCAAGGATCGTCAGCAAGGCCGCAATGATCGGCAGATCGAACTTGATCTGAAACAGCGCGAAAACCCCGATGGTGAGGAAGATGTCATGGATCAGCGCCAGCACACCTCCAACGGCATACTGCCATTCAAACCGCAGCCAGATGTAGACCATGATCCCCAAAGACGCGCCGACCATGGCAAGGATCGCCGTGCGGATCAATTCGCCCGACACTTTCGGTCCAACCGATTCCACCGCGGCAAACACGATGGCCGGGTCGTGAACCTGCAGCGCGGTCTCGACGATCTGCAAGATCTCTGGCGTCACCGCCTCTGATCCTTCCAGCGCTGCGATCCGGATCATCGCCACATTCTGATCCGCGCGGAATGTCGGGTCCAGCACCTCGGTGATCACCACATCGCCGATCGGCAACCCTTTGAGAGCGTCACGATAAGCCCCGACGTCCACTGCAAGCGTCGATTCCGTGCGGATGGTCGTGCCACCCTTGAAGTCGATGCCGAAGTTCAGGCCGATCACGGCCCACAGGGTCAGCGCGACCACAGTCATGGCCATTGATCCCCAAAAGGTGACCGCCTGATACCGAAAGAAGTCGAAACTGGTTTTTTCGGGTGCAAGTCGCAAACGCCAAGCCATTGTGCTCTCCTACACCTGAATTTTCTTGGGACGGCGGACGTTCAACCAGATCTCGACCATCGCCCGCGTGACAAAAATCGCGGTAAAGACCGAGGTGATGATCCCAATGCCCAGCGTGATGGCAAAGCCCCGCACCGGGCCAGAGCCTACGGTAAACAAAACACTTGCCGTGATGAACGTGGTGATGTTTGCGTCGATGATCGCGGACTTCGCGCGTTCATAACCGTTCTCGATGGCGCGCGCCGGGCTTTTGGAATTGCGCAACTCTTCGCGGATCCGCTCGAACACCAGCACGTTGGCGTCAACCGCCATCCCGATGGTCAGCACGATTCCGGCAATCCCCGGCAGCGTCAGCGTGGCACCCACGACCGACAGCGCGCCAAACAGCAGCCCCATATTGATCAACAGCGCGATGTTGGCAAGAAACCCGAATGTCCCGTAAGACGCCCACATGAAAAAGATCACAGCCCCCATGGAGATAAATGCAGCCACGCGGCCCGCATCGATGCTGTCCTGCCCCAGTTCCGGGCCGACCGTGCGCTCTTCCAGAAAGGTCAACGCGGCGGGCAAGGCACCGGCGCGCATCAACACCGCGAGTTGCGTGGATTCCTCGACCGAAAACGATCCGGTAATGATCCCCGACCCACCGGCGATATGACTTTGGATGACCGGGGCCGAAATCACCTCGTTGTCCAGCACGATGGCAAACGGCTTTCCGATATTGGCCGCTGTGTAGTCGCCAAACCGAACGGCACCCGAAGGGTTGAACCGGAAGTTCACGGCGGGGCGGTTGTTTTGGTCAAAGGCGGGCTGGCTGTCGATCAGATCCTCACCGGACACCACCGGGGCATCTTCGACGATCAGATAGGCGCCGGCTTCGTTCATCACCGGAAGCAGCAGATTGCGCGGCCCGGCGTCTTCGGCGGCATTGGTCGTGCGCCGCACTACGGGGTTGAAGGTCAGCTTGGCGGTCGTCCCGATCAGCGACTTCAACTCGGAGGCGGACCCGATGCCCGGCACCTGGATCAAAACGCGGTCACTTCCCTGCCGCTGGATCGTCGGCTCGCGCGTGCCGACCTCGTCGACCCTGCGGCGGATGATTTCCAGACTTTGCTGCATGGTGCGCGTATCGGTCGCGGCCTTTTCTGCCTCCGACAGCGTGATCACGATGTCGCTGTCCTCGACCGCCACCTCGATGTCGCTCTGCCCCACCCCGGTCAGGCTGACCACCGGCGTTGCAAGATCCCGCACTGTCGCCACGGCCACGGCCATGGCTTCGGGGTTGGAAATCGTCACCCTCAGCACGTCGCCCGGCGATGGACCACGCCGCACTGCACCCACCTGATCGCGCACGTCGCGCAACGCATCCCGCACCAACGGCCAATAGCCGTCCATCCGCTGTTTGTAGACGTCCTCCAGAGCTACTTCTGCCAGCAAATGCGCCCCGCCGCGCAAGTCGAGCCCCAGATTGACCAACGCAGACGGCAAGATCGCAGGCCACTCGGCCAGAGCCGCCTCTTGTTCGGGCGTCGCAAAACCCGCCGCCTCAATGGCACGGGCCGCGTCGTTATGCAGTTCGACCCGCCCGTAAAACAAATTGGGCGTCGCCCACAAAACCCCCAGAAGACAAATGCTCCAGACGATCAGACGCTTCCACAGCGGCGTGTGCAGCATGGTGGATCAGCCCGCCGCCGGTTCGGTTTTCGACATCACTTGGGTGATGGTGCCGCGCATCACCTTGACCTTCACGTTCGGCGCAATCTCGACTTCCAGAACTCCATCCGCGCCCACGGACGCCACTTTGCCGACAATGCCGCCTGCGGTCAGAATCTGGTCACCCCGACGCAGCGCCTCGACCATTGCCTTATGTTGCTTCAGCTTTTTCTGCTGCGGACGGATCAGCAGGAAATACATGATCGCAAAGATCAGGATCAGCGGCAAAAACTGGGCAATTGCACCACCGGCACCGGGGGCTGCGGCTTGGGCAAAGGCGGGTGTCGCGAACATGGTTCGTCCTTTCGGGCTCCGGCACTGGACCGGGAATGATATTGCGCATCGTCTTAGACGCGGGGGGCTGGATTGGCAAGGCGGGCAGCCCGCATGGCACACGACCCCGGTTTAGGCATCCATGCGCCCAAAACCAAGACTGTTGTCCAAATCGTTGCAGCACCGAAATCCGCGGCAAAATCCACATCAGACCCCTTGCCGCAAAAAAGCTGAACAGCGCCGCTGCCGACCGATCAACGTCCGCCCCGAACAGCTTGAACGCCACCAGCATTACCGCCGGATGACGCAGATAGATGCCAAAGGCACAGGTCGAAAGCACGGTCGGCCACTGCCCGGCGATGGTGAACTGCCAAACCGCCAGAAACATGATCGCCACTAAAAACATCTGGATCGAGGCGAACTCGGTTACCATCAGCCACAGCGCGCCCGAAACTGCGGCTGCCGCAGCAATGGCAGCCCAGATCATCGCGTGCCGTTGTGCCAAGGCAAGCATCGCGCCGAACAGGAACAACGGCAGCGATTAGAACCCCTGCGGCAGGGGTTGCGGAAAGGGGTCTGTGCTGACGACCCAGGACAACGGGTCAACCTCGGCAAGCAACATCCCCAACGGCAACAACAGCACCAGCAGACCCGCCAAGGCGATCCAGGCCTGCCTCGGTCCGGTGATCAGGCGACACATTGGTTCAATGAACACCAGCGCGATCATGACAAAGGGCAAGAACCACAGATGAACCGATGGCCCGGTCAGCAAAGTGCCGGGTTCCGACAACAGCGCGAAAGGCTGGTGCGACAAGACCTCGCAGACCACACGAAACACACCGCACCAGAACTGCCACGCACCTCGATCCGCCGCGCCCGCGACAGCCAAAACCCCCGGCCATCCGACCGCATGCAAGACCCGACCCCCAGATAAGACGTCAGCACCAGAAACAACGACAGGGCCAGATATCCAATATCCGCAAAGGGCGCGCGCGCAGGATCACAAACGATGCCAAAGCCCGCCACAAAGCGCGCCAGATCCACGGAACGCCGATATCCGCCTGTTGTCCTGCTGCCCATTCAAACTGCCTGAAACGATCGCATTTCGCATGTTATCCAAACCGTCGCATCGCACCGGACCGTCCGACAAAACCCCATATTTCCAATCCGGATCGGATTAAAAAGGTCACAATCGGGCGCGGACCCGACTTTCAACAAGTTCTGGACCTTTCGCCATGAAAAAACCGACTTTGGGCGATCCGTTATACTCCGAGTCTTGCAGAAGCCGAGTTTTGATGTCTTGACGGCTAGGTCTGAAACGATTCAGCTATGCCTATGATCCGCCCCGGCTTTCTTTCCTCAGCAGACCGCATCGAGCTTGAGG
>Ga0105050_10001341_pt1 | contig 37161 bp, 48 predicted proteins | sample FRY01_FD_78088 | JGI IMG/M metagenome (GOLD analysis project Ga0105050, IMG submission 78088) | Freshwater microbial communities from Lake Fryxell liftoff mats and glacier meltwater in Antarctica - FRY-01 | ecosystem: Environmental > Aquatic > Freshwater > Ice > Glacier meltwater ...
AAAGCCTTTTCAATATCAATGTAATTAGAGGCCACTTCGAAGTTTCCTTACATTGCGCGTCACTATATCTTTCCAACGGGTTGTATTAACTCTAACCATGCCATTCGGGGCCTTACCAGAGTGGCCATCGAATTCAATTCTTGCTGCATAAGGCAAATTATTAGTGAAGACTATGTCTTCCCCAAGTCCGCTACGATTTGTGATTTCCTGGGCTGCGGAGATAGTAGCTTGCCCACTCCCGTCAGTGGCTGTTGTCGTTTCGCTTGTATCTGCATTTAAACTAACGAACCAGTTTCCCCGAAGCGTTCCTTGATCAACAGGAGTAGAAAGAATGATAGCAGCAAACAGGTCAAACGCAGAAACCCGCCGCACCTTAACTAGATTGGCTAAAGCGTTCTGAGTAAATTTTACAGAATCCTTACTAAAGCTCATCGGGTAACGTCCAATAAATAGACAACAACAATTTCAGCGGGCTTGATAGGAACCAGTTTTGAAAGCGGATACCACTTTGAATCAACCTGTACTTCTTCACCTGTTTCTGGAGCAGCGGTAGCTTTCAAAATAAGAGTTTTCGTTGCTACCCATGTGGCTCCCGCGTCACCTGCTAGGGCCAATACTGTTTGTTGATCAGCTACTATACCAGTGACTGAGCGTTGTGTGTCTGGTAGCGCACTTAATTCGTCTGCGTCGTATGCTGCAAGGCCCCGAACGGCAAATACTTTTCCAAAACTATCAAGAATTTCATTGACCTCAACTACAAGCCCCTGATAAAAAGAATCTGAAGCAGCCATCAGCTTCTAATGACCCCGCCTTGCCCTGCCGTGGTGTATTGCTTTGCAAGTTTGTCAGGTAATGGGAACGAAAGAAAACTTGCAGCGGTAGCCATACCCTGATATTCAACTTCGGTGGTTATTGGGCCAACTACTGTTTTCTTTCGTTTAACATCTTGCGCAGTTCCCGTCGGCGGGATTGGGTATAAAGTACCCGCTACTGATTGCTTGGCATAACCACAAACCGCTCGCATCCAATCTCCAGGAACCCCTTCGATTAATTTTCCATAACGGTTATATAAATAACTTCTAGGAAATTCTAACGCTTGTATTTCTTCAAGTGGGCGACCCTTTAATTTTGGACCCCACCGAGCGTCAGCGTATTCCGTCGCAGTCATTAACGCCGCTTGTTTTGCTGCACTATCAACGGCCCATGCTGTTCCTAAGTAGTCGTCAGCAAAAGCCTCGCTCACGTATGAGGTGGCAAGTTCTAAACCCGTTCCGTCTTCAACTAGGAAAGCTGGCATATTATATGACTCTATTTCCTGTGTAGTATTTTATCACAGCAATGTCGGATTCAACTATTGCGCCTGCTACCTGTGCGCCCAAAAGTTTAGTATGTAAGCCTTCAACTGTTAGCATACCCTTATTCCCGTTTGTTTTGGTGTCCACCAGAGGCACAACAGTATCTTTGATAAGACCTTCCATGTAATCCCTAAAAATTCCAGAGCTTGATTCAAGTGCGGCATACAAGCCTGGAACTATACACCCCTGACGTTTCGCAGATTCAGTTCTAAGGTATTCATTAAATAGGTCGGTCGCTTCTTGCTCTGCTTCGAATGTTCCATCACCTTCTAGTATGGATGTCTGTGCGACATCGGTTCCCTTCTGAGGCGTTACTTCTTTCCAAATTAGGTAACGAATCCGCGAGGACGCATCAAACGCTGAAAATATGGTATCAGCATACCCTTGTAATTCGCTGAAGCGGTCGCCATCTCTTATGTCGTTGATACCCCCACCAACTAGCATCGAGTCAGCAGTTGGGTTGGCACTAATTTTAGCAGCGATTCCGCTTGCGATAGTAGCAAGCTGACGCCCGCCCAAACTAAAGTCGAATCGGTTAGCAACAGGCAGCGAAGGAATATAATCAACGAACCCATAATAATCTTCTTGCGGAGCTACATTATCACGGAATAGGTGCAGGCTGTCGCCGTCTTGGATTGCTTTGCTTAAACCGGAGTCATCATATCCTAAGTGATATAATGCTTGCTCCATGTTCGCAGCAAATCCGTCGAAGTCCATTGCCATATCTGCGACATAAAACAAATTAAAGGACACGGTTCCCACTGAAGCAGTTGCTGAATTTACTTTGTGAAATCGAAGTTCGTTTGGAAGAACAGCCGAACCGGCAGCATAAGCAGTTATGGGAACCGTCGTTGTCAGGTCTTTATATTCACCTGTTAAACCTTGCGCGGTTCCCGTTGCCCTAATTGTAAATACTTTATTGAAAATAGAAGTTCTTGCTATACCGCTGCCAGGCGGAAACCCTATCGAAGCACTGATATTATATTGGTTTATAGCATTAGCCCAAATTATACTATGAGACTTAGATGCACCTGAGGGATTCACTGCTGAAAAGATAGTTACATTTTCGGAGGCAGTTGCGGTTAAGTCAGTTATCATTCCGCCAATTTGATACTGCAATCGGTCAGCGTACAAAGCCGATAAGTTAATATCGAGTGAGGCTGAAACACCAGCCTCAAAAAGAACACCACCTCTTGCAGTAAATACCGGACTACCCGTCGGGGTAATTACCGCACTCCCTTTTAAATCGATATACTTATTTGCAGTCGCATCGGTTTTCATTACAAAGCAATGGCGCATATACTGCCAGCGCCCGGCCGCAGATTCGTTGTAGACCATCTGCCAAGTAATGTCTTTCGTATAACTTGCCGCGGTTGGTATTTTAGCGACGGCTGCATCGGCATCAATTACGGCGGCAGGATCCAAAGGGTCAACAGGGGTTTCATCCCCTGCGAGCCTGCCCAATCTGTTTTTTCGGTTGTAATAAAGAGCCGCTTGCATGTTGCTGGGCCAACCGTTTGGATAGCGACTCTTTTCGACCACGTCAGTTCCCCTTAATAGCGGTCTTTGGCTGCAACAATAGCCTTCACAGCATTGCCCCGAAGGACTGACTGCTGCTCACGCTGTGCTTGCTGCGAACGCTGGTATTCTTTAACGTCCAGACTGTAGTTGCGACGGTTGTCAACCTTTTCAGCTGCAACAATTAAAGCGTCTTTTACTTTCAACGCGATGTTTACCCGCGTTTGCGCTTCAACTAGCGCAACACGAGCAGCAACAAGTTCAGCTTCAATAGCATCAACCTCACTTACTTCAACCTCACCTGTAAGCAAGTCTTCATTAGCTGCATCAACTTCAGAAGCTTCAACTTCGGAGGGTAAATCCAAATCGTCAGCCTCGGGAGCTTCAACAGGGGGTTGAACTTCTTCAACGGGGTTTAATGATTCCGGATTATTGCGAGTGAAACCTTTCACCGCTTCGGTAACATCGGACCGACTAACAGAACCACCAACAATTTCTTTCATAACATCCAACCGCGGCAGTCCTTCGGTTGTCCAATGTTCGTCATTAGCAGTGTCAAGCCGTGCCAATGCTTCAATAATTTTGTCTTTCATAATAACTACCTATTAAAAACCAGCCCCGAAGGGCTGGTTATTTAGTCATCACCCAACACAATGAACGCCATGTGCAGTGAACCAGTAACCACAAACACGCCGTCTTCGGCGTCAGTAATTACATTGTCATCAATCAAGACATTAAAGTTGAGTTCCAAACTTCCATCGGTGTTATCAATGATCAAACCGTGTTCAGTTTGGGTTGAAGCACCACGGGTCAGCGGGGCCAACTTGTCAGATGCACCAGCATCCAAAGCGGTTGATGCAATGATTGCATCTTCTTGCGCGTCAGCTAAGTCAACATCTGCGTTTGGCGCGTAGCCAATACCGAAATCACCGTTCCAATTGTCAATAACATTGGCGTCACTGCCTGCGTCAACTTGTACATAAACAACAGCACCAAGGAACAACAAGTTGCCCTGAGGTAGACCGCTGATTACCGCTGTTCCTGCATCCACCGCGTCAGCTACGCCAGTGATTGTCAACGTGCTATTAATAGCAATATCTACGCGAACAATTTCTTGGCTGGCTGGGTCGCCTCGACTTAAAGATCTTTGTAAACCTTTCATTCTGTATCTCCTAAAGCAATTAATAAAAAAGGGGGGTTAACCCCCCTTTTTTAATGGCTATTAAAATTCGCGTGTGATAAGACGTGCGATTTTAATTTGCTTCCGCTCAGAGTAGACACGGGCCCATGAGTCTTCATGTGCAAGCATGCCTGAAGTTGCAGCATTTGACGGACCACCTTTTGAAGCAGTGCCTCCAAAAGCGTGGCCAACAGGATGCAACGCCCACTCAACACGGTTGTAAAGAACGTCAGAACCGCTACCGTTGCCTGAGTCTGGCTTACGCTGGGTTTCGGTTGGTACTTTAGGAGCACCCATACCCAATAGAACCGCGTTTGAACCGAAGAGCCAAGTGTGGTAAACACCACTGGAAGGAGTCGGAACACCATCGTCAACAATAACAACACGGCCCAGGAAGGTCGGAATTGTTATTTCACCGCGCGCGTCAGGGATGAAGTCAATCAAATTGTTCTTTTGCATACGCGCATAAACAATTGAATGAACACAGACCATTGATAGGTCACCCATACTGTCGCCCATGGTAACAGCAGCGTCAATGAATGCTTCCGCGCTGAAGTTAGTAACACCGGCTGAGTAAGAAACGCCTGAGACGTCATTTGTCAAGTCACCAATAACGTGCTCTGTAGTAGCCGGAGCATCATCGTTATCAGCAAAGACGCCATTCACCGTAGCAACAAACACGGCTTGCAGACGTCGTGCCCAGTAGGTTGACACGCGGTCAGCAATGCTGCTCATTGGATCCGCACCCGCAAGGGCTGCGGTTAAGTCACCGCTTGACCAGGACTGGTTACGTGACAAACGAACAGCGACTTCAGTTGCAGTTCCCGTCTTTTTCGGAGCAGAGTTTCCAGTGCCACCTGTGTAGTCGTCATCCGCATCATCAACACCGATATTTTCAGCTTCGTTGTCGAGGTCTTTGAATGAAGGTGCATTAAAGGTGATACCGCCACCAGCAAGGTCACTGTCAAGTGCGGAAGAACGAACAACAGCACCGGAAGCAATCAAACGTGATTTCTCTTCGGTCATTTGCTGAACATAAGGGTTAAAGATTTCCGGAACGACAACGTCCGAGATTAATGTGATTGGACCTGTAGCCATTTTGAGTTCCTCCTAAGGAAAGGCTTGGATTTTACACCGAGCCGCTGCCCCATAGCCGCGCGCCCAACAAAATTAAAAAGCGACATCATCTTTGATGTCGCTTTAAGTATAATAGCAACTGATAATAAATTGCAAGCGTTAACTTGGCTTTTGTCCACCCACTGTAGTTCCCGCTGATTTTGCCATTTGTTCAGCGCGAGCGCGGTTTTCTTTTATCAATGAACCTTGCTCGGTAAGGTTCCAACCGTCTTTGCTAAATGGGTTCTTTCCACCCACACCACCGTCACCACCTTTTGCACCAGCTCCCTGAGATTCAGGCCACCAATGAGGTCGACTTGTTTTAACTTCACTGAGCCATACAAAGGGGTCAACGCCAGGAGTGACACCAACATTATCCCGCGTAACCACATTACCGGACTCGTCTACCTGAAAAATGTTTTCACCTACCAACAAAGCGTCTTCAATTGCAGTGTCCCGGATTTTTGCGGTTCCTGCTGCTTTGCGAATCACATCGTGGATCGTACGCTTCGTTTCCTTAGTCTGATAAGAAGCAACGGTTCCAGTCAGCTCATCACGTTCGCTTGTCAGCTTTTGGATTTGGCGTTCCAATGGTGATGTCTTTGTTTTAATACGGGTTTCAACAATGGTGTTAATCTTATCATCGTCAATGTTACCACCGGATGCAGCTTCAAGCTCCGCAATCCGATCAAGTTTAACGTGAATTTCATCAGGGTCGAGGTCACCAAACTGTGAAAGCTTGTGCTTTGTTTTGCTGTGTTCAACGCGCTCTTTTCTCAGGCCTTCCATTACCTTTGCAATATCATCACCTGTTTTTAATTCACCCGCACCAATTAAAACAAATTGCCCGTCTTTTTCTTTATACAGGTGGCGGACTTCTGATGGGATACCATCTTCGCTGTCATAGTTTTCTTCGAACATTGGAATCACTCCGTTATTGGTCAACATTGACCGTTATATTAATCCGGGACTTCTAATCCCTTTTTTCGTAACTCGTCGAGGGTTAAAACATCCCCGTCCCTCGCTACAAATTTATCTAAGCTGACATTACCGTTTCTAAACATGTCCGCTCGGGTAGGGCCAAGCACTTGGTCTTGAAAATCATTGGTCTGTTTTTTCAACCACTCATTATAAGTAGTTTGCGCGGGTACTGTACCCACCATTTCGCGACCGCGTCTGCGAGCGAATTCATCATACTTAGTTTTGTGGCCCCTCGGTAGCGAGCCTCGATCCTTATGGTTGGCTATTTTAGCCTCATCGGTGTATTCCTGCAATAGTTTCTTTTCAGTTCTTTCATCAAAACCCCTGTCACCAAAGTTATCAGGGTTTAAATAAGGTACTCGTAACGACCTACACCTAAAATGAAGGGGCGGAATGGGGCCTTCACCTTGTGGAAAGACCTGTCCATCCAAGCCAGCGCATTCAATAGTTGTTCTGACGTCAAGTGTTGCCACATACATTTCTTTCTTAATAATATCTGAGTTCGCTTGATAAAGTGCTTGCTTCGCTTCATTTTGAATCCCATTGGTAAGAGTTAAAATAACGCTTTCAATATCCTTAAATGACTTTCGAACAATCCCGTCACCGTACCCCGCTGCTTGAGTACCGATTGAGGAGCGAGCAATTTGGGAAGGTGTTAACCCCCGTATGATTCCGGTCTTTGTATGGGTGAGCAATCGCTGAACGTCAGCTTCCTCAGTTCTAGCCAACCACTCTTTTAAAGTACGGCCCTCGAAAGGTTGGCTGTTGACGATAGCTATTAGCTTTTCCGCAGGTGGTATTGCTAAGCCTAACACAGTGGTCGAAGCGCCCTGAATAATAGTTGCTCCCGTAGCAGCTTCGGCCACTGCTAATCGTTTCAGCTGCTCGGTAATTTCTGAGCTCGCGTTTTCCCATCCGGGAGCGCGAACCTTCCTTAAAACCTTTTCAAAGTCACTTTGCCACTTTCTACCCGCTGCACCAGTCAGCGTTCGGTTCCCCTCGGCTTTAGCAACATAGGAAAGGATTTTTTCATAAACCCCTTTTTCAGTTTTGGCAAGCATAGGGAGCACTTGATTTCTTAACCCGCCCGCATAGCGAAGCAAGTAGGTCTGATGCCTGATATAGCGGTCAAGGATTTCTTCGTTGGTTGTTAGTGCTGTGACCGCTTTAGGAGTGAGGGTTGCTACTTTAGGAGTGAGGGTTGCTACCATGCTGGACGCTGCACTCGCTCCCCGTAACATAGCAACACGGGTCACCCTGTCTTCAAGATTGAACTCACCGTACCAATGACGGTTTAGAAAAGCAGGTTTGTATTCCCGGAATTCTTTACTGAACACAAAGCTTCTAAACTCAGCTTGCGAAAAACCGTTTGTTCTTCTTATAAACTGGTCACGCAAGGGGCCCACTTCAATTATGTTAGCGAGCGTGGCGTACCCACCGTCAGGGATTGCACCTTTCCTCAACCATGTATAACTGCCAATATCTATGTTGGCGTGTAACGTAGCGGTCTTGAGCTTATACGATTTGCGGAGCTCAACCGTTAATGCCATAAAGCGGTCGGAAAGCTTCTGACCCTGCAAGCTCTTGTCAAGCGCCAGGGCCGTGTGAATTATTGTACCGTCGCTGACGTTAATAATACGCTCAAGGACAACGTGTCTATTCTGATCTTTCATAGATACATATAAACGGCTCCCATCTATTTTCGCATTATCGTCTTCGAGGAAATCAAACACAATTTCCCAATTGGAATTCTCACCCGATGCAAGTTTGGGTTCGATATCTTTAATAAGCTTTCGGAGTTCTTTTTCAATGGGTTGAAAAGCTTGAGTGCCAAAATCTTCAACCTCATCCCCGTATATAATTCTAATCACGCTCATCGAAAGCCCTTATCGTTTTCCCTGATGTAATAACGCCTTCAGTGGTTCGGGCACCAGTTGCCTTAATGGCTTTTAAATAAGCTTTCATTTCTTGCTTGTGGGCAAGGAAAGCTTTCTTCCTTGCCGTACCCTGCAAACGAATTATATCGGTTGTCACTATTCTTCGCCTTCGTCAACTGGACTTACAACAGCAGCGCCGGGCATGGGTTCCTCATTAGCAAGCTCTGAAAGTTCTTGCTCATAAGTTAAGTTCGTAAACCCTTGTTCCTGCATCCAGTTATGCAGTGACGGTTCGGATATTGGTGCTCCAAGTCCTTTAGCTTGCATAAGCTGAACAAAGGTTTGCCCGTTGCCTTCAGCATCAGTAAAGTTGAGGTTTGGCGTGACAATAACTTCGTCAGGGTTTGCGCCATACCATTCCGCAATGAACTTTAGAATCTTTTCTAAACCCGCCGCACCCGTTTTGGCAATCTGTGGCAGGGTAGCAGTTTGCGCAGCAACCCTGATTCTTAAAGCGTCACCACTTTCCTTTGCGCGACTGGTTGCGTCAACTAGCTGCCCACTCTTTTGGATAGCCCGGCTATAATCGTTTTCAAGGGCTTGTCGTTGCTCCGGGAGCCCATTCGAGCTCACCCCGATGTATTTGGCGTCACCACCCAACGGAACGTCAATACGCGCGCCAGCGCCAGTGCGCACAACGTCATCCTCATCCCCGCTTGCACCGATACGAACCAATGTATCCTGACCTTGCATAAACAAGTTCTGTCGGTAGTCAGCTTCCCCCCTGTATATAGCCAAGCACAATTTGGCAAGGCCATCCAAAGGTGGAACATCAGGAACAGGTGATAGGTCTTTGCTGTTAACAAATACAAAGGGGATTTTGTCAAGCTGCTTGCCCATGAAGTTGGGAAGCGTAAACTCTAAACCACGAATGTCTTCGCTTTCGTCAATTAGTGTTGTTCCATACCTACCAGCATCAGGGCCAATTTTACCATCGGGACCAACCAGTGCAAGAACTCGGTATTTATTAACCTGCTCCCATTCGAAACTATCAGTCATTTCGTAACCAGACTCGTCAAGCACAACCAAGCGGACATCAACGTCATCATCATTTATTGACGTGTCATCCCAATTGCGAATCGAAAGCTCATTGTATAGCGCAATGACAGGACGGTATACCTCACCGTCTTTTCTAAGGTCACCCATTAAACCGAGCCGACCCGTTATCAGCTGCCTCGCATTAATTTTTCGCAAAAGCATTTCTAAGCTCTCACCGAGCAAGGTGCTATTTTCTAGCATCCCTTCCAATTGCTTTGGTAGTGCAATGAGAGGGGGTTGTCGGTGCATAATACCGATTGCAGCTTCAACCGCTTCTTTAAAAATGTCGGGGTATACCGCGCGCATCTTATATGCTTTGTAAGCTTTGTCACCAGGGCTTTGGCCCTGTCCCTGTCCGTCTTCAGTTTGACCGGAAGTCGGTGGTAGGTATTCCGTCCCGGCATCTTTAATAAGATCTTCACCGCCATAGCTATCCCGGCCAAGTTGCCATTTACTTGAACCCGCAATATATAACGGGTGAATGATTTTAGCTGACATACCTGTCCCTCTTAATAATAACCAACGGTCAAACCACTATTGAAGCGGTCACCTAGCGAAAGTATAACATAGCGAGCCTCGTCGGCAACATGATCTTCCGCATCCGTATCAACGTCATCCAGATCTTTAGTGTCACGCGGTATATTTGGGACGGTTCTTATAAATCCGTCCTGGCAATTTCGGAACACAAAAAGACCGGGATATTCCCTCGGACCTTCATCGTTGTGTGCATTAAACACCGCCACCCGTAACTTTTCCCAACCGTTTTTTCGGCTTCCTGGAGATTTGTCACTTCGAGCCCACCTGACCCCTTTATATTCTTTGCCATCGATACGAACCTTGCGCGCCATATCAGTTGCAATGCAATTACCGTTCGCCACGTCGTTAATTGAGTTATCCGCTGGTCCTGGCTTTACCCGACCATAATAACCCATTTTAATTTCACGCTCAATAATACCTTTTGAGATTTGTGTGGCTAACATTCTAACCCCCTTATTTGGAGTCCCGTTCCAACCGTACCATTCAGCAATCCTAAAGATATCACCTTTAACGGTTGACTTCCATTTGCCCTTGCCAATTTGAATATCTGAACCGTCACTTTCGGCCCACCAACCAACGCTGAAAGGTGCTGAAGAACCCCAGTCGAAACTTCTAAAAATGCGCCAGCTGTGAGGGATAGTAAATGGTTCGACGATGTTTACTTGTGCTGACCACACATCGTCGAACATGCCACCGCTCGTAATATCCCAATCACCCCAAAGCCACGCGCGGCGCTTGTTAGGGTCTTTGATAGATTCTAGTTCAAGTATATATTCAGGGCTCAAATATATATTTTCTTTGTATGAGCCAAATAACCGGACCTGAGTTTTTGTAACTTCTTCCCGCTTTTGAGTGCGCGGGTTAAAAACGTCCTTTGTTATTTTTACCATTTGTCCAGGTGCAGCAGGGTCAATAAACCGCTGCTTAACCCAATTATGCCCAACGCCATACGGATTGGTCGTGCTGAATACGACTAACGGTATTTCGGGAAGCAATTCTATTTCTTTTGTCTTGCGTGGAATCGGACTGTGCTGTTCGGGAATAAAGCGGGGGCGGTGTAATGACATTACCATGTCATACAAATCAGCGTTCGGGTGCTTCGTTAATTCGTTCCACCCAATAAAAGGAAATTCATGACCGTGATAATTCCAGTAGTCTTGTTCATTCTTCATAACCCTGAACCAAAGTTCTTCACCTGTGGGCCATACCCACTTGAGATGGCTGGTACTGCTTATGAATTTTGCGCCATCCCCGAATTGCCGATACCAGCGTTTGGATTTAGATATTAAGTCATCGAGGTTTTTATACTCACGGTCAAATATAACCCCGCGCCAGAATTGTCCATAGCCCAACCCAACAAAGCGTCTGAAATACATAAGCTGAGCATCGGTCTTTCCTGGGCCCCGAGTACCCTCATAAAGAATATGATTACAGGGACAAGAAACTGCATAAGTCTGCGAACCTTTTAACGGTTCCCATATTATTTCGGGTTCTTCATAATCCAAGGTGGCTGAGGGGAGGTTCATGGGTTGCAAATAGCGTTCCACGCTGCATTGTGCGCAACAATTTGTCTTCGAGTTTCTTCAGTATCCGTTCGCGAATAAGTAATAACCACAAACGAATCGCAGCTTGTGTCAATCACGGAGGTTCGGGTCATCATTGTTTGGCAACCCGTTAGCATCGTCGAAATCAGAAGTAGCTTTATTGCGAGCAGCCGTAGCTTTATTAATGGTTTCTTTTGCATGGTTCAAGCTCTTTACAATAGCCTGAGCCTCACCGGCGTCAAGTAACTGCTTATTATTTAAGTAAGCAGCAAGTGAACCAGCGAGGCCCAGGATAGCTTTTAAGACAGCAAGCCAAGCCATTAGCTGTCCGCGTTTTTGTTTTTGCCAAAGTTACCCGCTAACAGGTTTAGGAATTTTAAAACTTTATCCAAAAATTCATTATCGGCCTGATTAGGAGTCAATGCAGTGATTGCAGTTGCAGCAGTCACAACACTTGTTATCGCAACCAGCCACGCGGGTAGCATTGCCATAATTTCACTAAAGCTGACAAGTAGCTGTGGGCTCGTTTCGTCCGCCATTAGCATGGGTGCGAATAGCATTGTAAGTAGAATCGTGAATACTAACCCAAATACACTTCTAAATAATTTCATAATATTTCCCTCAATTGTCGATTGCTGCCATTTTTAAATTGTGAGCTATACGCCGCGCCCACCCTTTGCCGTACCTATCCCAAGTTCGGATATTCGTTATAAAAACCAACCGCTCAGCGATAAAAGAAAGCGCCAAGTCATTGGTTTCCAATTTGGAAACCATTAGACGAGTCCGAGGTCCAATAACCCCGTCAGCGTTGGCCCCTATTGCGCGTTGAAGAATTATAATTGCGTTTCGCATACCGTGGTTAATAGCAGCGTCGAATATCTGGTATTGCAACACAGTCGGAAAGGAATCCATTCGCAACCGCTGCCACCAGTCAACGCGATAAATTTCTTGGGCGTCTTCAAAGGTCATATTTTCAATATCAATGTTAGGGTAACTCATTGCCGAAATTCCATACTTAGTTCCTTTCAGCTCACCCTCACCAATGGCGCCCGAAGTCCAATTCCCCCTGTCATTTGGGTCGTTTTGAAAGCCACCCTCGTTATGAAATACCCTATCGAAAGCTATTTTAAACATCGTCATTATTCAAATCACCCTTAGCTTCTTTGACCACTTTGTTAATCACTGGGAATTTTTGTTTCGCGTATTCTTCGAACAATGCAATAGCTCGACCTCCAAGGTGACCCGAAACCCCTGTAAAGAATGCCGTCATTTCCCAGCTTAGGGATGACTCAATACAAATAAAAGCTGACAGCAAACCAGCGAACCCGCTAATAGTCCACTCGCCTACAAGTTCAATAAATGAAAAAGCTCCAACTTTTCCTTGTTTAATGCGACTTAAATAATTCACAGTGCCGCCCCATATTGCAATCATCATCAGCCATATATATCCAAACCCTGCTTCAAAAAGCTTTGTTAAGAAATCATGCTGGTCGTTCATAACCCTTGTTCCCTCTAAAGCGCGACGAAATGTCAACTCACCATAGAGTGACGCTATGCAATGTTATGATAAAACGCTATCCCCGTCAATCCCTAACGGTTTCTTTCAATTCGGTCTGTGAAGCAAAAGCTTTGTCAGCCCAATCTTGCGCACTTAGTAGGTGTGGCACAACCATCACACCCCCCTTATAAGTAAACTCACCCTCAAGTTTCGAGGGCGCTTCCATACCTTCCATCTTCATTAGATGTGCGGTAGCTGCTACCCGAGCACCATGACTTGCGCCGAGGCCATAATAGGTAGCGTGACCTTCCATCCAGGAACGGTAATTTCTTTGGCGGGGGGTTACTTCAGTATCAGTATCATTTCTTTGAGCTTCACTAATAAGACGCCGAACTAACCCCTCACCCATAAACCGCTTAGCCCAATCAGCAGCATATACCTCGAGGAAACCTATTTCCACGCAAGCGCGGTAAGCGTTTCGAGAATCCATGTATTCGGTGACAAAAGCTTTACGCAAAAGAATTTCTTCTTGCGTGTATTCTTTTTCAGCTATAAGGGGATCAATATAAGGGGAAGGGCCCATGCCCGGATACTCCTAAACCGCCATCGGTTATTAATATCGGAGTATAGGTGATGATTTTATTATCCGCAACACTTCAACGCATGTTGCTGTTAGTTGCTTCGCAACTGTTCTGAATAAAAAGCTTTAAACCAATGCTCGAAAGTATCAAGATCTATTTCAACCTTGCATCCAGGAAGAGCCAAATACCGTGTATCGGATTCCCGTAAAATAGGAAGCTCACCCAGCATAATAATCCGCCATTTCTTATTATTTTGACGGAACATTAAAATCGGAATTCCGCCGGTGCGGTTTGCGGAAGCAAGGCATTGCTTCCACCAGCTATTGACTGAAAGTGCTTCCTGTCTTTTAATTTCAATTTCTAAAGGTAACTGGGAAGCCAAATCCGAACCCCCTACCGCTGATTGATTTTGGTTGCGTTGAAATAGTTCATCTTGCTTCGGGTAAGAAGCTAAACCAAATTCTTTTCTAACATCATTGACCCAAGCGTTAAGAAACTTTGCAGCTTCGCGCTCACCTTCCTGACCTTTCGTTCTGATATTAATTGCCACGATTATCCAATCAGTGAAACGCAATATTTAGCGGTAAGTAAAAGAAGAAAAATTACTGCGATTATTGTGAAGGTAAAAATAAAAGTTAAGGCACCGGCCCCAATTGTCTTTAAATACAAGGGGAATTCTTTAGTTGGTCTCATAAGGTAACAGCCAACATAATTTGCAGAAGCTAACCCGCAAGCGGAAAGAAACATAATGCTTATAAGAAGATATAAGTTGTTTGGAAACTGTATCATTCACCACCTCTAATTTCAACAAGTCTAGTTAATGTGTCAATCGCTTCCTGAATATCTTTGACCTTGCTTTTACCTGCACCCCGTTGTCCAGGAAGCAAAAGCTTTTTAATTGCGTGTTGAGTGGCTCCACTAGAGTCGTCAACAGCAAACAATTCGCAAACGCGGTAGACATCAATTTCACTGATCAAAGAAACATCTTTAAAATAATGGCTGTGTTTTCTGGTTGTCATTTTATACCTTAAAAAAAGAAGTGCTCAGGAAGAACCATGTCGACCTGAGCACCCTAGACAAAAACGTCAAAGAACCATAACATTCTTATCGCTCACTGTTATGATGAGCCGCCAGCGGCAGTTGGCGCGGTCTTGCCTACTGGTGATAGTGTATTGTCATCCCCGTCACCTACAGGTGTTCTCTGTCCTGGCTGATTTAGTCAAAGACTTACAGTTGCTTCAGCGACTCGAAACATACTATACCGCAAAAAATTAGAATATCGCAAGCGATGTTAATACAGTGAAAACAATCGCATAACAAATCCGCTCATAGAATATTGCTTGCTTATACATTCTGAAACCCCATTGTAATTCAGCAAGCTCATTATATATATCTGAGTCACTACCTGTTGCCACGACCTTATGATTTGACATTATGTTGTTCCTTAAATTGTTTTCAAAAGCAATTCATTGTGAAGCCTTGTTTGCAACCCCCTGTCAACGCGGACAGATTCGGGTTGCTGCTGAACATTAAACCCCCGCAAGTTAGCATGTCGCGAAAGGTTGTGTGGCGCAGTGCCTAAGAGGTGGGTCCACAGGGTACTTGCCACGGTAGGGTCAAAAAGGTGTTCATAGGGAATATGCAACCCTTCAATTCGGGATAACTGCACGTTAGCATCAGGTTCAATTTCTTCAAGTTTGTTACTCCACAAGCTATCCTGGACATTGCCAAATTCGCGCCTAAGAATTAACTTCTTGGCGGGGTGGCTATTAACAAACTCGGGCCAACGCCAAATACCAGTGCAACTGACCCCCTTAATACTACCTTTTGGGAAATAACCGTTATCGATATCCCATTCAGAATAATGAATTCTGTTTAATGGGTCGTGAATGCAAAAGCTGAAATCCGTGGTCAACCAATTTGCTGCCCACGCTGTACCCGAGCGCGGTAAACCAATCACCATGAAGTCGATCATAGTCTGCCCTGTCTTTTCAATGTCATAGCACGTCTTAACCGTTCGAGGTGAAAAAGAGCTTTCGGTTTTGTGGTAAACATGATATCCAGAATTTCACCTGTAATCATAATCCTCCATTCACCATCGCGAAAAAAGGTTTTATCGCCACCCCGTTTAAAGGGAAGTGCAATTGGTGAGGTTGAAATAAGGTCACAACAGTCGGGGCACCTACGCGCCAGCTCAAATGTGTTAGCTCTTACGTCTATATGATTGGTTGTTTCTATTTGAGGGTAACGCGCAGCGTTAAAATCAAGTGGACTTTGGTGGTTTCCACCCCTACGCAACATTTCAGCAGCAACAATTTCATGCCTGCTTGCAAGCTGGTTAATATCAAATAACCCGTCATCAATAAATCCTTGAACGGATTTGCCCTTAGCAATCACACTGGCAAACATGTGAAGCTCGACGTGTTCACCGCGCAAGTGCTTCCCGCACATAAGGTGAACGGGGGTTGCCCAGATTCTCATTTCTTTTCCTTATCAAATATGGGTAAGGTTATAGGGTAGTCATTATTTGAATCCATCCACTTGGGTGGCGTTTCCGAGGGTTTAATGCACAAGCTATTATGCTTCCCGTCTTTATAAATTGGTTGACCACAATCTCCGCATTCACCCATCGCTTCACGTTCACTCACCGTTGTCTTCCTTTTGAAACGCTTCACATTCATTGCAACAGAATTCACCCTTGCAAGGTTTGTCGCACCAACCGCAAAGCTGAACTTTTGTTATACCGGATATGACGGGAAGTCTTGCTCTATCATCCATGCTATATCTCCAAAGCGTTACCGCTGGGGCGGTAGCATGAACCGTTGGCGCTGCATTGGCAAGGGCTGTAAGGGGAGGCTTTAGTGTGAGTAGGGCCAACGGTAATTAAGAAAATTATCCAAGCAATAAGCAAGGCAAGGGTCGAGAATGTTTTCATAGTGTTACTCCTATGGATTAATCTACAACAGGTTACTCAGAAAAACAATATATCGTTTATGGCTTTTATTATGTTCTTCGGTACTTTGAAACCGTTGCTGAACTCTGTCTCAATTATTCCGTCGGTCATGTAGGCATACCCCGTGGATAATATACCCTCAATTTCATTACCGGATTGGCGCCGAAGTGTTACATTGTACCCAGCCCGCCAACTGACTTGAACGGCGTGTTGCATGTTTGCAGCCATTTCGCTTTCGTGGATGTCACCATACTCATCAACGGTCTCAAGCCACCATTCATAAGCGACTTCATTCATATTGGAGCTCCATTAAAAATGTATTATAACACGAAACATCTGATAAGTCAAGTCTATAATCATACACAATTTTATAGAGAGGCCAGCAATTCTTGGCGCTCCCGGATAGCGCGCAGCTTCGTATATCTGGCGTGGAACCTGATCACCGCGCCCAGCCCAGCCGTGGGTTCACAGCTCGTCCTCAAATTCTTGTGCATCTTTTGCGCGCTGAATAACATCGAATTTAATACACTCCAAACAACCCACCACTTCCGAAACACTCATATTCGTTCCGTGTAAGTTAATTATGCTTTCGATTCGTTCCACTAGAAACACCGATTCAGGGTAGCTATTTATTTTAACCACATTAGGTCCGTTCATGGGTGGCATCCCCACGATCGTTGTTGATTTGTTCATCATTCTCCGAATTAATAACAGCATGTTGGGCTTTAACCCTTTTCAGGTTAGCCCGTGCGACCACATAAAATAGTTCATCCTTCAGCTGATCTTCACGCGGAAGGCGCTCATACGGCACCATGCAAGGGTGCGTTTTCTTCTTGGCGTCTTTTTCGTTGCCGTAAACCCAGCCATCATCCGTCTTAAAGCGCCGCCAGCTTTCGTGCTGGGCTTCGGGGCCTGCCTCCGGTCGATCAATGATAAAGCGCACACCGTCTATAGCACTGGCCTTGATATTGTCCGGGGCCTCATGCCAGGGTGACTGGCTCAGATCATTTAGAGCCTCGCAGAACATGGCATTCATCTGGTGGCAGCACATGGCCACCACTTCTATTTCATCGTTGGTGTATTTAACGGGTTTTTTCATTAGTCCTCCTCCCATAGTGGTCTCGATTCCTCGTTCAGTGGATGCAACTCTATTAGTGCATCACGCAGTCGTTTGCACTCAGCCGGGGTGACAAATGTAGACGAGTTATTTATCTTAAAAAGAGTGCGTGTGATGCTCGGTTTGTCGTATGTTTGAACCCTGAAGTCGCTACCTATTCTGTGCGTTTTCATTTGTTTTGCTCCATGCGGCTGTTGGGTTAGTCATTCCATTCTCCGGCTATTAGTAGTATATCCTACAGTGGGCACCATTCGGGTATGCCATCTTTTATAGTTTTAAGGATCCGATGTTTACCTGAATATTGTGGGTACTCATCAAACTGTGAACTCGGTGCGCGGGTTTTCATACACAGTGGCAAAGCACCACCGGCAGTGAAACTACCGCTATGAGCGAAGTTGGGGCATTCGTCACATTCATAAATAATGGTTGTAATGCGTTTAATACGTCGGGGCATTGGATTTCCTTTGGGTATTGATTATCATATTGCCAGAGAGGTGTGGGGTCACTTTTAACTCGAACCTAGTGGGTGATGGTTTACCCAATAACACCGCGCCACTTTTATAGCACCTTCCTTCCTGCTGCACAAGATATTGGAACCGCGCTCTTTTTCTAAGTGAAGGGGTGTTTGCCATTATGCTTACTTTAACAGCCAAACGGGGGGTTCACCACGAAGCGCACGTTTACCACAATTCTTCCGGGTTAGCTTGTGCAACCTCAAGCTATCATCAGCCTCAGCTAGAACCATTCCAATTCCATAGCTAAACCTTGGAAATTTATTGTCAACCTTAATAAGGCCCTTTTTAAGCTCATACTGAAGGTGACCCCTAACCACAAACTCATCACCTAAGCGGAACACGTTGTCCTGACCGAACACTTCGCGCAGTGCATTACCCAGCCCGACCAGCAGATCGTCGCCTGCGCGGTGACCTAAGCTGTCGTTAACGTACTTTAGCGAATCCAGGTCAATAATTGCTATGGGCCCGACTTCAAGCTTTTCGAATGCTAAGCGGTTGTGAACTTTGGTTAGAGGGTCGAGATATAAAGCTTCATATAAATCATCCCGACTCATAGCTTGAATTTGCTGGTCTAGTTGGTTAAGCATTAGGTGATTCCTTTGTTAGTAATCAATTAAATCTTAAAACAAATATACCCTATTAGATGTGAGGTGTCAATACCTTATCAATCTATTTTTAAAATTAATTTTAAATTCCGAATATCCCCCTATGATATAACCCCTTGCAGGGGGAGGCTCGGGGTCATAGGTGTTGCAAGTCATAGATAGGGGTAATAATTCCGGATTAAACTTATCACCGCAGTGTTTGCAGCGGTTGACCTTATATATAGTAATAATAATAATACTATAATTAAACAGTAAATAATAAAAAACAGTACTATATGGTATGGAAGGGGGTTGTTATCCATACTCTGGGTTATAATATTGTTTAAATAAATATATATACTTAGCATTTTCGGATTAAATTATTATAGTTTCCCGTTTACGCATATTAACAGGGGCCCCCCACCCTTCCCCCCACCTTATCTAGTATTGCAAAAGGTAGCCGGTTAAACTTGCACCACCAAAACAACATCTAAAAGGTAATTTTATGGACTATTTCACAGCAACAGAAAATATCAAAGGCACTCTTTATGCCAGCGCGGACTTTTACAGGGTTATGCAAACAGGAAAGCTCGCTTTGGGCATTAGGGACAGAGCGACGAAAATACTTTGGGACATCCAAAACAGCGGAACACCTGAAGCGAAGCAGCGTTTGTCGGATGCAGTGGACGAGGGAACTATTGTGGTTAAACACAATGAGGATGACTTTGCATTTTATGACGTCGCGAGTTCAGAAAACCAGTCAACCCCGTATTTCTTCTTTTCACATTTCGCAATGCAACTCGCATTCCCGGAGCTATATAAAGCGTTCTCGGGTAGCGATTCAATAATATACGTCAACAGTCAAACAATGGCTGACATTGTTGACTTGGGCGTCAGCTGCCTAACGAACCCGCAACATCCAAGTGACTACTGGGGTGAGCACGAGGTATCCGATGCACCTAAACCACCGAAAGCAAAGCGGGAAAAGAAAGAAAAGCGGGTCAAGCAACCAAAGCCGGGATTCCAGGAATGGGTTGCTGCTTGTAAACAATACAAAAAGGACAACTCAGCAGCATGGGTTAATTATATTAACGCATGCAAACTAAAAGCTGAGGATGAAATTGACGCTAAAGCGTGGAAGGATGAAGAGGTTAGCAGGTTGAGGGATGAAATACAAAAAGTCAATGAACTGTATCATCAACGGTTAGAAGCTATCAGTAATCACGCTCAATTAGTATTAGCAAAGCACACTGAGTTAAAAGTCAATGGCAAACCCAAGCGGGAACAATTTTTATAGGTTGCGATAACCCAACAAGCGCACTATAATGGCAACCCCATTTCATTTGTAGTAAGGAAGCGTTAATGAATCAGTTTGATACCGCGCAACAGCGATTCGACGATATTTATATCACCAGTTCAGAAATTCAAAAAGAGTTGGGGGTGGATAGATCAACAATCTTAGATGCACGTCGACGCGGTATGCTACCTGATCCGGTCATTGTTACAGGTGCTCGAGTATTTATTTGGGAGCGCGAAAAGACGCGACCCTTCTTGGATGCTTGGTCAATTGCTTTAGCATCAAGGCGGGGCGAACTTAAATGACATCACTGGTCGGCGCAGAATTTTGGCGCTTGCCAGTACAGATGCAACAGCGGGCTCAGTGGTGTTTAGCGGGTCCCGACAAAGCTCCGTACTTAGCAGGTTCGAATGGACTTTACCATGCCAGTCCGGTTGAGGGGCCGTGGCATGACTTTGATACTGCTTGCTCACTAGCAGTAAAATATTCGTGTGGAATTGGATTTGTACTTACTGCAGAAGACCCGTTTTCGTGCATTGACCTGGATGTTAAAGACGCTGAAAGTTTTGACAGTCAGGGTAAGCAATACCCACCGGAAAAGCGTACTCCGAAACAAGAGCTGGCATTTTATTCTGGCATTGTCCAGTTCGCGCAAAGCTATACCGAGCTCAGCGCATCGCGCAAGGGGTTGCATATATGGGTACTGGGTAACATTGGCGCGGGTCGGCGCGGCAAGGGTGTTGAGGTTTATTCTCAGCAACGCTTTATAATATGCACTGGCGTTCCTGTTTCGGAAGTTGATTACCACATTCTAAACGGGGTTGCGATTCCCCGCATACTGCAAGCAAGACCGCTACCCGTTGTTGACGGGGAGCTCATACTTAATAACCTTATTCAGCAATTCGGAACCAGTGGTTCTACTATTGAACTGGTTGAGGTAGGGGAAGAACTTACAGACGGGGAAATTTGGAAGCGAGCAGCAAGTGCTTCAAACGCTAAAAAGTTTAAAGACCTTTGTGAAGGGAATTTCCAACAATACCATTTCCCCAGCCAATCCGAGGCTGACCTTGCATTAATGTCAATGCTGACATTCTACTCCAAATCCAATGCACAGTGTCGGCGTATGTTTAGGCAAACCGCTTTGGGCGCGCGGTCAAAAGCAATTAAAAATAATGTATATCTTGACCGGACCTTGCAAATAATAAGGGGTAGGCAGGAACGTGAAGCAGCAATTCAAGCCCATGGTGAATCACTTGCTGCAACCCTGCTGGCAACAACCAGAACTGAGGCGGGTAAAATCAGTCCTAAAATATTAGAAATAGTTAGGAACTTAGACCAGTCTGTTCACAGCAGCAACAAACCGAATGAGCTAACGTATGTTCCACCCGAGGTTGAGGGGTTAGAATGGCCTCCTGGATTGGTTGGTGCTATCGCGGGCTTCATTTATCAAAGCTCACCGAGGCCTGTTAAGGAAGTTTCAATTGTTGCTGCATTGGGGTTGATGGCTGGTATTACCGGCAAAGCGTACAATGTCGGTCAAACGGGGATTAACCTGTATATCATTCTTATTGCGCGATCCGCGATTGGTAAGGAAGCAATGCACAGTGGAATCGGGCATATAATGAGGAGCAAGTGTGGTCACGTGCTCACGCCATTTGTAAACTTTACCGACTACGCTTCGGGACCTGCACTTACCAAAGCAATGAACTCAAATAGTTCATTCGTTAACGTGAGCGGTGAGTGGGGTCGCAAACTGCAACGCATGAGTGAGGATAGGAAAGACGGTCCGATGCAACAGTTGCGAACAGTAATGACCCATCTTTACCAAAAGTCTGGCGCCGCGTCAGTTATGGGTGGGCTTAGTTATTCCAATAAAGACCAAAATGTAGGCTCGGTTAACGCGGTGGCATACAGCATGATTGGCGAAACGACTCCGGGCACGTTTTATGACTCACTCACACAGTCAATGATGGAAGACGGGTTTTTATCACGGTTTAATATTATTGAATACTTAGGTGAGCGACCTGCGGAAAACAAACATCAGGTAATGCAAGTCCCTGATGAGATTTCTAACGTGCTTGCAAATATTGCTTCCCATGCGATTTCCATTGTTCACAGCCCCCACGGTAACGCTATCCAAATTAAAATGGAACCGGAAGCTGAAAGAATGTTGGAAGAATTTAACGGTCATTCCGACTCGAAGATACGTGAAGCGGGAGCTGACGAATCGCTCCGGCAAATATGGAACCGCGCTCACCTTAAAGCAATACGGGTGGCAGGGGTATTAGCAGCGTCTGATAACCACGTTAACCCACTAATGACCTCAGCTCATGTAAGATGGGCGATTGACTTAGTTATTAATGACGCGCAAGCTATGCTCCGCAAAGTTGCCGACGGTGACATTGGTATTGATGACACGTCGCGATTCCGCAAGTTGCAAAATATACTTAAGAAATATTTGCAAGGGAATGTTCCTGCAAGCTACGGTCTTTCCGACGCTATGGTCACCGCCGGTATTGTCCCTCGAAAGTATTTACAAGGTAGAACCAGCCAAGTTAGGTGCTTTCAGAATTACCGGCTGGGGGCTACGCTTGCGCTCGACCACACTATTAAGACAGCCATCGACAGTGGTTACATTGTGGAAATGAGTAAAGACAAGGCCATCGAATTATACGGTTATCATGGTCGCTGCTTTAGGGTAGTTGATACAGGACATTAAATCAGAGGTTGCAGTTTGCAAACTTGTGAAGCTCAGTGTAAAGTTTACCCCTGTTAGTTAAGGAATAGGAATAAAAATGGATATGGATATGGATGAAATGCAGCTTGCAGCGCAAGCGCAACGGATCATTCTAAATCAGGCGCTTATTTACATGATTCAAAAAGAGGGTGGAATAGTAACCCTTCCTTCCGAGGCAGTTGCGGATAAGAACTCTGGCGGGGTTTTTATAAGCATTGACTCCAAATTAAAAACATTAACGCTCAAGTCCATAAACGATGACGAAATAGAAGCGTTTGTTGAATCAATTTTTTCAGAACATCATTAGGTGATAATATGGTAGAAATTCCTCAAAATGAGTTTAAGATTAGCGACCTTGTAGAATGGGAAAAGCTGGCAAAAGATCTAACAAAAATTAAAGCGAAAGAAATCCTTTTGCGAAAGAAAATTTTTAACGCTGTGTTCCCTAACCCTAAAGAGGGAACAAACAATTATCAGCTTCCCTCCGATTACCTGCTTAAAGGTATTTATCCAATCGCACGTGACGTTGACATTGGTGCTTTCGAAGCGTTGAAAGAACAGTTTATTGAGCAGGGTATAAGCCCCGATAAGATTGTAGCGTTTAAACCTTCGCTGGCGAAAACGGAATACAACAAATTGACAGCTGAGGAAAGAAACTTGGTTGACCAGTGTTTAATCATAAAACCAGGAACCCCCTCTCTCAGTATCGACTTGCCAAAGAAAGGAAAAGCGAAATGAGTGATATATTAACAGTGAAGGTCCTTGACCACGGATTTGTCAAGCTACGAAATTTAGCGGGTCCGACGCGACGTGAGTTTCAAGACTTTGATGCTGACGACACTGACCCCGCAAATACTGCTCGAATGTCTTTTAATAATATGGACGAAGACAGAACACGGGAGGCTGACCTAAAGCTTGCTGACTACCTAATGCGAAACAAGCATACCAGTCCATTCGAAATGGTTGAATGCTGGGTAGAAATGAAAATGCCAATCTTTGTGGCGCGTCAATTTGTGCGTCACCGAACGGTTAGCATTAATGAAGTTTCTGGCAGGTATATACAACTTCCGAGGGAATGGTATATACCTGAAGTTGTTGGTGGTAAACCTGCAAACGCAAAGCAGGGTCAGGATAATTCGTTGCACCCTAATATTCAAAAGATATTTAAAGAAGATTTAGATTCTCAATGCTACCTTGCCTATGAAAAGTATGAATACTATTTGAAGCAAGGGGTTGCTGCTGAACACGCCAGACTATTTTTGCATCTGAATCATTATACACATTGGATATGGAAGCAAGACCTTCACAACCTGCTGCACTTCCTAGCGTTGCGAGATCATAGCCACGCTCAAGTTGAATCACAAAAGTACGCTAGAGCTATTGACCATATGATTCGGCGTTACCTGCCACACAGTATGGATCTTTATGACAAGTATCGGAGGCTCCCATAATGCGTCCTTTCTTAGCGTGTGACGCGGATTTAAATAAGGTCACTTTTCCAATTATGGTATTTCCAAAAATTGACGGGGTGAGAGCTTTGTCAATCAATTCAAAACTGGTTGCAAGAAGTGGAAAACCGTTTAAGAATAAGCTCAACACTACCTTCTTTAGCAACACCCTGTTCGACGGTTTCGACGGTGAAATGGTGCTGGGTCTTATTACTGGTGACCACATTTGCAACGCAACCACAAGTGCTCTAAGTACTATCGAGGGTGCAATTGCCACTCGGTGGTGCTTGTTTGACTATGTGATTGAAGGTGAAACCGATGAGCTTCGTTATATTCAACGGTACACTAACCTCCTGCAAATTGTGGAACATATTTACAAAGAGTTTCCCGAGCAGGGAAGTCGTATTTGGGTCATACCCTTTGAGCTTGCCCATAGTGTTGAACAGGTCAATGAAATTGAACAACGCCTTGTCCTTGAGGGGTATGAGGGAGCAATTTTACGCGACCAGGATGGGCTTTATAAATATGGACGCGGAACAGCTAAGGAAGCAAACTATTTAAGGTTGAAGCGATTTGTGGATTCGGAAATTGTGGTCACTGCTGTAATACAAGGTCAAACCAATAATAATGAAAAAACCAAAACGCCAAACGGGTATGCTGAGCGCGCTACCCATGCCGAAAACATGGTTCCGAATGGTATGGTTGGAACAATCATTGGGAAAGCCACAGCCGATATTATTCATAATGATAAGCTTCTTATAAAAGAAGGTGAAGAAATTGAAGTGGCCCCGGGAAAAATGAGTCATAATGAGCGGTTACATTATTTTGAATATCAGGATGCTATTATTGGAAAGCTGGTAAAGTTTCAGTTCTTTCCAGTGGGTATAAAAGACAAGCTAAGGTTCCCGACTTTTCAATGTTTTCGGGACGAAATTGACTTATAATATCTAGCTATTAAAAGCATTGTTTACTACTATATTTGAACTTGAATAAGGGGGCATTATGCCTTTAGAATTTACAACAGCTGAGCAAGCATCTTCACGAGCCGGTGTTAAAGCTCTCATATACGGCTTAGCGGGAACAGGGAAAACCGTCCTCTCAGCAACAACCCCCGCTCCCTTAGTGCTTAGCGCCGAATCCGGTTTGCTGTCACTAAAGAAAAAGAATCTTGAGCGGTTGTTTGGAGTTGGGATCGAGGGTATTTGCTACAATGTACCCGTCATTCAAATACGAACCGTCGAAGACCTTACCGAAGCCTATAACTGGTGCTTGCAAAGTGCTGAAGCAAAGCAATTTAAAACGGTCAATATTGATTCGCTTTCTGAAATTGGTGAGCAGGTATTAAATAACGCGAAGAGGCAAGTTAAAGACCCGCGTCAAGCATACGGTGAACTCATTGAAAAGATGGAAACAGTAATAAGACTCTTCCGCGACTTGCCTGATAAGAATGTTGTTATGAGTGCAAAAATGGAACCGAGCAAAGATGAGCTCAGTGGCATTACCCGTTATGGACCCGCGATGCCAGGCTCAAAGCTGGGTCAGAAACTACCTTATTTCTTCGACGAGGTGTTTCGACTTGGTATTAATAAAGCCACTGATGGAACTACTTATAGGTTCCTGCAAACTCAACCCGATTTACAATATGAGGCCAAAGATCGTTCAGGTTCTTTGGTCACCATTGAACCGCCAAACCTGACATATATCTTTAATAAAATACTAGGAGATTAAGAAATGGCTCAACTAAATTTTGACGCGACCAATATCGTCCCCAACACAGGCACCCCTGACCCAATCCCGAGTGATTGGTATAACGCCTCAATTGATGAATCAGAACTAAAGCCAACAAAAGCTGGTGATGGTGCATATTTGAAACTTCGTTTCACTGTGCTTGATGGTCAGTATGCTAACCGCAAGGTCTACACGAATCTGAATGTACGCAATTCAAACCCCGTTGCACAAGAAATTGCATATGCTGATCTGTCAGCTATTGCTCATGCAACTGGTGTCATTCAAGTTGCGGATAGCCAGCAGTTGCATGGCATACCGATAAAAATCAAGGTGAAGTTGAAACCAGCGAAAGACGGTTATGACGCGAACAATGAAATTAGTGCGTATAAGAACATTAATGACCCGTCAGCAACAAGTGGCATGGCACCAGCACAGCAAGCGCCACAAGGGTTTGCACAGCAAGCGCCACAAGGGTTTGCACAACCACCAGTCGCCCCAGCAGCAGCGCAAGCACCAACAGCACAGCAGCCCTGGGCACAACCACCAGTCGCCCCAGCAGCAGCGCAAGCACCAACAGCACCCGCAGCCGTGGCAGGGATGCCACCGTGGGCACAAGGTCAATAAGTTAATTTATTCGACCCACCTATAACCCGCCTTCGGGCGGGTTATTTTTAGGAATTGTTATGTCTGTTTATTTAGCATCAAAGACGCTCCTTGCTATTGAGGAAGGACTTAGAAAAGATCAAGCATCCTCCTACAGAGGATTACTCGGTCAAGTTATTCCGCACATGAGTGACGCATATAGAACCGACGAATTCCCGTTTCGTTCTCACCTCGGTGCTTCAGGTATTGGAAATGAATGTGCCCGCGCTATTTGGTATGGATGGCGCTGGGCAACCCGCAAGCAATTCGAAGGTAGAATATTAAGGTTATTTAATAGGGGTCATCTTGAGGAAGCACGTTTTATTGCCCTTTTACTAATGATTGGAGTTAAGGTTTACCAACAAGACGAAAACGGAAAACAGTTTAGGATTTCTGATGCTGGAGGTCACTTTGGTGGAAGCGGTGACGGAATTCTTATTGGAGTTCCTGATCTTCCCGAAGGTAACTCTTGCCTGCTTGAATGTAAAACCAGCGGTGAAAAACCATTTTTAAAATTAAAGAAAGAAGGTGTTCGAGCTGCTAAGTTTGAACACTATGTTCAGTGTAATACTTACATGAAGAAGATGGGGCTCAGCGCGACGCTGTATATGGTAGTCAATAAAAATACTGACGAACTATACGCCGAAATAATTCCCTTCGACAATGCTATTGCTGAGCAATTTATTGACAGGGGGGTGAAACTTGTTTACTCGGAACATCCACCTGAAAAAATAAGCCAGAGTCCTGGTTGGTTCAGTTGCAAGTGGTGTGATCATTACACTGTTTGTCACAAGGGTGCAACCCCTGAACTGAATTGTAGAACTTGTTTAAATAGCGTTGTTGAAACTGATGGAAGATGGTCGTGTGGTAATCCACGATCCCCTAAGTTTGGGATTATAACCACAGAACAACAATTTGAAGCTTGTGACAAGCATGAGAGAAAATTCTGATGTCTTTATATAAGGTTTTAGGCGTCAGAAAAAACGCTGCGCAAGCCAGTATAAAAACCGCGTATAAAAAGAAGGCTGGCAAACTACACCCTGACAAAAACCCCAACGACCCCAATGCTACCGCAAACTTTCAGGAACTTCAAAAAGCGTATGAGATTCTTAGTGACCCTGAAAGAAGGAAGCACTACGATACAACGGGTGAAATTAAAAATCGTCAACCTGCTTTAGAACAAAAAGCGTATCAGTTAATCAAAGAGCTGTACTTAAAGCATATTGAACAAAGTGGTTATAGACGGGCTGACTACCTACAACCAACAACCAAGTCACTTCAAAACACTTTGCGACAATGTAAATCAGCTATCGCACAAGCTGGGAATCAACGGGACTTGCTTAAATACAATATCGAAAACATTGAAGCCGATGAAATGTTTATTGACTCCCTCAATGACAAGTTGACAGAGCTTCAAAATGAAATTGAAAACGCAAAGCAAGCGGAAACCGTTTTAGAAGCAGCGTTGGAGCTCATTGATGGCTATAGTTACAAGGGTGAGAAACCAATTCCTTCAACTGGAAATTATGCACCTTGGCATATCAATGAGCCGTTCATTGAATGAAATTTAGACCGTATCAATGGGAAGCTGTCCAATCGTTTTGGAATTATTTTGAAAGCGGTAAGACAGGAAATCCTATTATTGCAATGCCCACGGGTACTGGCAAGTCGCTTGTCATTGCAGGTATCATTCGCTCAATCTTTGATAAATACCCTAATCAAAGAATAATTGTTTTGACCCATGTTAAAGAATTGATTGAGCAGAACTTTGAGAAACTTGGAATTATTTGGCCACTAGCGCCAGCAGGTATATACAGCTCAAGTCTTAACCGTCGTGATTTATATGACAACATTATATTCGCGGGCATTGGTTCAGTTGTAAGACGCCCCGAAGAATTCGGCCACGTTGACATTATATTAATTGATGAAGCGCATTTAGTAAGCCCGAAAGATACTACTATGTATCGCAAGTTCATTAACGCTTTGCTTTCATACAACCCGAATCTTAAAGTCTGTGGCCTTACTGCGACCCCTTACAGGTTAAGTCACGGTCCGATTATTGAGGACGACGGTATTTTCACTGATCTTTGTTATGATATAACGGGGTTGGATGCTTTTAATAAATTAGTTGATGATGGTTATATTTGTCCACTCATACCAAAACAAACGAACCTTTTATTGGGTGTTGACGGCGTTCATATGCGTGGAAACGAGTTCATTGATAAAGAGCTTCAAATTGCAGTTGACAAATATGAACTCACTGAAGCAGCAGTTAGGGAATCGATTGAAGCCGGTGGCAACCGAGCGTCATGGTTAACCTTCACTACAGGGGTTGAACATGCTTTGCATACTGCCGAAATTCTACAAGGATTTGGAATTGAAGCGGTAGCGGTTCACAGTGGTAATAAAAAATATAAAATGTCACCTGCTGAACGCAACAAAGCTATCCGGCAGTTTCGGAATGGTGACCTTCGGTGCATTGTTAACAACAACATATTGACAACGGGATTTGACCATCCTGAGATTGATATGATAATGAATATGCGGCCCACTAACTCTCCGGGGCTTTGGGTGCAGATGCTAGGTAGGGGAACTCGACCCGTTTATGCACCTGGGCATGACCTCGACACTACCGAGGGTCGCTTGCAAGCAATCCAAGAAAGTAATAAAAAGAATTGTTTGGTTATGGACTTCGGCGCAAACACAAGAAGGCTAGGACCCATTAACGACCCAATTCTTCCGAAAAAGAAAGGCAAGGCGCAAGGGGGTGAAGCGCCGGTCAAACTTTGTGAAGCAATTAATGATGATAACAAATTTTGCAACACTTGGGTTCACGCCAGTGTCAGACTTTGCCCCGAGTGCGGTAATGAATTCAAATTTAGGAGCAGATTGCACCAAACCGCAAGCACTGATGAAATCATTAAAGCCAACCTGCCGCAGGTCGAGGAATTTAAAATTGATCACATCACATATTCAGACCATATAAAACAAGACCGACCATTAATGATGAAGGTTTCATATTATAGTGGGTTGCGGGTCTTTTCAGAATACGTTTGTTTCGAGCACGAAGGGTTCGCTCAAAATAAAGCCAAAACATGGTGGCGTGAAAGAACGGGTTTAAACTTCCCAAACTCAACCGCTGAGGGGATTGCTTTGTGTGACCAGCTTACTCCAGTCACAAGTTTAAGGGTCTGGATAAATAAAAAATATCCAGAAATAATGGCTCACTGTTTTGACGGTACACACTTTGGAAAAGAAGAAAAGAGCACAAATACGCCGTCAATTGGTTTAGACCTCCCGAAAAAGACTGTACCGAGTGCGCACTTTAATGACCTTAAAAACCGCATAGTCATTGATGATGACCTACCTTTTTAAAATAAATCAAATAAATTAAAATATCGCTTGCATCATTCCGTTGGATATCTATAATAGGTTTCAGACGTTGCAAAAGGGCAACAGTTGAAAAACAACCATTATCCAAAACGGAGTACAATATGAAAACTTATTCAACTAAAGCAGCAGCAAAGAAAGGCGCAAAGCGCCAGGAACTAAACCTTAAAGAATTGACCTTCGTTGAGAATACCGACGGACGTTGGAGTTGGGTTGAGAAACTTGAAACTATTTCGCCACTAGGCGTATCGAGTGAATACGCGGTTATTGGTACGTTTACCCACTGCCCTCATTGTGAAACTCACTTGTCAAACGGGTATTGTGACAATGCTGACACCTACGCTGAGTTAAAAGCTGGTACGATGATCACTAGCAATACAGCTGAGTCAATACGCGAAATGGAATTACACGTGACAGCTGAATTTTGCTGCCTAGCTTGCTGCGAAGACTTTGGTTTGCCGCTAAGCCTATCGGCTAAAGTGGGTTTGAAAATTGAAAAAGACCGACCTGAGCAGAACGGTATTATTCGCCCATCGGTTGGTGGTAAGTGCCGCGCTATTTGGGATGCTTGTGACGAATTTTTAGCGGATAACCAGCGTTCACCCATGCCAAAAGACATCAAAGCGAAAGCGGAAGTGGAAGGTTGGAACCACAACAACGCGGTCATTGAATTGTACCAGTGGCGGAAATTCAATAACGTCAAAAAGGGTTAATTTAAACCCGCCGGGCTATTGGGTCCGGCGGGTTGGAGCTGAAAAATGTATGTTCTTATTAATCGGGATGAAATGACTATCCCACACAAGCACCAGTCGTTTCGAGTTTTGGCTGACCTGGCGTGGATCGAAATTAAAAATAATAATTACCATATCGTTCCAGTTGAGAGTGAAGCAAGCTTTGTAGAATTCACCCCTATGGAATTAGAAATGTTGTATCGAAATATCACCAACAGCGAACCCCCTAAAGTATCAAAAATGCAGCTTGTTAGGGTGATTTTTTCACTGGTTGATAAGATTAAAGAAACGCAAGCAACCGAATTTGAAGCTGAAACTCAAGCGGCAAAGGTGACTGAAGATTCCGATGCCAATTGGTTTTATGTTTTTGGAAGTTTCGCCCCAGGAAAAAAGAACGGTTTATTTTCACCCCCGTGTAAGGCCGTGAAAATTTCGGATATTGAAATTGAAACACTGCTAAATCGCAAGGAACCCGCTAACAGCGCAACCGAAAAAACAGCCAACAGCAATACAAGGGTGAGCAACCGATCGGGCAATACACCAAGCAAGGGTCGCGAGCTAATATGGAAAATCGCTGACAAACAGTGGGAAGAGCATGGTAAACCTATAGACAAACAAAAGATTCTAGCAATTAGAAAGTTGATAATGGATGAACTTGAAATGCAGGGTGTCAAGCGTACTAGCGCCAGCTCGGAATTGGGTAAATGGCAAAAGGAGCAAGTCGGAATGTAATCTTGCAATTCACGGCGCATGCTGTTAAGTTTATTGACCTTCCGTAAGGGAAGAGAGTTTATTATAAAAATCGGAGAACGAAATGAGTGATGTAATGAAGAAGTTGAACGAAGCTGTTATTGAAGCTAAATCTGAAAAAGAAGCAATTACCGCTAAGATTGCGGAAGCAACCGCGGAACTTGATGGCATTGCAAAAGAAGAAAAAGACGCTGTCAAAGCTAAGAAAGCACAAATCAAAACTTTGAAGACAGGTTTGAAAACCGCTAATAAAAATCTAAAAGAGGCTGAGAGTTCAGTTACTCAGGAAGTAAAGAAAGAAGCCCTTGCAGCGAAAAAGCTTGCGGCACAATTACCTGAACAAAATGGTATCCGCCATCCTAAACCTGAAACAGTATGTGGAAAGGTTTGGAACATTGCGGACACACTTTCAAAGGCATTTAAACAGCCAACCCCTATTAAAGAGCTACTTGAAGCAGCTCGGAAAGAAGGTATGAATGAGGGTAACGTCAAAGCTGAGTACGCCCGGTGGCGGAAATTCCACGGGGTGACTGGTCGCATTAGCTTGCCAAAGGCCGAAGCACCAAAAGCAAAAGCAAAAGCAAAATAATCTAGCTGTACTTGCCGGGGCCCTGCTAACATTAGGGCCCCGGCATTGCCGGGCTTCCGAAACCCATCACGTTCACTTCCCGGAGACCTAATGTTAAACACGCAACCGATCGAAAAGCATTCCTCAAGCAACGGCAATTTTCTTGATGTTGTTGAAGTCTTTTACACTATACAAGGTGAAGGCCCACATACAGGTGACCGAGCAGTATTTGTCAGACTTGCAGGGTGCAATCTAAAATGCCCGAGCTGTGATACTGATTACACAAGCAACCGAGTCACCTCAAAAATAGAAGTTCTGGTCAATCAGGTAATAAAACTTCAGCCTTCGCCTTGCCTTGTGGTTATTACCGGAGGCGAACCTTTTCGTCAAAATATAACACCCTTCATCAATATGCTTATTTCGTTTGGGTATTGGGTGCAAATTGAAACAAACGGTTCTCTCGCACCTTCGCCCCAGCTTGATGATTCAGTCATTGTTGTTTGCAGTCCAAAAACAGGTAAAGTCAACCCGCAAATAGAAAAGCGAGCTGACTGCTATAAGTACGTCATGGGTTGTGAAAGCGTTGACCCTGAAGATGGCTTACCAGTGCTGGCACTTAACCACAAGTGCCGTCCACGGGTGGCGCGCCCACCCGAAGGAATGCATGTATATTTACAACCATTGGATTCAAAAAACATTGCGCAAAATCACAAACACGTTGCCGCGGTTGTTGAAAGCTGTAAAAAATACGGTCACACCCTACAACTACAAATTCAAAAAATAATAGGAGTTGATTAAATGTGCGCAATAGTAGGAGCACTAATTCATCGCATTGACACAGAATTAAAAGCCGCCAAGGCAGATAGAATTCTCGGTCACATTTTAAATGAAAGTCGAGCGCGCGGTCGCGACGGTTTTGGGTTTCGTGGGCTGTATAAGAACGAAGAATTTTGCTACGCGCGTGAAGGGTTTGATATCACTAGGCATGAAACCGGAGGTATTGAATTTCCCCACCTTTATAAGTATGGTCAGTCACTGGTAGTAGTTAACGCGGTGTTTAATTTTAGAGCGGAACCGACAACTGAATTCGTTCCAAATAAGCAATATAGTGATCAGCAGCCATACACCTGTAAGGATTGGACAATTGTTCACAACGGTACAATCGCAAATGATAAAGAACTTCGGACAGGTGAGCTCGCCACCAGCATTGATAGTGCGGCTATCGCGGAATCTTTATCGTTACAATCCCCGCTATTCGATAATCAAGATCAGTCTTACATAGCGTTCAGGGAAACCATTAAGAGGCTTGTCGGTAGTTATGCAATCCTGGCACAGCATGATAGGCACCCGAATCAAATGTTAGTGGCTGCAAATTATCGGCCCGTTTGGTATGCGATAAATGAGCTTGGGGTTTTCTTTGCTAGTAGCAAAGATTATTTTCCAAAGGAATTAACACCCGTTGCATTAACCCCGTATAGTACTGCTCATTTTGCATATGAAAGTGGAGAACTGGTTGTTCGGATTGATACTTTAAGGGTAAGGAAAGCGGGCGCCACAAAGACTCTTGTGATTGCTAGTGGGGGGTTAGATAGTACGGTAGCAGCTTCGCAGCTTGTTGCCGAAGGTCATGAGGTTAGTCTTCTTCATTTTCTTTATGGTTGTAGATCGGAACGCCAGGAAGTTTTTGCAATTAATGCTATCGGAGAAAAAATGGGGATAAATGTCATAGAGTTTCCTTTAAACATTTACGACCCGAGTGATTCGCGGCTTTTTGATAAAGACTCTGAAATAGCAGGGGGAGAGGAAGGTGCTGAGTTCGCTCACGAATGGGTGCCCGCGAGAAATCTTGTCATGCTAAGTGTGGCAACCGCATACGCCGAGGCCAACAATTTCGAATATATTGCTCTCGGTAATAATCTTGAAGAAGCAGGTGCTTACCCTGACAATGAGCCTGACTTTATTCGCAGGTTTAATGAGCTGCTTCCGTTTGCTGTTGGTGATGGTAAACGGGTTGAAGTCCTCATGCCTGTTGGGGATTTAATGAAACACGAAATTGTCAAACTTGGTTTAAAAAATAATGCACCATTAGAATTGACTTGGAGTTGCTATAAAAACGGTGAGTACCATTGCGGAAAGTGTGGACCTTGTTTTATGCGAAAAACTGCATTTCATATTAACCACACCTTTGACCCAATAGTTTACGAAAATTAATCCAGGACCTGAAATGAAAATTAAATTAACAAACACGCAAGTTCAAGACTTAGCCCTACTCCACATTCCGTACTTTCGAAATAAAGACATGCTTCGTTGCTACCCTATACCGAGGGGCGGGGTTCCTGCTGCTTTCGTTTTGAGTACTGTATTCAAAGTCATTATTGTAGACACTCCCGATGAAGCTGATTTCTTTTTTGATGACATTATCGATAGCGGGGCAACTAAGAAAAAATGGTGCGAGCAGTATCCAGGAAAAGATTTCTTAGCTTTGGTTGACAAAACCGACCCGTCAAACCCTTACAATGGGAAGTGGATTGTTTTTCCATGGGAAGGGGATGCTGAGTCAGGTATCGAGGACAACATTATAAGAATTATTCAGTACGCGGGAGACGATCCAACCCGTGAGGGTTTGCAAGAAACGCCAACGCGCGTAGCTAAAGCTCTTTTACATTGGTTTAAAGGGTATGATGAAGACCCGAAAGACATTTTAAAAGTTTTTGAGGATGGTGGCGAAGACTATGATCAAATGGTTGTGGTTAAAGATATTCCAATCTATAGCAAGTGTGAGCACCACATGGCGGACATTTTTGGCACAGCGACAGTCGCATATATTCCCGACGGGAAAATTGTAGGGCTGTCAAAGTTGTCACGGCTGGTTGACATATACGCGCGCCGGTTACAGGTGCAAGAAAGACTAACGTATCAAATTTCAAAAGCGTTGGAGGATAACCTAAACCCGAAAGGGGTTGGAGTAATGATTAAGGCGCGCCATATGTGCATGGAATCACGCGGGATTTGTCAACAGGGTCACCACACTATAACAACGTCCCTCACTGGGGCTTTCCGTGATGAATCTGAAACTCGTTCTGAGTTCATGGCTATTGCAAGGAATTAAAATAAATCCACAATTCGTTTGCATTCTTGAGGGATCTATCTTATTGTTGTGGCTGGTTAGTTAAACAAGCAAACAAGGACACATCAAATGGACGGGTATTATCAGGAAGTTATAGCGTGTGAAGCTCACAACAAAGATGAAGCATGGGCAAACGCTTGCGAGATGCACGAAGCAGGTCAAATCACTGACGCTGAATTGGAAGCAGCTCGCTCCACTGGTTCTGTATCTGTTGAGGATGATGTATTGGAAGAAATGTTCAAAGGAGATAAATACTAATGGGTACTTTGAGAACAGCAATCTGTCGGAACGAATCTGGCAGCGCCATTCCCGTTCAATGCCGCTTCGAGCGTCTGGAAACGGGTGCGCTTCAAGCCACTAAGGTCGTGCTAGACCGCCTGCGAGCTGATCACCCTGAACTGGTGTTCGAGGATTGGGGCTACCAGCTAGCAACGCCCGCTGATGCCAACGTCATGCGAATGTTCTTTCTTTCACCTTGTGTAGTAAGTGTTCGCAAGTGGATTGAAGATAATGATGGGTGGACGCTCCACACAATCACTCGACAGGATGTCACGGGGAGCACTGCATAAGTGTTCATCTATATTGCGGCACTGCATTCGAACGGCTATAAGCATTCGAATCGATACTTGAAACTTAATGAGCACGAGCAAGATATAGTCGACAATGGGTTGCCCCACCTGCTTGAGTCATACCATTACATTCATAAAGATGTTTTTGTAAATGCAATCAGGGAGAGAAATGATAAAATATTTCTCGACTCGGGAGCCTTCTCTGCGTTTACATTGGGGGTTGATTTAGACCTTCCGACATATTGTGATTATATAAAAAGAAACGATGATATAATTAGAAAGGAAGACGGTATTTTGATGGCGTCGGTTCTTGACGGTATTGGTGACGCTCAGCTCACTTATGACAACCAGTTAGCTATGGAAGCCAAAGGGGTCAGACCGTTACCCTGCTTTCATGCTGGTGAGGATGAGCGATATTTAGAATGGTATATTAAGAATTATGACTATATAACACTTGGAGGAATGGTAGGGGCTAGTCCAAAACAACTAATGATATGGCTTGACCGAATTTGGGACAAGTACCTCACTGACGGTAGTGGCAACCCGCGTCTAAAAGTTCATGGGTTTGGTATTACTGCAATTCCAATCATGGAGCGATACCCGTGGTGGAGTTGTGACTCGTCATCCTGGATTCAATCAGCAGCGTTCGGAAGTGTAATCACTCCTGAATTTGGACCGCTATCAGTATCCGAAAAGTCCCCAAGCCGTCACGACGCTGGACAGCATGTTGAAAACTTGCCTAGCATTATGCAAAGCAAAGTCTTTACAATGTTTGAAAAGCAGGGGTTCAATTTTGACAGGTTGTCAAAAGTTTACGAATCCCGAGCTGTGTATAACCTTTGGGCGTTTACAGAAATTAATAAACAAATGGACGCCGGGAATCCAAATAAATTTAAAAGCGAACAGCAGGAGCTTTTTTAATGTTAGCAGAACTCAAGTTTGTTCAGGGCGCAGTAGCTAAGAAAAATTTCATACCCGCGTTAACCCACTTCCGCATTGAAAACGGGTATGTTAGAAGCTTTAACGGAACGCTGGCATTATGCAGTAAAATTAACTTGGATATTGATTGCATTCCCAAAGCAGCGCCATTCATTAAAGCGATTCAAAACTGCCAAGAAACTGTGTCAATGAGCATGACCCCTGCGGGGAGGTTACATATTAAGTCAGGTCGCTTTAAAGCTTTCATAGATTGCGTTGACGAAGAAACCCCTCACGTTATACCCGAAGGTGAGTTTTTTGATATTAACGGTGAATCCCTTTTGGAAGCGTTTAAAACACTAACAACTTTTATCGGTGCGGATGCATCCAGGCCTTGGTCTAACGGGGTGCTATTAAAAGGTCACTCCGCATTCGCCACAAACAATGTGGCCCTCATTGAATATTGGGTCGGTTCAAGTTTCCCAATTGTTTGCAATATCCCAAAAGATGCAGTTAATGAAATGCTAAGGATTGGTGAAGCACCCTTGCAAGCGCAAGTGACTGACACCAGTATTTCATTTCACTATAAAAGTGGAAGCTGGCTTAGAACTGCATTGTTGAATATTAAATGGCCAGACTTGGAAAAGGTCTTAAATGCTAAATCAAACCAACAACCAATCAATGAACAAATATATGAGGGGCTTGAATTTCTTAAACCGTTTGTTGACAAGCTTGACAGGGTATATATCACCGACGGTATAATGTCCACCAGCATCGCGGAAGGTGAGGGAGCAAGCTATGA
>Ga0105050_10001344_pt1 | contig 37129 bp, 26 predicted proteins | sample FRY01_FD_78088 | JGI IMG/M metagenome (GOLD analysis project Ga0105050, IMG submission 78088) | Freshwater microbial communities from Lake Fryxell liftoff mats and glacier meltwater in Antarctica - FRY-01 | ecosystem: Environmental > Aquatic > Freshwater > Ice > Glacier meltwater ...
AGTCGGGCAAGGTCCTTGGTGAGGTAGGCCCCCGCATTCAGACGGGGGTCAAAGAGTTCGATCCGGGCCATCCCCCCACCCATTTCTTCCCAAAGGTTCATCAGGAAGAAGCAGGTGGAAATGGAGGACTTGCGGGTCGGGAGGCCTGCGAGGAGGAAATGAAAGTGGAAGCGTCCGGTGCGCTCACCGAGCTCGGCTCGCCGCCTCAGTCACACAGTCCGCGGAGGGCCCCGGAGTGGTGCAGGGTGGTCACCCGGTTATTGTGGACCTTGCTGGCATCGGGGGAGGCGTTGAAGAGGCTCCGGGGGGCTTTGCAGTCCTGACTCTTCACGAGAGAGTTCCCGACAGGCCAAGCACTCTCTCCGCCACCTGACTCCCAACCGGAGCAGCGGCATTCCTGCCGCTGTCTTTCAAGCCCGTCCCCGACCATCGAACTTCCCCACCCCACCTCCGCCATTGCAAGCCAAGTCAGAGCGGCTAGGTTTTTTCCACACATGAGGTTCGCTTCCCTGATTTTTCCACTGCTGACCCTGGCCGCTGCGGCCAAGGAACAGGTCTTTGAGGCCTTCGAGGGCGACGGCTTCGACACCTGGACCGAAACCGGAAAAGCCTTCGGCACCGGACCCAGCGCCGGAGGTCCCGGTCGCCTCGCCGGTTCCGCCCAAGGCTGGGCCGGAACCTCCTTCGCCTGCTCCTTCCATGGCGGCGATGGCGCAAAGGGGATGCTCACCTCCCCCCAGTTCACCATCGAACTCCCCTGGATCCACTTCATGGTCGGCGGCGGCAAACACCCCGGACAAACCTCCGTGCAACTCATCGTCGACGGTGAGGTCAAACAGGAAGCCGTCGGCGAAAATGACCACCTATTCCGCCCCGTCGCCTGGGACCTCCGCTCCCTCCAGGGAAAAAAGGCCAATCTCCGCATCCTTGATTCCCGCGACGGCAGTTGGGGCTTCGTCATGGCCGATCACTTCGTCTTCGCCGACAACCCCGTCATCAGCTTCCCCGCTCCCATCGCCCCACAAAAACTCCCCGCGCCCAAACTGATCGCCACCGACGCCATTCCGGGCATGACCATCCCCCCCGGCACCTATGCCAAGGTCTTCGCCACCCACGCCGACCACCACCTCGCCTCCCCCACCGCCCTCTGCTTCGACGAACAGGGCAATGTCCTCGTCACCGAAACCCATCGCCTCAAGGCCGGCGTCGCCGACAATCGCAACCACCGCTACTGGCTCCTCGACGACATCGCCTCGGAAAGCACCGCCAACCGCCTCGCCATGTTCGGACGCTACAAGGACAGGGTCCCGCCCGAATTCTTCACCGCCAAGTCAGAACTCGTCCGCTTCCTCGCCGACACCGACCGCGACGGCGTCGCCGACTCCTCCAAGGTCTATTCCGACGGCTACAACGATCCACTCGATGGCATTTCCGCCGGCATCTTCGCCTTCGAAGGCACCACCTACCACGCCTGCATCCCACACATCTGGCTCCTCCGCGACAAGGACGGCGACGGCGTGGCCGAGGAAAAAACCTCCCTCTTCGATGGCTTCGGCACCCGCGTCTCCCTCTCCGGCCACGACCTCAACGGCTTCGCCCTCGGCCCCGACGGACGCATCTACGGCACCATCGGCGACCGCTCCATGCGTATCACCAACTTGGAAGGGGAGAAAATCTTCCTCCCCAACCAGGGCGCCGTCTTCCGCTTCGATCCCGATGGCTCCAATTTCGAACTCGTCCACACCGGCCTCCGCAACCCCAAGGAAATTGCCTTCGACCAATGGGGCAACGCCGTGTCGGTCGACAACAATTCCGATCAGGGCGACGGCGCCCGCCTCGTTTACATCATGGAAGGCGCCGACTCCGGTTGGCGCACCGACCATCAGAACCTCTTCACCTTCCACCACGAGATCGGCTGCGAAAAACGGCCCATCAGCCAATGGATGGAGGAAAAACAATGGGAACCCCGCAACGACCAACAACCCGCCTTCCTCCTCCCCCCCGTCGCCAATTTCTCCAACGGCCCCTCCGGCCTCACCTACCACCCGGGCACCGGCCTCAACAACGATTGCTCCGACTCCTTCCTCGTCTGTGACTACAAGGGCGGCGCCGCCGCCTCCGGCATCTGGGCCTTCGGCATCGAACCCGACGGCGCGGGAATGAGTGTCGTCAATCCCCGCAAATGGAACTGGGGCGCCGCCGTCACCGACGTGGAGTTCGGCTACGACGGCAAGGTCTATGTCACCGACTTCATCGGCGGCTGGACCTCACACGACGACGGACGCCTCTACACGATTTCCTCCGAGGAAAACGATCAGGATCCCGCCAACCCCGAGGTCGCCACCCTCATCCGCGAGGGATTCCATCAACGCGAACCCGCCGAACTCCTCCTCCTCCTCGGCCACCCCGATCAACGTGTCCGCCTCCGCGCCACCCTCGCCCTCTCCGGCAAACCCGAGGCCCTCCACCTCTTCCGCCTCGCCACCTCCCAACGTGATCAGCGACTCAAACGCCTCCACGGGGTCTGGGGACTCTGGATCATGACTCGCAGGGAACAATCGGCAGAGGCCACCGAGACACTTGTCTCCCTCCTCGGCGACGACGATTCCGAAGTGCGGGCCCAGGCCGCCCGCGCTCTCGGCGAAGCCCCCCTCATCGATCACGGCCCCCTCGCCATCGCCCTGCGCGATCCCTCCGCCCGGGTTCGGGCCTTCGCGGCCATCTCCCTCGGCCGCCTCAAGGCCAACGACCGCTTCAATGACGTCGTCGCCCTCCTCGCCGAAAACAAGAATCAGGACGCCTACCTCCGCCACGCCGGAGTCATGGCCCTCGTCGGTTGCAGCACTCCCGGACAACTGCTCTCCCTTCGCGAAAGCCTCAGCCCCTCCGTCCGCATGGGGGCCGTCCTCGCCCTCCGCCGCCTCGCCCATCCCGAGATCGTCGCCTACCTCTTCGATGACGACAGCCGCATCCGCGACGAAGTCATCCGCGCCGTCCACGACACTCCCATCGAAGCCGCCCGCCCCGCCATCGCCGCCCTCCTCCACGACTACACTCCTGGTAATGACGGCCGCCCGCTCACCCGCATGATGCTTCACCGCATCGTCCACAGCGCCTTCCGACACGGCACTCCGGAGAGCGCCGCCGACCTCCTCCAGTTCGCCGCGAACCCCTCCGCCAGCGAGGAGGAACGCACCGAAGCCCTCCGCCTCCTCTCCCTCTGGCAATCCCCTCCCCCCGTCGATCAATCTCTCGGCCGGCACATGCCTCTCCCTCCGCGCGACATGAGCGAGGTCAGCGAAGCCTTCCAAACCAACCTCCCACCCCTCCTGCAAATGGACGGCCCCATCCTCACCGCCGCCATCGGCCTCGTCGGACAATACGGCCTCGCCGCCGACAAACTCGACGACTCCCAACTCACCACCATGGTCGCCGACCAGACCCAATCCGCGCCCATCCGCATCCGCGCCCTCGACCTCCTCGCCGACCGCGGCCATGCCGACCTCAATCCCCTTCTCTCCAAACTCCTCGACACCCAGGACGACGCCGTCGCCAACCGCGCCCTCGAACTGATCGCCAAGAACCAACCCGATCAGGCCCTCCAATCAATCCGCTCCGTCATCGGTGCCGGAAACGATGTCCGCAAACAACGCGCCTGGTCGCTCCTCGCCGAGGCGCAGGACCCCGAGTCCGCCACCGAACTGATCCGCGGCCTCGCCAGCCTCCAAGGCAGCACCCAATACCCGGCCTACGCCCTCGAACTGGTCGAAGCAGCCGACGCCCGCCCCGAAGCAAAGGTGAAAACGGCCCTCGCCTCCTTCCGCGCCTCCCTTCCCGCCAACGATCCACTCGGCGAATTCCGCCTCGCCCTCCGCGGCGGAGATCCCGAACGCGGTGCCGAGCTGTTCCAAAGCCACCCCGCCGCCCAGTGCATCCGCTGCCATCGCCTTTCCACCAATCCCTCCGAAGGCACCACGGCCGGCCCCAACCTCGCCGATGTCGGCAAACGCCGCGACGCCGAGTTCCTCCTCCGTTCCCTCCTCGACCCCAATGCCGACATCGCCCCGGGCTTCGGCCTGATTTCCCTCACCTTTCACAACGACAAGGGAGTCGGCGGAGTCCTCATGGCCGAAAGCGACGCCACCCTCGACATCCTCTCCGGCACCGATCTCCTCCGCGTCCAAAAGTCCGACCTCAAGGCGCAAACCACCCCCACTTCCGCCATGCTTCCCACCGGTGATTTGCTCACCAAACGCGAAATGCGCGACCTCGTCTCCTGGCTCACCACGCTACAAGCCGACCTCCCGCCCCCCACCGCGCCGACCAAGGAACCCATCCTCCTCGACCCCGCCTCCCTCCTGCCCGAGGAACCCATGGACGAGGCCCCCACCGCCGAACTCTCCTACGACCTCGACCCAGCCGTCATGAAAACCGGCAAGGCCGCCTTCGCTCTTTGCCAGGCCTGTCACGGCCCCGATGGAAAAGGCGTCCCCAACCTCGGCCCACCCCTCGCCGGATCCGATTGGGTCCACGGCCCGCCCGAAAACCTCATCCGCATCCAACTCCGCGGCCTCACCGGCCCCATCAGGATCAACGGCGTCGAAAACACCTTCCCCGCCCCCATGCCCCCCCAGGCTTTCCAAGGCGACGAACAAATCGCCGCCGTCCTCACCTACATCCGCAACTCCTTCGGCAATGCCGCCCCGCCCGTCACCTCGGAAATGGTCACCGCCCTCCGCAACGAAACCGGCAAGCCTCTCCTCACCGTGGCCGACCTCATCCCCCTCGCCACCCCTCCCTCCAGCACCCTCACCCGCTCCACCTTCCTCGACCCCGACACAGAAGACTCCGGTGGCTGGCCCTGGTGGGCCACCGTCCTCATCCTCCTCTGGCTCGCCGCCTGCGCCTACCCTCTCCTCAAACGCCTCAAAGAAAATACCGAGGAAATAGACGAGAAATAGCCGCTCCTCTCCCCCCAAGTAGCGGCGCCCCTGCGGGGCGTCGGCTACTCCGCCTCATACAACTCGGACCGCTCGGACTGGTCGGACTAGTCGGACTGTTGCCCCCGCCCATCAACTCCCCAATAACCAATAACCAATAACCCATAACCAATAACCCATTCGTGAAAATCCGCGCCTATTCGCGGCTCTCATCCTCCGTCTCCCCCGTCTCCTCCTTCTTCAACAAATCCTTCCACTCATGCAACGCCACTCCCTCCCCCACTCCACCGATCTCCTTCAACAACTCCTCACACTTCGCCTTCCACTTCCCAAAGTCCGGCGCTGACTTCTCCGGCTCCGCACTCCGCGGAAACACCAGATAGGTCACCACCAACTTCTCCACCGGCCGCCGATACGGATTGGCCCGCGGCTCGATCTCCTTCGCCAACCGCAACGATCCCTCCCCCACCTTGAAGGTCGGCCCGCCATCCCCCACGATCGCAGGATACAACTTCTCCCCGTGGATCACCACCACGTAGTCCCCGATGTTCGGGGCATAGTCATCCTCCCGATCTGTCAACAGATTGATCGGGATCACGATGAACGGATCATACTCCGCGATCAGGAAACTCCGCGCCTTCATGTCCGCGATCCCCCGCTCCAGCATCTTGATCCGCTCCTTCAACCACGCCTTCCGGTCCGCCGTCGTCGCCACCGCCGCCAACTCGATCTTCGCCGTCGCCACCCGCTCCTCCCACCCCTTCACCATCGGATTCGGCGTGGCCGTCTGCTTCTTCCATCCGTAGCTCGTGAAGGGCTGATAGTAGGTCGACTTCACGATCTCGTCCGGCATCTCCGGCAGGCGATCCCCATCCGAGCCGTCCGACACCACGTCCATCTCCGCCTGCATCAGAAACACCCGGCGACCGGACCCCGGATGCTTCATGTTCAACATCGTCTCGCAGTCGAAGAAATTGTGCCGGGTCAACACCTCGTCCAGCCGCGCCACATTGCTCTTCAGCCGCCCCGCCTTGTTCAGGTAGAGCTTCCGATACCATGGCGACACCTGCGCCTTCGCAAACATCCCCTCCAATCCCGGCAACAGCGTCCCCAGCTTCGCATTCACGCTCTCCAAATCCTCCAGAGTCTCCGCAGCCCGCGGCATCCGCACATTCAGCGTGTACTCCGCACGGTAACTCTCCCGCCTCAATCGCTCCACCGACGCCAATCCGCCCTCCTCCGTTTTCAACTCCACCTTCAGATCGATGTCCTTCGACAACTCCGTGATGCTCACCCCGTCCGGCACCTGCATCCGACCCGTCACCACCGGCGGATCAGGTTCGGGGTCGATCAACCCATCCTCCGGATCAGGCACCGGCAGGACCGGCGATTCCGCCCGGGGATCCACCGGCGCCGCCGGACTCGCTGGCGCATCCGGCGCAAAGACTTCCTTCAAACCCCGCTTGATCTTCCCCGCCATCGGCGTGAAGGGCAACACGATCAAAAAACAAACCAACAACAATGCCGCGAGACCCAGCAACGGCATCGCCCGGCACCCCACCCGGCGCTTCACTCCTTCCAACCCATGCGGACCTTGCTCACGAAACCTGTTTGCCACGCTCGAAACCTAACACACACCCCCCACCTCAATGCAATAGCCGGGACGCCCAATCCAAAATTCCCCCTCCCTTCTCCCCATTCCCCATTCCCCATTCCCCATTCCCCAGAACCCTCAATCCTCCACCTTCCGCGGGCGCGACGACAACAACAGCCGCAACACCGCCAGCGGCACCAGCGAAATCCCCGCCGCCGCCAACGCAATCTTCCACCCCGGATACACCCGCGCCTGATCTCGAGCCAGCGCCCGCAGCGATTCCGCCACCACATCCTCCGCCTCCTCGAAAAACCACTCTCGCAACGGATTCTCCTCCTCCTCACCACCCCGACTCGCCCGCTCTCCGAACTCCGTGTGCACCGGCCCCGGACACACCGCCAACACCGACACCCCCCGCTCCCGCACCTCAATCCGCAAGGCCTCCGAAAAACTCGACACATACGCCTTCGATGCCGCATACACCGCAAAATCCGGAATCGGCAGAATACTCGACAGAGAACTCACATTGATGATCGCTCCATCCCCGTCCTCCAACATCCGCGGCAGAAACTCGTGCGTCAAATGCGTCAACGCGGTCATGTTCACCTGCATCATCGCCTCCAGCTTGCCCCACTCCGCCGTCGCAAACTCCCCGTAGTCCCCCAGCCCCGCATTGTTGACCAACAAGCTCGGCGCCCATGCCGTCCCCTCCAGCCGCTGACCCAACGCCACCCGGTCCTCCGCCAACGCCAAATCCGCCGCAATCGAGCCCACCTCCAACCCCGGCGCAATGCCGCGCAATTCCTTCTCCAACTTCGCCAAGCGATCCTCCCGGCGCGCCACCAGAACCATCCGCTGGCTTCGCCCCGCCAATTGCCTCGCAAACTCCGCCCCCAGCCCGGAGGAAGCCCCCGTGATCAGGACGCAGCGATGACAAGCCTCGGTCATCCGGGTTTCCTACGACGCCGCAGGCTGCTCCTGCACCTGCACGATCCGCAACGGCAGCCGCGCCACCAACTCCTCGTCCACCGAAACATCCACCGAGTAAATCCCCGCCGCCGGAAACCGCAGCCCCTGGAAGTTCATCACGAAATTCCGCGTCACAAAACTCATGTTCTCCGGAACCTGCACCGGCATCTTGATCCGCACCGGCATGTTCTTCGGATCCAGCGGCGCCCCGTCCGCGTCGATGATGTTGATCGTCATGTCATGCTCGCCGCTGTCTTCCGGCGTCATGCAGATCCGCATCGCCAACACGCACTGTGGATGCACCACCGGCAATGCCTTCGCGGCAAGCGCATCAAAGGTTCCGGAAATGACCATCTTTCCGTTGTAGTCGGCCGCAAAATCACAAAGGGTGGCAATTTGAATATCCATAATATCTCGTCGAAGCCCCTATCTGAACGCCCACCCCCAAAAGGTCCAGCGCGAATCCCCGATCACCCCGGGAAATCATCCCCTATTCTTCCTCCTTCTCCTCCGAATCTCCCACCTCCTCATCCGCATCCCCCTCGGCATCCTCTTCCACCACCACCGCCGCAGGCGGTTCCTCCTCTTCCGGCTCCTCCACAATGATCGCGGCAGGTGGCGCGTCCTCCACCGATATGTCTCCCTCCAAGGGCTCCACCGGAATGGCCCGCAGAATCCCATCCTCCGGCTTGCGCACCCATTCCCCGTCTTCTCCCGCCGATCCCGCCCCTTTGTCCGGATCTCCCTCCTCGCCCTCTTCCACGATGATCATCGCCCTCGCCGGCGGCTGAATCATCGGCTTAATGTCTTCCTTCAGATCTTCAAAAAGCTCGTTCACCATCGGCGCCGCCAGGCGCCCCCCACTCACCGTCTCTCCCGGCTTGCCCTCATAGACCACCGCAAAGGCAAAGCGCGGATTTTCATAGGGAAAAAATCCCGCGAACCAGGCCAGCTCCCGGTTCGGCACCCACTGCGCCGTCCCCGTCTTCCCCACCAGCGTCGTGTAGCTCAATGCCGCCCGCTTGCCCGTGCCGTAGGAGGCGTTCACCACGTCGTGCATCCCCTTGTGCACCACCTCCACCGCCTCCGGATCCAAATTCAATTGCGTCCGCGTCTCCGGCCCCGGAGCACTCAGCACCCCCCCGTTCTCATCCTGAATCTGCCGGATCAACCGCAACTGCGGCAACACCGTGCCGTTCGCAATCCCCGCCATCGCCTGCGCCACCTGCAACGGAGTCCCCTGCAACATCCCCTGCCCAATCGCAAAGTTCGCCGTGTCCCCCTGCGTGATCGGCCGCCCCAACTCAGCCCGCATCAGGTCGTCGGTCGGGATTATTCCCGCGTTCTCGTTGTAGAGCGGCAACCCCGTCTTCGACCCGAATCCCAGCCGCTTCGCCACCTCCAGGAACGCCTGCGCCTTGGTCTTGATCCCCACCTGGTAAAACCACACGTTGTTCGACCGCGCCAGCGCCCGCGTCACATTGATGTCCCCCTCCGGATACTTGGAGTGGTTGCTCATCCACGTGTCCCCGATCTTCAGCTTCGCCGGACAGTTGAACAGCGTCTTCGAGGTGATCACCCCGTTCGTCAGCGCCGTCAGCGCCACCACCGGCTTGAAGGACGAGGCCGGCGGATACGCCGCCTGAAAGGCACGCGCATACATCGGCTTCGAATCATCATCCCGCAGCCGACCAAACTCCTCTTCCCCGATCGTCGGCACCCAGATGTTCAGGTCATACGTCGGACGCGAGGCCATCACCAACACCTCCCCGGTGTGAATGTCGAGCACCACAAACGCCCCCCGGTCACACCCATCCTTCAAGACCCGCTCCGCCTTCCGCTGCCAGTCCAGATTCAATGTCGTCACCACCGTGTTCCCCACCCGCGGACGCTCTGCGAACTCATCCAGCAGACGACTCCCGTCCGAATCAAAAATCATGTTCCGCTTCCCCGCCACCCCCGTCAGCTGCTCGTCAAACACCTTCTCCAACCCATCCTGCCCCCACGTCTCCTCAAACAGGGGATCCCCAAAGTTGATCGGCCCCGTCGGCAGCTTCCCCTTGCTCCGCACATAGCCGATGATGTGCGCCGCAAGCCCCTTCTCCGGATAATGCCGCAGATAAATCGGATGAAAAATCAGCCCGCTCATCAACCCCGTCGCCCCCTTCTTCACCAATTCCTCCTTCAGCGGCGAGGCAAAGATGAACGGCAGCCAGCGCCGGTCCTTGTAGTGATCCAACAACCGCCGATTCGAAACCGTCCAAGTCTCCCCCGTCAATTTCTGCACCTCCGCCATCCGCGTCCGCGCCCACGCCAACACCTCCGCATCCTCCCCCTTCTCAAACTGCGGATACTCAAAGGCCAGATAAAATCCCACCCTGCTCTGCGCCAACGGCTCCCCATTGCGATCCGTGATCAATCCCCGCGGCGCCGGAATCGACATCGTCAACGTCCGCGCATCCTTCCGCGTCCCCACCGATCCCGCCGTCGCCGACTTTTCCGGATCCTCCTTCCCCTGCTCCTCCGTCGGCGCGTTGACCGGAGTCGACGCCTCCTGAGCCGCCACCCGGATCACTCCGGGCACCCCCATCAACAAGACCGACAATAAGACTGCTTTCATCCGCATCCGCAGGGCCACCCTATCCCATGAAAGCCCCGCTATCAATGCCCACCTCGCACCTCGCTCCAATGCCACGCCCGGGGGTCCTTTTCCCCGAATCCCCTCACGATTTCGGCCGGCAGGAAGATCGATTCCACCTCCCGGGACTGCTTCGGAGCCATCGAAAACCGCACCACCCGTCGCGTCGCCCCCTGCACGGTCCTCACGGAAATATCCGCCAGAATCTCAATAGCCCCATCCTGTTCCGGATAGATCTCCAGCTCCCCCGGAATCGGATACTGCGCAAAGCTCTTCCCCGCCTCCCCCTTCAGCGGCTGAAACAGGGCCAGCTTCCCCAGATACTTCTCCGGATACCATTCCTCCCGCCCCGTCTTGCTCGTCCGCACCTTCAACCGATGCACCGTCAATCCCCGATGCGCCCCCTCCACCCCCGTCGCCTCGATCCGCCACTTGAACGGCCCATCCAACGTCGCCGTCCCCGCCGAATACACCATCGCCGACAAGGCCATCCCGCCCTCCCCTCCATTCGGCTTCACCGCACTCCGCACCATCGCCCCATTGATCTCCACCGCCCCACCCTCCAGGTAGCTCTTCTCCTTGCTCACAAACTGCGCACAGCTCCCCAGCACCCCCGCCATCCCCACCAACAGCAGCATTCATCACAACCCCCACCGTCCCCCATCCCCCCACCCCCGTCACGCCCAATCTCTCCCTCCCTCCACCAATAGGGAGAGCGGGTTTGCAACCCGCCCACCCAACCCCAACCCCAACCCCAACCCCTTCCCCCCTTCCCCCCTACCGCATTCCGCATTCCACATTCCACATTCCACATTCCGCCGCCCCCCATTTCCTCATTTCTTCATTCCCTCCCCCATTCATTCCTTCATCCTCCGCCCCGATGACTCCCGAACCAAACACCCTCGCCATCGTCCTGGTGATCGTCTTCCTCTTCCTCTGGAACCTCGATTTCATCGCCACCCTCCTCAACATCAAATCCCTCCGACCCGAACTCCCCGCCGACTTCAAGGACACCCTCGACGCCGCCAAATACGCCAAGTCTCAGGAATACACCCGCGCCTCCTCCCGCTACCACCTCCTTACCTCCACCTTCTCCCTCACCCTCCTCCTCGTCTTCTGGTGGATCGGTGGCTTCGGCTGGCTCGACACCTATAGCCGCACCTTCGGCTCCTCCATGCTCTCCATCGGCCTCCTCTACATCGGCGTCCTCTACCTCGGCAACTACCTCCTCCACCTCCCCTTCGACATCTACGATACCTTCGTCCTTGAGGCCCGCTTCGGCTTCAACAAGACCACCAAGGGCACCTTCCTCGCCGACCAGTTCAAATCCCTCCTCCTCACCGCCCTCCTCGGCCTCCCTCTCGTCGCCGGCATCCTCTGGATCTTCAACAACGTCGACCACGCCTGGCTCTGGGCCTGGCTCGGCGTCACCGCCTTCACCCTCCTTCTCACCTACCTCGCCCCCTCCCTCATTCTCCCCCTCTTCAACAAGTTCGAACCCATGCCCGACGGCGAACTCAAGGACGCCATCCACAATATGGCCGCCCACTGCGAGTTCCCCCTCACCGAAATCTCCATCATGGACGGCTCCCGCCGCTCCGCAAAGTCCAACGCCTTCTTCACCGGCTTCGGCAAACGCAAGAAAATCGCCCTCTACGACAACCTCATCGAACAACAATCCACCGAGGAACTCGTCGCCGTCCTCGCCCACGAAATCGGCCACTTCAAGCGCAAGCACATCGTCCAGCGCATGATCCTCTCCGTCCTCCAAATGGGCGTCATCTTCTTCCTCATCGGCCTCGTCATCGATCCCGACAACGCCTTCTCCGAGCAACTCTACCCCGCCTTCGGCATCCCCCTCGAACGCGCCGCCCCCCACCACGGCCTCGTCCTCTTCATGCTCCTTTTCAAGCCTCTCAGCCTCTTCCTCGGCATCGCCCTCAACGCCTGGTCCCGCAAACACGAATTCGAAGCCGACGCCTACGCCGCCGAAGCACAAGGCACCTCCGTCCACCTCATCACCGCTCTCAAAAAACTCTCCGCCGACAACCTCTCCAACCTCACCCCTCACCGCCTCCGCGTCATCCTCGACTACTCCCACCCCCCCGTCACCGAACGCATCGCCGCCCTTCAAGGGAGCGTGGGCGTCCCGCCCGCTTAACATCCCCGACCCCCTCTCACTCTCCTCCTCCCCCCCAATAACCAATAACCAATAACCAATAACCATGTACACCCCCGCCGACACCCGCTACTCCCAAATGCCCTACCACAACTGCGGCAAATGGGGCCTCAAGCTTCCCGCCATCTCCCTCGGCTTCTGGCACAACTTCGGCGATCACGATGACCTCGACGAAGGCCGCCGCATCATGCACCGCGCCTTCGACCGCGGCATCACCCACTTCGATTTCGCCAACAATTACGGCCCCCCCTACGGCTCCGCCGAACGCAACTGCGGCAAGATCCTCAAGGAGGACTTCGCCTCCCATCGCGACGAACTCCTCATCGCCACCAAGGCCGGCCACGACATGTGGCCCGGGCCCTACGGCGAATGGGGCTCCCGCAAATACCTCCTCTCCTCCCTCGACCAATCCCTCGCCCGCCTCCAACTCGACTACGTCGACATTTTCTACTCCCACCGCCCCGACCCCGACACCCCTCTCGAGGAAACCATGGGCGCCCTCGCCACCGCCGTGCAAAGCGGCAAGGCCCTCTATGCCGGCATCAGCAAATATCCCCTCCCCATGCTCAAGGAAGCCGTCGCCATCCTCAAGGACATGGGCGTCTTCACCCTCATCTACCAACCCCCCTACAACATCCTCAGCCGCGGATTCGAAACGGCCGGCATCCTCGACTGGCTCCACGAACAGGGCATCGGCTGCATCGTCTTCTCCCCCCTCGCCCAGGGCATGCTCACCGAAAAATACCTCGACGGCATCCCCGACGACTCCCGCGCCGCCAGCAAGAGCCCCTTCCTCACTCCGGAAACCATCGCCGCCCAACGCCCCGTCCTCCAGTCCCTCGCCGCCATTGCCAAAGAACGCCGCGAACCCCTCCACCACCTCGCCCTCAACTGGACCCGCCATCACCCCGCCGTCACCTCCACCCTCGTCGGCGCCCGCACCGTCGCCCAACTCGACGACCTCCTCGACTCCCTCAATTCCCCCAAACTCACCGAAGCCCACCTCCAGTCCATCACCAAAATCGCCCCACCCACCAACAAAGGCGAGTAGCCTCCCCCCTGGGAGCGCTGGTCTCCAGACCGGCCCGAAATCCCATCAGCCCTTCATCCACCCATTCCCCTCGTTCCCTTCCCACTTTTCCCCCTCCTCCTTCCACGCAAAAACCTCTATCCTCCCCCATGCCCAATCTCGCCGAGGACCTCGCAAACCAACGCGACGACATCCGCAACGAAGCTCGCCTCCAACGCCAGTCCATCGAAACCCGCTGGCGCCAACCCCTCGGGTCCCGCGTCGAATCCTCCCGCGCCCTCGGCCCCCTCACCCTCCGCGAAATAGAACCAAACGGCCTCCTCCACTTCGACGCCCCACCGGAGGACATCGCCATCTTCCACGAGCACGACCAACTCCGCCTCAGCTCCGACGACCCCGAAGGCGACTTCCACCGCGTCACCTTCATCGGAGCCACCACCAAAGGCCTCACCATCTACGCAGGATCCGCAGCAAACCTCCTCGCCACAAACTCCGCCGGCTGGTCCCTCGACGAGGACTTCCTCGATCTCTCGCAGCACTACCTCGACGCCATCGACGAGATCGGCAGCACCATCCACGGCCGCGAAAACATCGCCCCGGTCCTCTTCGGCGACCACTCCGCCGACCTCGATGTCCAAACTTTCTCCGACGCCTGCGACGACCTCGAACCCAGCGGACTCGACGACACCCAGATCGACGCCGTTGCCACTGCCCTTGCCTCCAGCCCCTTCCACCTCATCCAAGGCCCCCCCGGCACCGGCAAGACCCACGCCCTCGCCCAACTCGTCGAACGCCTCATGGAGGAAGACCACCGTATCCTCGTCACCGCCTTCACCCACCGCGCCATCCATCAAGCCCTCGCCAAGGTTCACTCCCTCCTCGGCGACCGCTGCCCCGTCGTCAAAATCTCCCGTCCCCTCCCCCACGAAAACCTCCCCTTCCCCGTCTTTTCCAACTATCAAGAATCCAAACTTGCCGAGCACGAAGGCCCCTGCATCATCGGTGCCACCCCCTTCGCCCTCCGCTCCAAACGCTTGAAAGGCGTTCGCTTCGACTCCGTCGTCCTCGACGAAACCAGCCAACTCACCCTCCCCGCCGCCGCCATGGCCATGTTGGCCGGCGATCGATGGTTCTTCTTCGGCGACCACAAACAACTCCCCCCCGTCACCCTCACCCACCAGGACGATCCCTCCGCCGCCTCCGTCTTCGCCCGCCTCGCCCGAAACACCCGCCCCTCCACCCTCAACATCACCTACCGTCTCAACGCCCCTCTCACCGAATGGCCAAGTGAACAATTCTACGGCGGCGATCTCCTCTCCCACGAATCCATCGCCGACCATCGCCTCGCCCTGAAACGACCCGCCTCGCGCTACCCAGCCCTCCTCTCTCCCGAACCCGCCCTCCTCCGTGTCGAAATCCCCCACGAAGGATGCAAATCCCGCTCCGACGATGAGGCCGAAATCGCCGCCGACCTCCTCGCCGACCTCTTCGACGCCGGCCTCCCCCCCAGCGAAGCCGGCGTGGTCGTCCCCTTCCGCTCCCAAGCCTCCGCCATCCGCAACCTTCTCCGCAGCGACCGCTTCATTCACCACCCCAACGCCCTCCAAACCATCATCGACACCGTGGACCGTTTCCAAGGCCAGGAACGCGAGGTGGTCCTCTACTCCTTCGCCGCCTCCGACCCCCTCTTCATCGAGCGCCTCGGCGACTTCCTCCTCCAACCACCCCGCCTCAACGTCGCCGTCACCCGCGCCAAAACCAAAGTCATCCTCCTCCACTCCACCGCCCTACGCGAATTCGCGGAACGCCAATCCCCCTACTCGGAGACCGCACAACTCTTCCTCTCCCTCCTCCAGGCCGCCTCCCACATCGACCTCTGACCCCCATGGCCACCCTCATCCCCAAAAAACTCCCCCGCCTGAATCGATCCCTCGAGTTCGCCTCCTTCTTCCGCACTCTCAAGAAACTGGACGACGATTTCACCGTCTGGACCTCCCTCCACTCCGATCCCGCCCACCCCCAGTTCTTCGTCCTCTTTCAGGAAACCTTCGCCTTCCTCATCCAAGTCGCCGAAACCTCCCAGCAGCTCGCCGAAACCGCCATCCAGACAACCTTCCTCGACAACCAACCCCAACTCACCCCCGACACCCTCGGCTCAGCGGAGGCAGATGTCCTCGCCGCCTTCCTTGACAACATCCACACCACCCTCGCCCCCCACTCCCCCTCCGGATTCCCCGTCCGCAAACTCGTCGTCTTCCCCGACGTCCTCCACCACACCATCGACGAAATCATCCTCCACCGCTCCGCCCAAACAGACACCAGCTACCTCGGACTCAAACAACTCCCCGCCGCCGAATTCAGTCATCGGCTGGGATCTCTCGCCGCCGAGGCCCTTCCGGAAACCGCCCTCCTCCACCTCCGCGCCGCCTTCGACCCCGGCACCGTCGTCCCCCCCGCCTTCTCCCCTCTCACCGTCCGCGATCGCAATCACTCCCCCACCCTCACCCACCGACTCCTCGACATCGATCAGGAGTGGTGCGTCAAAAACGATCTCCACCTCCCTCCCCAACAGGAACGCCTCGCCGCCGACACCGGCTACCGCACCCAACTCGTTACCGGCGTGGCTGGCTGCGGCAAATCCCTCGTCCTCCTCTACCGCGCCCTCCTCAGTGCCCGACTCAATCCCGACTCCCGCGTCCTCGTCCTCACCCACAACCGCCCCCTCCGCTCCGAACTCGAACGACGATTCCACATCCTCAGCGACGACACACTCCGCATCGACTGGCTCACCTTCTACCAATGGGCCTCCCGCTCCCTCGGCGACTGGCCCGAGGAAATTCTCTACCCCTCCGATGCCCAGAAACTCCTCGCCGACCTCCTCTCCGCTCACCCGAACCTCGCCTCCACCACCCCCATCTATCTCCTCGACGAAATCAGTTGGATCAAGGACCTCAATCTCCGTTCCCGCGAAGCCTACCTCACCGCCGACCGCACCGGGCGCGGCAAGGGAATCAATCGCGAGGCCGTCTGGGACCTCTTCCGCAATTACCAAAACACCCTGAACTCCCACCACCTCATCGACTGGCCCGGCGTCGCCCTCCGCTTCCACGACGCCGCCCTCGCCGAACACCGCCTCAACTTCCCGCACTACGATTTCATCTTCGTCGATGAGGCCCAGTTCTTCGCCAAAGCCTGGTTCGACATCGTCCGCGCCGCCCTCAAACCCGGCGGTCACCTCTTCCTCGCCGCCGATCCCACCCAGGGCTTCCTCCGCCGCCGCCAATCATGGATCGCCAGCGGCATCGACGTCCGCGGCCGCACCACCCGTCTCCGCCAAGCCTACCGCAACTCCCGCGCCATCCTCCTCTTCGCCGCCAGCTTCTACGAATCCCGCGCCGCCCTCGATCCCGACGCCCACCGCGAGGACGATCTCAACATCCCCACCCCCGAACAGATCGCCGCCATCACCACCCCCGGCAAACTCCCCGAAATCATCCACGCCGCCAGCCCCCACGACCTCCTCACCCGCGCCTGCAACGAAATCGCCGCCCTCCACCGCTCCGGACTCCCCAACGGACACATCCTCATCCTCCACACCGACGCCATCTACGCCGACGACCTCCACCAACTCCTCGCCGCCAGCCTCGGTTCAACCTCCCTCGTGCACGACGCCAAAATCAACATCCTCCCCGCCACCGCCTTCTGCCAGCACACCACCCTCAACGCCGCCACCGGCCTCGAAGCCCCCATCGTCTTCCTCCTCGGCATCGACTCCATTCTCGAAACCGAAAACGACCCCCGCCTCTCCCCCGACCAACGCTCCGAACTCCTCCGCGACCACACCCGCCAACTCTACATGGCTTTCACCCGCGCCGCCCAACGCCTCGTCATCCTCTGCCAACACCACCGCACCGAGCACTTCCTCTCCGCCCTCCTCACCCCGTAATCCGCAGAAGTGCAGGACCCCCATCCTGCCCCCAATCCCGTCAGCCGTGACAAAACGCTGACCCCGAACAAACCCGTGGCGCGACCCTCCCGGTCGCAAGGCCCCATTGGCTGCGGCATCCTGCCGCACGCCGTTCCCGTGGCGTCTCGCCGCGAGTCCCGATGCCCAACCCAACAACCATCCCCTTTACACCGCCCCCGACAGCGACACCAACCATCTCGATCACGAGCGCCAGGGACGGTTGCGATGACCCCGTTTCGATTCTCAACCTTGCCCTCAACAAGGGCCGCCTTATGGGCAAAGCTTCAACTCTTTGAGCCACTCCAGGCTCTCCCGCTGCCACGCGTCCCACATCGGCCCCTTGTAGCCGTTCAGGCCGTGACCGCCGGAGGGGAGCTCCAGAAACTTCGTCGGGATTTTCTTGTCTTGCAATGCCTTGTAAAGCATCCGGCTGTTCTCCGGCACCACCACCCCGTCGTCCAGCGCATGGGCCAGGAAGACCGGCGGCGTCTTCTCCGTCACCTGCAACTCGTTGGAGAACAGCTCCACCAGCTCCGGCTTCGGCTCCGCCCCCAGCAGATTCCTCCGGCTCCCCCCGTGCGTGAGCTTGCCCATGCTCACCACCGGATACACCAGCACCCCGAAGTCCGGCCGCGAACTCTCCCGCTCCACCGGATCCTTCGCCTCCGCGTCCCCCGCATCAAAATGCGTCACCGCCGTCGATGCCAGGTGCCCCCCCGCCGAAAACCCGATCACCCCGATCCGGTCCGGCGCAATCCCCCATTCCTTCGCATGGGCCCGCACCATCCGCACCGCCCGTTGCGCATCCAGCAGGGGCACCATCGGCCGCTGCTTTGGCAATCGGTATTCCAACACCACTCCCGTGATCCCATGCTCCTTCAGCCACGCCGCGATCCCGTGCCCCTCGCCCCCCGTCACCAGCATCCCGTAGCCGCCGCCCGGACAAATCACCATCGCCGTCCCGTTCGCCTTCCCCGCCTCGGGCCGATGCACCGTGATCCGAACCTCCACCGCTTCCGTCGTCCCATCCCCCAACGGCGCCCCCTCCGGCCAGAGTGGCACCCGCAGTGCCTCCGGCTCCTGTGCCTGCAAACCCCCGGAAAGCAGCAGCACACCGACCTTGAAAAGGCCGCACAATCGACGAAGGAACGCATTACTTGTCATAAGGCTCCACGCTCTACACCCCCTCGCCCCCCATTTCGATCCGATTCTTCCCCAATTATTTCCCCGACAACTTCTCCTTGTCATTCCCACCCCGCGAAGCGGCGCCCCTGCGGGGCGTCGGCGGTTCCACCACCGCCCCTCCCTCCCCCTCAGCCCCCCACTCAACCCCCGCTCCCCAACAACCAATATCAATGCTCCAACACCGCCGACTCCTCCTCTCCCTCCACCGCCGCTCTCGGATAACGCACCCGGTCCACCAACTCCTGAATCTCCTCCGGCGGCTTCTTCGTCATCTGCGACACCACGATCGTCACCACGAAGTTGAACAACATCCCCAGCGTCCCGATCCCCTCCGGAGAAATCCCAAACCACCAGTTCTCTTCCGTGTTGGGAAGTGACGTGATCCCCACCAGCGCCGTCCAGGCCGGCATCTTGAAGTAGATGATGTAGATTGCCGTGAAGGCCAACCCCACCACCATCCCGCTGATCGCCCCTTGCATCGTCGTCCGCTTGCTGAAGATCCCCAAGATGATCGCCGGGAAAAACGAGGACGCCGCCAAGCCAAAGGCAAACGCCACCACCTGCGCCACAAACCCCGGCGGGTTGATCCCAAAGTAACCAGCCACCACCACCGCCGCCCCGGCCGCACAGCGCGCCCAGACCAGCTCCCCCTTCTCGCTCAACTCCTTGCCCATCATCGGCGCAAAGGTCTTCTTCACCAAATCATGCGCCACGGAGGTCGAAATCACCAACAACAGCCCCGCCGCCGTCGACAACGCCGCCGCCAATCCACCCGCCGCCACCAAGGCCACCACCCAGTTCGGTAGCTTCGCAATCTCCGGATTCGCCAGCACCATGATGTCCTTGTCGATCGTCAACTCGTTCGCCGCCAAGCCCATCGCCTCCGCGTTTTTCCCGGTGTATTGGATCAATCCATCACCATTCTTGTCGTCAAAGCTGATCAACCCCACGTTCTCCCACTTGTGAAACCACTCCGGCACTTCCGCGTAGGGGGCGTTGCTCACCGTATTCAGCAGGTTGGTCCGCGCAAAAACCGCAATGGCCGGTGCCGTGGTGTAGAGAATCGCGATGAACATCAACGCCCACAGCGCCGAACTCCGCGCCGCCGAAGCCTTTTTAACGGTGTAAAATCGCACAATGACGTGCGGCAATCCCGCCGTCCCGCACATCAGCGCCGCCGTGATGAAGAACACGTCGATCGTCGACTTCTCTCCCGCCGTGTACGCCGCGAAACCCAGTTCCGTGCTCAACCCGTCCAACTTATCGAGCAGAAAGCCATCTGCACCACCGCCACCAAATCCCAACTGCGGAATCGGCGTCCCCGCCATCTGAATCGACAGGAAAATCGCCGGCACCATGAAGGCAAAAATCAACACGCAATACTGCGCCACCTGCGTGTAGGTGATCCCCTTCATCCCCCCCAGCACCGCGTAGAACAACACCACCACCATCCCGATCACCACGCCCGCATTGATCGGCGTCATCCCCATCACCGTGTCCATCTCGCTGAAGAGCATCTTCGAAAACACGATCCCCACTCCCCGCATCTGACCGGCCACGTAGGTGAACGACACAAAAATCGCACAGATCACCGCCACGAACCGCGCCCATCCCGAATAGTAACGGTCCCCGATGAAATCCGGCACCGTGAACTTCCCAAACCGCCGCAAATACGGAGCCAGCAAAAGCGCCAACAGCACATAGCCCCCCGTCCACCCCATCAAATACACCGCCCCGTCCCGCCCCATGAACGAAATGAGCCCCGCCATCCCCAGGAACGACGCCGCACTCATCCAATCCGCCGCCGTGGCCATCCCGTTGGCCATCGCCGGCACCCCCTTGCCGGCCACATAAAATTCACCCGTCGATTTGGCCCGCGACCAGATCGCGATCCCAATGTAGAGCGCGAAGGTCACGCCAACCAGAATGTAGGTCCAAGTAGTGACGTCCATGGCGGTTTACTGCGAGTCCTCCCCGACCAATTCCTTGTCCAACTTGTTCATCACCACCACATACACCGCGATCAACACCAGAAACACGTAGATGCTCCCCTGCTGCGCAAACCAAAACCCCAGCTTGAATCCCGTCCCCGGGATGCGGATCTTGTCCAGCTGGTCCACCCACAGAATCCCGCACCCATACGAAACCAAAAACCACACCGCCAACAGACTTCCCAGCCAAGTCAGGTTCTTGCGCCAATAGCGGGCCCGGGCTTCGGGCGATGGGGTCTTGCTCATGTTCCATGGTGGTCTAACAAAGCTCCCACCGGGCTGGAAAGCACATTCCCGAGAATCCGTTTTTCAAAAAATCCCCGGAGCTTCGTTCCTTTCGTGCTTCCTTTCAGAGACCAATCTGCAACCTTTTCCCCGCACTCATGTCAGCCGGATCCACACAGTTCATCGGCCTGGAACGCCTCCCTGCCGAGGGCTCCCTCGTCGTCCCCGGTCGTCTCGGCTACCGCGAACTACTCGCTCTCGAAAAACGCTTCGCCGGACGCCCCATCACCTGGCTGGTCGAGGAAAATGCCCTCGTCGAACCCCAGACCCGCGACCACCTCTCCCGTGCCAACGTCCTCGCCGCCGCATTTTCCGAGGACGACGCCTCCCCCCCCGAGGTCGGCGTGGCCCTCCTCCCGAAATTGCAGAATGGCGGCCTCCTCATCTTCGTCCCCGGCGACGCCATCGCCCGCCCCGGCACGGCCTGCCACATTTCCACCAAACAGCTGCATTTTCTCTGCGACCTGGGCCTCCCCATGACCCCCCTCGCCGTGCACATCCCCAGCGAGTGCGCCCTCTCCATCGACCCCCCCTCCAAACTCCCCTCCGCCATCATCGCCCCGGGCCACCCCATCCCGGCCGGACAGGCCACCATCGCCCGCTACCGCGAAAGCCTCCTCGAGGCCGCCGAACGCGCCTTCTCCGCCCGCGACTTCCTCAACGGCTCCCTCGCCGAAGCCCTCCTCGCCGGCCTCAAAAAGTGGGGCGGCTCCAGCACCCTCCACGACGGCAGCGACGACAGCACCCTCTCCTACGACAAACTCATGGGCGCCGCCATCGCCCTCTCCAAGGAGATCAAACTCGCCACCACCAAACTCCGCGTCGGCATCATCCTCCCCCCCGGCAAAGCAGGCATGCTGGCCAACCTCGCCGTCCTCTTCGCCGGCAAGGTCCCCGTCAACCTCAACTTCACCGCCTCCCGGGACGCCGTCGAGTCCGCCATCCGCCAAGCCGACCTCGACCGCTTCATCACCGCCGATCCCTTCGTGCGCAAAGTCGCCAGCTTCCCCTGGCCCCCCACCCGCGACCTCCTCTTCATCGAGCGCATCCTCCCCGGCATCAAGAATCAGATCATCAAGTGGGCCATCCTTGGCAAGATCCTCCCCCTCCGCCTCCTCTCCAAAATGCTCGGCCTCGGCAGCCGCTGCGGTAATGACGAAGCGATCCTCCTCTTCACCTCCGGATCCTCCGGCGAACCCAAGGGCGTCCCCCTCAGCCACCGCAACATCCTCGCCAACGTCTGTCAGTTCGGCGCCCCCCTCGCCCTGCCCAACAAGCACGCCAGCATCCTCGGCTGCCTCCCCCTCTTCCATTCCTTCGGCTGCACCGTCACCCTCTGGTTCCCCATCATCGAAGGCATCGACCTGGTCACCTACCCCAGCCCCATGGAAACCAAGCGCCTCGCCGAACTCATCGCGCAGCACCAGGTTTACCTCCTCCTCTCCACCCCCACCTTCCTCCGCGGCTACATGCGCCGCATCGAACCCGAGCAACTCGCCTCCCTCCGCCTCGTCGTCACCGGCGCCGAAAAACTCCCCGCCAGCCTCGCCGAAGCCTTCGGGCAGAAATTCGGCATCCTCCCCCTCGAAGGCTACGGCCTCACCGAAACCTCCCCCGCCACCAACGTCAACCTCCCCTCCACCCCCACCGCCGACGACGACGACACCCCGCGCCTCCTCCAACACCGCCACGGCACCGTCGGTCACTTCCTCCCCGGCATCGCCGTCCGCATCACCACCGCCGCCACCGAAAAACCCACCACCCTCGACAAATCCGGCGTCATCTGGATGAAGGGCAGCAACATCTTCCTCGGCTACCTCGACCGTCCCGACCTCACCAAGGGCGTCATCGAGGACGGCTGGTTCAAATCCGGCGATGTCGGCCGCATGGACGACGACGGCTTCCTCATCATCGAGGGCCGCATCTCCCGCTTCTCCAAAATCGCCGGCGAAATGGTCCCCCACGAAACCGTCGAAGCCACCATCACCAAGGTCCTTGGCCTCGACAGCGAAGCCGAACGCAAAATCGCCGTGGTCGGCGTCCCCGATGACAAAAAGGGCGAGGCCATCGTCCTCCTCTCCTCCATCGCCAGCGACACCCTCCAACAGGAAACCGTCGACCTCCGCTACAAGCTCATGGACACCGGCATGCCCTCCCTCTGGTGCCCCCGCGAAATCATCCCCGTCGAGGAAATCCCCGTCCTCGCCTCCGGCAAACTCGACATCAAAGCCTGCGAACGCATCGCCCGCGGCCAGTAGCCGTGCCGTGCCCGTCCCGGTCGCCAGCCCTCCCCCCTGCCGTGCCCGTCCCGGTCGCCAGCCGTTCCCGTGGCGTGACCGTCCCGGTCGCCAGCCGTTCCCTGGCGTCCCGCCGCGTGCCTTTACCCTCCCGCCTCGACAGGCCCCAATCCGGGCCGATACCTTTGCTTCAACCCATTCCCCATTCCCCATTCCGCATTCCGCACTCCCCATTCCGCATGTCCTGGCTCCACTCCCACTTCGCCCCCCACGGTAGCCTCCGCTTCGACCACTTCATGGAGCGCGCCCTCTACGATCCCGCCCACGGCTACTACACCACCCGCATCACCAACGTCGGCCGCAACGCCGACTTCTCCACCACCGCCACCCTCTCCTCCACCCTCGGCCGGGCCCTCGCCCACTGGATCCAATCCCACCGCTTCCGCCACGTCATCGAGATCGGGGCCGGCAACGGCACCCTCGCCCACGCCATCCGCCGCGCCCTTCCCCTCCTCACCCGCCTCCGCCTCCACTTTCACATCGTCGAACGCTCCCCCGTCCTCCGCAAACTCCAGCAGGAACTCCTCGGCCACAAAGTCACCTGGCACGACTCCCCCGCCTCCGCCCTTGATGCCGCCCACGGCAACGCCCTTCTCTACTCCAACGAAGTCCCCGACGCCTTCCCGGCCCGCATCTTCCGCGCCACCAAATTCCCCGACACCTACGAGGAACTCTTCCTCCTCCCCCAGGGCGAATCCCTCACCGAAACCTGGCTCCCCGCCCCCCACCTCCCCGACTCCACCCTCTTCGCCCACCCCTGGCAGGACGGCCAGCGCCTCGAAGTCCTCGACAGCTACCGCACCTGGCTCGCCGACTGGATCCCCCACTGGAAATCCGGCACCATGCTCACCATCGACTACGGCGACACACCCCCCGAACTCTACCACCGCCGCCCCGGCGGCTCCCTCCGCGGCTATCTCCTCCACCAACTCGTCACCGGCCCCGAGGCCTACGCCAATCCCGGCCGGCAAGACCTCACCACCGACGTCAACTTCGACGACCTCGAATCCTGGGGCAACCAACTCGGCCTCAAAACCCTCTCCTGCCAAACCCAATCCGAATTTCTCGCTCCCCACGCCCGTCCCACCCACACCGACACCTTCCTCACCGACCCAAATGGCGTCGGCGGCGCCTTCAAGGTCCTCCAACAAAAACCCCTCTGAAATCTCCCAATAGGGAGCGCGGGTTTGCAACCCACCCCAATGCCCCCCGACTCCCCACTTCCCCATTGGACATTCCTCGCCAAGTATTCGACATTCCACCCCTCCCTTCCCCCCAATAACCAATAACCAATAACCAAAATGCGCAGCATTTTCCTCTCCCTCCTTCTCCCTCTCTCCGCCCCCGCCTTCGAACTCCCCCGCGATTCCACCCAAGCCGTGGTCGGCCTCACCAACTCCTGGGACTCCTCCACCATCACCGTCGTTCTCTACCAAAAGGACGGCGACACCTGGCAAAAAATCGCCGGCCCCTGGACCGGTCGCTGCGGTAAGACCGGCCTGGCCTGGGGCAAAGGCATCCACCCCTCCCTCAAGGGCCCTACCAAACGCGAAGGCGACTGGCGCACCCCCGCCGGCGTCTTCTCCATCGGCGGCGCCTGGGGGTACGACGCCTCCATCAAAAAACACCCCAAACTCTTCTACCGCAAAGTCACTCCCCGCGACCTCTGGGTCGAGGATCCCGCCTCCCCCCACTACAACCGCCACCTCGTCCTCAACCACGAACCCCGCGCCGCCTGGGAGAAAAAAGCTCAGATGAAACAGGACGACTACCCCCATTCCCTCAAACTCTTCGTCGCCCACAACGCCCCTCCCAAACCCACCCCCGGGGCCGGATCCGCCATCTTCTTCCACATCTGGCGTGGCGGCGGTGCCAAACCCACCTCCGGCTGCACCACCCTCCCCGAACCTGCCCTCCGCCAACTCGTCTCCCTCATCAACCCCGACCGCCACCCCCTCTACATCGCCCTCCCCAAACCCGAATACGACCGCCTCCGCACCCCCTGGAAGCTCCCGTAGCCCTTGAACCAGCAGGCAAACCTCCGCTCCCCCCGTCCCGGAGGGACCTCGAACAGTAGCCGGTGGTAGCACCACCGGACCCGATCACCGCCGCCCCGTCAGCCCCCCGGAGGGGTGCCGGACCGGCCCGTCCTAAAGAGACACCCCAAAACCCCTCCTGCCCCAAATAACCAATAACCAGTACCGTTCCCCCCTTCCCCCACCCAAATCCCCGCTTGACCGCCCTCTCCTCCCGCCCTATCACCGCGCCCCGCCCAAACGGACCCCTTTTTACCATGGCTACTACAGAAATCATCCTCCGCGAAAAAGTTGACGGCCTCGGCGCCGAAGCCGACGTCGTGAAAGTCAAAGCCGGCTTCGCCCGGAACTTCCTCATCCCCCAAGGCAAGGCCTTCGAAGCCACCAAGGGCAACCTCCGCCAGCGCGCGGCCCTCGGTGCCGCCCGTGTCCAGCGCGAAGCCGAAGAACTCTCCAAAGCCAGCGCACTCGCCAACAAGATCGGCAAAGCCCGCCCCAAGTTCACCCTCGAGACCGGCCAAGGCGGCAAAGCCTTCGGATCCGTCACCTCCATGGACATCCACAACAAGCTCGAAGAGGCCGGCATCACCGTCGATCGCCACGCCATCAAGCTCGACAAGCCGATCAAGACCGCCGGCAAGACCGACATCGAAATCCGCCTCCACCCCGACATCGTCGCGACCCTCAGAGTCACCGTCGAGACCGAGGAAAAAGGCGCCGAGTAACCTCCTCAACAATTTCCCCAAAAACGCGGACCGCCGAAAGGCCGTCCGCGTTTTTTTGTCCCCACCCCTGCCAATCGGTCTCCCGCCACGATCCCCCTCCCCGCGTAGCGGCGCCCCTGCGGGGCGTCGGCGGTTCCACCCCCATCCACCCCCATCCACCCCTACCCCCCCCAATCAACCACCACCCCACCCGAACCGCCCCACCCAAACCTCCCCGCCCGACCCCCCCCACCCGTTCCCGTGGCGTCCCGCCGCGTGCCCCCTGTCCCAACGGGACATCTCATACCAGCCCCGGACACCGTCCGGGGTATTCGCCGTGCTGGTTCCCGCGTCCTGAAGGGACGCCCCATGCACCTCCACCTCCCGCCAACACCTCCCCTCGTCCCCCATTTCCCAAAAACCAGCGTCCATCCGCCGCTCAACTTCCACATTCCGCATTCCTCAAAAACTTACTCACAACCCATTCCCATCTTACCCACGTTGACTCCCCCGCCCCCTCCACCCACCCTCTCCCCACATGGCATCCGACGGTCCCACTTACAAAGACGACAAGAGCGCTCCCCGCCTGCAAGTCTTCAAACAAGACGACGCACCCGGCAACATCCGCGCCCTCCCCTCCGCCGTCGGCCCAGAACGCAGCGTCCTCAGCTCCATGATGCAGGAGCCCGCCAACTTCATCGGCCACGCCGTCGAGGAACACCTCACCCCCGACCACTTCTACGTCCCCGCCCACGGCACCCTCTACAAGGTCCTCCTCGAACTCTACGAAAAGGACCGCCCCATCGAACTCGTCTCCCTCACCCAAACCCTCGCCGACCGCAGCCTCCTCGAAAACATCGGCGGCCCTTCCGAACTCACCAACATCTACACCTACGCTCCCACCGGCGCACACTTCGACTACCACCTCGGCATCGTCAAATCAAAATTCCTCCTCCGCTCCGTCATCTCCTCCTGCACCGAATCCATCAGCGGCGCCTACGAGGAACCCGATGACGTCCCCGGCTTCCTCGACCAGGTCGAACAAAAGGTCTTCGCCATCAAGGAAGGCTCCGAAGTGCAGGGCGAACTCAAGGCCAAGGACCTCATCGGCGAGGTCCTCGAAATCATCGAACAGTTCGCCGCCGGTGAACGCGGCATGCAGGGCATCCCCACCGGTTACCCCGACCTCGACTCCATGGGCGGCGGCATGAAACCCGGCGAGATGTTCATCATCGCCGCCCGCCCCTCCATGGGAAAAACCTCCTTCATGATGAACATCGTCGAGCACATCGCCGTCGATCTGGGCAAGCCCTCCCTCGTCTTCTCCTGCGAGATGAGCGCCCTGCAGATTGTCCAGCGGCTCCTCTTCGCCCGCGCCAAATTCCCCCTCTCCAACCTCAAGCCCGGATTCCAACTCACCCGCGGCGAACTGCAACGCATCCAGACCGCCTCGAAGGAACTCATGGACGCCCCCCTCTTCATCGACGACACCCCCGCCATCTCCATCGGCGACGTCCGCGCCAAGGCCCGGCGCAAAAAACGCGACGAAGACATTCAGTTCATCGCCATCGACTACCTCCAGCTCATGCGCTCCAAATCCCGCCAGGCCGAATCCTCCCGGGAGCGGGAAATCGCCGAAATCTCCGCAGGACTCAAGGCCATCGCCAAGGAACTGCAGATCCCCATCATCGTCCTCGCCCAGCTCAACCGCGGCCCCGAACAACGCGGCGGCACCCCCCGCATGTCCGACCTCCGCGAGTCCGGCTCCATCGAGCAGGACGCCGACATGATCGGCCTCCTCTACCGTCAGGAATACTACGCCGACAACGAGGAGGAACGCGAGGAATCCGGCGGCATCGCCGAACTCGTCGTCGCCAAAAATCGGAACGGTCCCACCGGCAACGTCCCCCTCACCTTCATCAAGGAACTCATGCGCTTCGAATCCAGCGACCGCCGCATCGACCCGGCGTAACCACGAAGGCAGCACAGCCCTCCCGCCTGTGCCTGCAACGGTCTGCTCCCCTGTCCCAACGGGACATCCCATCCCAGCCCCGGACATGGTCCGCGGTCATCACCACACGGGTTCCTGCGTCCTCTCGGGACGCTTCATGCGGAATCACCTCCCGCCCTTCCCAACGGCGACTGGCCCTAAAGCACCTTCGTCACCCCCGGAATCGCACAGGGATACAACCCATCCGACCCCGCCTTCGGCCCCGGATCCTTGTCCCAGCCATACTCCTTCGGCATGATCGACACCTCCGACGCAAGCGCCTGATCCCACTTCAACTCCTGGCCCGAATAGGTCGCCATCCGCCCAAAAATCGCCGTCATCGTGCTGTCCGCCGTGTAATACGCGTCGTTCTTCGGCAAATCCTCCCGGATGTGACGATACAACTCGTTGTGCTCGATCTGATACGCATTCGCCTCCTCACCCTTCGGCGCGCCCTTCGCCGTCCAGATCGTCTTGCCATCCATGTCAACAATGCGCCCGGGATATGCCGTCCCCTTCGATCCCACGATCACCTCGGTGACGCGACTCATCGTCCCCTTCTGGTGGCGACACTGCGAGTTGGTGATCGCCCCGCTCTCGTGCGTGAACTCCACGTAGTGGTGATCAAAGGCCTCCCCAAAGTCCGGCCCGATCCGCGTCTGCCGGCCACCCATCCCCTGCGCTTTCTTCGGCGGCCCTCCCATGAACCAGTTGGCCACATCGATGTTATGCACGTGCTGTTCGCAAATGTTCTCCCCGCACAGCCACGTGAAGTAATACCAGTTCCGCATCTGATACTCCATTTCCGTCATCCCCTCCTTGCGCTCCCGCACCCAGACGCCTCCGCCATTCCAATAAACCTGCGCCGCAATCACGTCCCCGATCATTCCACCCATCACTTCTTCATGCGTCTGGATGTAGTTGTGCTCATAACGACGCTGCAATCCGCATGCCACCTTCAGCTTCTTCGCGTCCGCTTCCTTCGCCGCCGCCAAGACCCGACGGATCCCGAAGGCATCCGTCGCCACCGGCTTCTCCATGAAAACATGCTTCCCCTTGGAAACCGCATACTCGAAATGCTCCGGACGGAATCCCGGAGGCGTCGTCAGTATCACCACATCCGCCGCGTCAATCGCCTCCTGATAGGCGCCGAATCCCACAAACCTCCGCTCCTTCGGCACATCCACCTTGTCCCCGAAAGCCGCCTTCAGGCTCCCATACGCCCCGTCCAAATTGTTCTCAAACGCATCCGCCATCGCCACCAGCTTGGTGCCCTCCACATTCAGGGTCTGCGCGGCCGCCCCCGACCCCCGACCACCACAACCCACCAGGGCCACCTTGAGCTCCGAACTTCCCTCCACCTGTGCAAACGACGCGATCGGCAAACTGCCCACCGCCGCAGCGGCTCCAGCGGTTTTCAAAAAGGTCCGGCGGGTGGCATCAAGGGAATGAGGTTCCATGGGCGTAGATTGTGAGGATTTCGCTGACTTGGCCAGAAGCAATCTGCCCCCCGCCATACCCCCTCCCCCCAGCCATTCTTACGGGCCCCTCATTCCGGTGGCGTGACCGTCTCGGCCGCAAGCCCTCCGAGTCGCGTAGCGGCGCCTCTGCGAGGCGTCCGCGGTTCCACCTCCGCTCGTCCAATGCCCCTCCCACATCCTCGCTCACCGCCCCTCCGCGACCAACCTCCCCCAAGGCCCCCCTCTCAAGGCAAACAATGCCCCGGCGTCCGCGGATACGGAATCACGTCCCGGATGTTCTGCACCCCCGTCGCCAACATCAGCATCCGCTCAAATCCCAGTCCGAACCCCGCATGCGGCACGCTGCCATACTTCCGCAGATCCAGATACCACCCATACGCCTCCACATCCAACCCATCCTTCTCCATCGTCGCTCGCAGCAATTCATACCGCTCCTCCCGCTGACTCCCCCCCACGATCTCCCCGATCCCCGGCACCAGCACATCCATCGCCGCCACTGTCTTCCCGTCGTCATTGCGCCGCATGTAGAACGGCTTGATCGCCTCCGGATAGTCGTAAACCGTCACCGGGCACTTGCAGTGCTCTTCCGTCAGATAGCGTTCATGCTCCGATTGCAGATTCTCCCCCCACGCCACCGGATACTCAAAGCTCTTCCCCGATTTCTCCAGAATCGCCACCGCCTCCGTGTAGCTCACCCGCTCAAACGGCCGCTCCGCGATGAACCGCAGCCGCTCCTCCAGCCCCTTGTCCACGAAGTTCGAGAACAGCCCGAAATCATCCTGCGGCCCCTCCAACACCGATCGCGTCAGCGCCTTCACGAACTCCTCCGCCAGATCCATGTCCCCTTTCAAATCACAGAAGGCCATCTCCGGCTCGATCATCCAGAACTCCGCCGCATGCCGCGTCGTGTTCGAGTTCTCCGCCCGAAAGGTCGGCCCGAAGGTGTAGATCTTCGACAAGGCACACGCAAAGGTCTCCCCCTCCAACTGCCCGCTCACCGTCAAATAAGACGCCTTCCCAAAGAAATCCTCCTCCGGCACATCCTTCCCGCCCCCCACCTTCTGCGTGGTCACCCGAAACATCTCCCCCGCCCCCTCACAGTCACTCGCCGTCACGATCGGCGTGTGCACCCACACAAACCCCCGCTCCTCAAAAAACCGGTGCACCGCATGCGCCAGACGACTCCGCGTCCGGAAAATCGCCCCAAACAAATTCGTCCGCGGCCGCAAATGCGCGATCTCCCGCAGGAACTCCGGCCCATGCCGCTTCTTCTGCAACGGATAATCCCCCGAGGCCTTCCCGATCAAGCGCACCTCCGCCGCATGCAACTCCCACGCCTGCCCCGCCCCCGGCGACTCCACCAACTTCCCCCGCACCTCCACCGAACTCCCCGTCAACATCAGCGCCACCTCCTCCGATCCCGGCACCCCCGCATCAATCAACACCTGCAGGCTCCCCAAACACGATCCGTCGTTGATCTCCAGAAACGAAAATCCCTTCGCATCCCGCCGCGTCCGCACCCAGCCCCGCGCCTTCACATCCTCCAGCGCCGCGCTGCTCTCCAATACCGCCTTGATCGTCCTGCACATGCCTTGTTCCTAGTTCCTCCACGGCCTGTCGAAAACCGCTAATCTCATCTCCCTCTCATTTTTCCGCTACTTGCATATTTTTCTATCCCCCCACCCCCCGCTTTGTTCCAATTCCCGCCCGCTTCGCCCCTATACCCATGTTCCTCCGCTCCTGTCTGGCCCTCCTGAGCCTCGCCTCCTTCGCGACAGCAAACCCCTCTTGGCTGGGTCCCGACGACCTCCAAAGCGGCTCCCTCGACCCCGAATTCCTCGCTGCTCAACGCGAAATCACGCTCGACCCCGCCCTTCTCTCCCCCTCCCCCCAACCCTTCATCCTCGGCATCGAGACCCTCGACTTCGTTCCCAGCCCCGCCGAACCAAACTGGATCCTCCGCATCGAACGCGCCGTCGCCTCCACCAACTCCATGGGCGAAATCGCCTCAGGCGACATCAACCTCATCGACGGCAACGAATCCTACTGCCTCACCCTCGGCCGCTACCTCGTCCGCGACTTCCGCGGCCATCCCCTCGACATCTCCCTCAATGGCAGCTTCTGCTTCCACCCCGGCAACCTCCATCAGGACAACATCCAGCAATACATCCTCTGGCTCAACTTCCAGTGGACCGAGTTCCCCTGGAGCGACCACCTCCGCACCAAAGTCGGCCTCGGCGAGGGCCTCTCCTACGTCTCCGACATCCCCTACAGCGAAACCCTCAAGCGTGGTGGCGACGAAAGCATCCGCCTCCTCAACTACCTCGAGTTCTCCCTCTCCTTCAACATGGCCGACCTCGCCAACCTCACCCGCATCAACCGCCTCCTCCCCAACGACAACGCCGCCTTCCTCGAGAACGCCTGGCTCGTCGGCTCCCTCCACCATCGCTCCGGAGGCCGCGGACTCTTCGGCGAATTCAAAGACGAAGACGGCTCCAAGAAACCCGTGACCGGCGGCGACAACCTCTTCGTCCTCGGCGTCGCCGTCGACTTCTAGCCCCGACCTCTCACTTCCGGCTTCCGGGCTCCGGGCTCCGGGCTCTCAAAAAAACCTACCGCACCCCCTGCGGACCACCGGCCTTCGGCTTGTCAAACTCCACATAGGTCAACCCCACCGTGGTGTTCGTCCGCGGATCAAAACTCGACACCCGCATCTCCCGCAGCGTGTAGGCATCCCCCACCTTCATGATCTCATTCACCAAAAACTGCTTCAGCGCCTTGGCCGGATTGTCCCCGTTGTACCCCACCACCTGCATCAACGCCCCCGCCTTCTTGTGCACCCACACATACACCAACGTGTAGCGCCCACCCTTCCCCGGATTCTGCAGCCGCACCTTCCAACAATCCTGCCCCTTCACCTTCTCGCTCCCCACCACCCTGCCATTCGGCCAGTAGAGAAAGTGCATCGCCAGATCCTCATACGATAAATCCGTCCCCTCAATCGCCTGCCCCAGCTTCGCATCAGGAAATTGCACCGTCTTCCCGTCCTTCTTCTCCAACAAATCATAGTGATCCTCCTTCAACCGCATCTCAAACGGCTCCCACTTCCCCGTCTTCGACGACAAAAAGGTGAACTGAATCTTCTCCCCCATCAAATACAGCCCCACCGGAATCTTCTGATTCCCCTTCCGGATGTTCCCCGTCAAATTCTGGTTCTGCAACGTCGCCACATACCGCGCCGTCGCCAGAATATCATCCGCCGCCGGATTCTGCCCCATCGCCACCTGCCCCATCAGGACCGCCGAAATCATCATTATTGCTCGCTTCATGCTAGAAAAGTAACACTTGTTTAGGTGAGACGGCAAGAGCGAACAACAAATTCACCCTCCCGTCAAATAGACGACGAACGACAAATGCCCTCACCCACTTCCCACTTCCAACCTCTGTGAACCCCCTGCGAATATTTTCCCGACACCTCCGCAAAATTTGTGAGTAGTCGGCGAGTCTTTGTGAATAACCCCCACGTTGTTGGTCTTCTCGATACTTTTTTTGAAATCCAACACTTTGTAGCTTGCGAGATACTCTCCGCCCCGCCTTGGATAGCGACGCTTCCACAAACCCAGCACGCACCCGAACACAATCACCATGAGCCTGCGCCAGCAACTGAGCGACATTCTCCCCGAGTTCCTTCCTCCCAGCCCGCGGGACGCCATCAAGGGAACTGAACTCATCCGTCTCGTGCGCATGCGACTGGAGGGCGACTACTCCGACGCCTCCCTCCGCTACCACTTCTCCATCATGTCCTGCGATCCGGGCTCACCCATCGCCAAGGTCGAGAAAGGGCAGGGCTACTACCGCCGCGCCGCCGCCGTCCCCATGCTCGCCGGTGCACAGGATCTCCTCTCCATGACCCAGGGACGCCTCGAGGAATTCGAGGGCAACCAGGGCGCGGTGGATCTCGCCCTCATGCGTGTCCGCAAATTCCGCGCCACCGCCACCCGCTTCTTCGAAGTCAACGGCCGCTTCCCCTTCGCCTTCCGCGATGTCCTCGGCAAGAACAGCCCCATCGGCAACCTCTGGAAATATCCGGACATGGTCGTCGTCGATTGGGAGGCCGGTGAACCCACCGACAACGGCCTCACCCTCAACCACGACAGCCTCGCCCTCAAACGCCGCCTCGGCCTCCCCCCCTACCGCATCAGCGCCATCACCCTGCGCATCTTCCCCAACCACGAACTCTTCCGCGAGGAATACTTCCAAACCCTCAGCACCTCTTCCTGGACCCACGGCGGCGAAATCTTCTACGCCGGCCCCATCGAGGACGAAGCCCTCGCCGACGCCATCCGCCACCTCAGCAACAAATACGGCATCGGCGTCACCACCTTCGGCCTCACCCTCGAAATGATCGACGAGCTCCCCGGACCGGAACACATCCTCACCGCGCAACCACGCGAAACAGAGGCCCTCATGGATCGCCTCGACATCCGCCGCATCACCAGCCCCTCCGTCCGCGACCACATCGACTGGACCGCCCTCGACGCCGTCCGCGGCGAAAATGAGGAAGTCCGCAGCCTCTTCGGCTGGCTCAACCGCTGCATCGACAACGAACGCGCCGAGTTCTTCATCGAACAATAGCCCTACTCCCCGTCCGGCAACATCCCCGGCCACACATTGAACTCCAACACCCCCGCCCGCCGCGGCGGCTCCACCGACAACAACAGCACCGACGCCTTCTTCACCCGCACATACCCCGCCTCCGCCTCCAACACATACCCCACCAACCCCGAAAAATCCGGCTCGTGCCCCACGATCGCCACCGTCCCCATCGTCGCCGCATACGCCGCCAGCTCCCGCAGCGCCTCCTCCGGATGCATGCCGCACGCCAACCACCCCTCCTGCACCAACCCACCCGCCCCCGAGACCGCCGCCACGATCTCCGCCGTCTCCCGGGCCCGCACCAACGGACTATGCAGCACCAGATCCGGCACCAACCCCTCCGCCTGCAAAAACCGCCCCACCTTCCGCGCCTGCAACCGCCCCTTCTCCGTCAACGCCCGCGACCCATCCCCCCCCGGATGCCCGTGATCCTCCGCCTGCCCATGCCTGATCAACAATAACTTCATTCGCTTTTCCTTCTCTTCATTCCCCATTCCGCATTCCGCATTCCCTACATCGTCATCCCTCCATCCACCGCCATCACCTGCCCGGTGATATACCGCGCCGCCGGACTCGCCAAAAACAACGCCAGGGCCGCCACATCCTCCGCCGTCCCGAAACTCGCCAACGGAATCTTCTTCCGAATCTCCACCTGCAACTCCTCCGTCAAGCCATCCGTCATGTCGGTCTGGATGAACCCCGGCGCAATCGCATTCGCCGTCACCTGCCGACCCGCCAACTCCCGCGCCAACGACTTCGTAAATCCGATCAACCCCGCCTTGCTCGCCGCGTAGTTCGCCTGACCGGCATTGCCAATCAACCCGATCACCGAAGCCACATTGATGATCCGCGGGTCCGTCGCCTTCATCAGGCTCCGCTGCAACCCCTTCACCATGTTGAAAGCCCCCTTCAAATTCGTGTCCAGCACCGCATCCCAATCCTCCGGCTTCATCCGCAACAGCAGCCCGTCCCGCGTCACCCCCGCATTGTTCACCAACACATTCACCGATCCATACTCCTCCAGGATCGCCTTGCACACCGTGTCCACGTCCTCGTGATCCGCCACATCCACCGCGTAGGCCTTTGCCGCCCCCTCATGCTCTGCATTGATCTCCTTCGCCGCCTTCCCGCAGCTCGTCGCGTTCCGGCTCAACACCGCCACCTTTGCTCCCTCAGCGGCGAACGCCTTGGCCATCGCCAGCCCGATTCCCCGGCCCGCGCCCGTCACCACCACCACCTTGTCTGCAAACTGTGCCATGGCGCTATTAGCGACCGCCTCCCGCCTTTTGCCAAATGCAAATCCGCCAAAGTTCGCCTTGGGCCCCCGCCCCCGCTCGCTATGGTCGCCAATCGTGATCGCCTGCCCCTTCTGCCACACCCCTCTGGCCGAAACCGCCCCCTCCTGTCCCCGCTGCACCCTCGACCTCCAGCGCACCCGCGCCCTCCTCGGTCCCGTCCCCCGCCTCTCCTCCTCCGGCCTCTCCGATCTCACCCAGTCCCTCACCCCCGCCGACGAGCGCGCCATCCACAAGGCCACCGCCGCCTTCCATCGCCGCTTCCCACAGTGCCGCATCCTCATCGTCCTCAGCCACTTCGCCCCCCAGTTCCCCCTTGGCGTCCACCTCTTCTGGCTCTTCAACACCGCCGGCCTCTCCGGCCAGAGCAGCAAACACGGCCACAACCGCGACATCCTCATCGGCCTCGACCCCGGCCAAAAGCGCTCCGGCCTCACCGTCGGCTACGGCCTCGAACCCTTCCTCCCCCAAACCGCCCTCGAACAAGTCCTCGACAGCGCCTCCCCCCACTTCAAGGCCGACCACATCGCCACCGGCCTCACCACCCTCATCGCCCAACTCGCCCAACTCATGGAAGGCATCTGCCGCGACCTCCCCGACATCCTCGGCCTCGACCACCCCCTCGTCACCACCCCCTCCCCCTCCACCGAATTCTAACGAAACCGTGGCGTGACCGTCCCGGTCGCAGGCCCAATAACAAAAAACAATCCCCGCCCCCCGGGCTCACGCAAACGCCCGCAAAAAACTCACCTCCATCGCCAACCCCTCCGACGCATTCGTATTAAACAGCTCCCGCAACTCCTGCAGCGCATCCATTCCCGTCAACAAACTGTCCAACTCCCGGCTCTTCGCCAAGGCCCCCGTCTCCACCTTGAACTCCGGATAGCTCAACTTCGCCGCGCCCGCCCGCTGCCGCACCGCGTCGCCCATCCACGCGATCAACAAATCCACCAACGCCGTCCGCACCGACAAATACTCCGCCTCCCCCAGCGCCGCGTAATACTTCTCCCGCTCATCCAACCACGTCCCGTCCGTCGCCTTCTTGTACATCGCCACCTCCTCCTTGTAGGCCTCCCCGTTCCGCTCATTGATCACCCCCTTCTGCTCCGCCAGCATCGCCTCAAACGCCGCCTTCACCAACAGCGCATTCTGCTCCGATCGCTCCTTCGCCGTCTTCGACAACAGCTTCGCAAACAGCCGCATCGCCCCCTCCCCCAGCACATCCTCCCGCCCCGTCGCCTGCAGCACCAGATCCACACAGCGCGACCGGATCGTCGGCAGCAAAAATTCCGGATTTGCCGTCAGCAACAACAGCAAACACCTCGGCGGCGGCTCCTCCAACGTCTTCAGAAAAGCATTCGCCGGACCGTCCCGCATCCGATCCGCATCCACGATCACCCCCACCTTCCATCTCCCCCCGGGCGCCGTCAGATGCATCTCCCGCTCCAACTCCCGCACCTCATCGATCAAAATCTGCCGCGACTTCGAGCGCGGCCGCACCAACATCACTTGCGGCCCCTTCAGCTCATCCAGCGTCTTCTCCACCACCGGCTCCTCCGGCTCCCCAAACAGGCTCACATTCCCGTCTGCCGCCGGCGGATTCACCAACTCCACAATCCGCGCCGCCAGGGACTGCTTCCCCGAACCCGTCGGCCCCGAAATCAAAAAAGCATGCGCCAATCGCCCGCGTTCATGCGCTCCGCGAATCAACTCCAACGCCTTCTCTGCCGTCACCGCCATCTCCCCGCCATGCTCCCCGTCTCCCCGCCCCCCTGCAATCCCCAATATCCCCCAGAATCGCATTCCTTCCCCCTTCCCCCTTCCCCTTCCCCCTTCCCCCTTCCCCCTTCCGCATTCCCCATTCCGCATTCCGCATTCCAAATTCCAAATTC
>Ga0105050_10001352_pt1 | contig 36972 bp, 29 predicted proteins | sample FRY01_FD_78088 | JGI IMG/M metagenome (GOLD analysis project Ga0105050, IMG submission 78088) | Freshwater microbial communities from Lake Fryxell liftoff mats and glacier meltwater in Antarctica - FRY-01 | ecosystem: Environmental > Aquatic > Freshwater > Ice > Glacier meltwater ...
AATAGAGCGATTTCTAATGCATATGTTGAAATGTTGGCAGGACAATACGACATTGCAATTGCAGGTGGTTTAGAAAACACTTCGGATACACCGATTGGCTTTAGAAGAGCAATGCGAAAAAAATTGTTCAATGCACAAAAATTAAGAGGAATCGCAGATACCCTGAAGTTTATCTTCTCGCTATCTTATAAAGATTTTCTTCCTGAGAAACCTCTCGTGGCAGAATATTCTACGAACAGAGTAATGGGTCAAGATTGTGATATGATGGCAGCGCGATTCAATATTGCTAGAAAAGACCAAGATGAATTTGCCGTGCGTTCTCATCAATTAGCCGCGAAGGCTTGGACTGATGGCCATTTAGCAAAAGAAGTATGTGAAGTTGCTCTTCCTCCAAAATTCAAAGCAATCACCATGGATAATGGGGTGCGTGGCGATTCTAAAATGGAGAAAGTAAGCAAGTTGCGTCCTGCTTTTGATAGGAAATACGGAACACTAACAGCTGCCAATTCATCTTTCTTAACAGATGGAGCAGCAGTTTCTTTATTGGCAACAGAAGAGAAAGCAAAGGAATTAGGTTTGATCCCGAAAGCAGAAATCATAGATTATATTTTTACTGGGCAAGACTTAATGAATGAATTGCTGTTGGGTCCGGCCTACTCTATTTCTGAAATCTTAAAAAGAAATAATTTAGAATTGGCAGATATAGACGTCTTAGAAATTCACGAAGCATTCGCTGGACAAGTACTAGCAAATATTGCCGCTTTAGAAAGCGATGAGTTTGCCAAAGAGAATTTTGGAAGAGAGAAAGCCGTTGGAAAAGTAGATTTCACTAAATTGAATTTATGGGGAGGTTCTCTTTCTATCGGTCACCCATTTGGTGCTACAGGAAGCAGATTACTCACCACCGCAGCAAATAGGTTACATGATGAAAATGGAAAATACGCCTTACTAGCCGCTTGTGCCGCTGGGGCTCATGGGCATGCAATGTTGATTAAGCGCTGGGGCGCTTAATTTAGATATCAGATGTCAGATTTCAGACGTTAGATTAAAAGGGATGGAATAATGGATTATGCATAATTTTAAAGAACTGAAAGTTTGGCAGAAAGCGATAGATTTTGTTGTTGAAATTTATAAACTTTCTGATCAGTTTCCAGAAAAAGAGAAATTCGGTATAACGTCCCAATTAAGACGAGCAGCCGTTTCAATTTCTTGTAATATTTCAGAAGGAGCGGGCAAATCTTCAAACAAAGATTTTAATCGGTTTCTTGAAATGGCAATCGGAAGTGCAAATGAGGTGGAAAATTTGATAATAATATGTAATAGATTACGCTATATTAAGGATGAAGATTCTAACATAGCTATTGATAAAATTCATGAAATCAGAAAAATGATTGTAGGCTTTCAAAAAACGTTAAAGTCTGACATCTGACATCTGATATCTGATATCTAAAATTTTAGAATGAAAAGAGAACAAGTATTAAGACTAGAAAAGAACAACGGTATCGCCACCATCTGGCTAGATCACCAAATTGAAAAAATGAACGTGGTTTCCCCGGAGATGATGGGCGTTTTAGATGAAGTTTTTGAAGAAATAAAAACAAGTGATGACATCAAAGGTGTCATTATTATGTCGGCTAAAAAAGACTTTATTGCAGGTGCAGATATTAAGGCATTTGCTATTGAAAAGAAAGGTGATTTTAGACCTATTCAAGCGAAGGGTCATGCTGGTTTATTAGAACTAGAACTAGGTAAAAAACCTATTGTTGCAGCGGTGCACGGCACGGCATATGGACTAGGAGTTGAATTGCCCTTGGCATGTCACGCCATTGTATGTTCAGATCATTCTTCTACAAAATTTGCATTGCCAGAGATAAAACTAGGCTTGCTGCCTGGTGGAGGTGGAACGCAACGTTTACCAAAGCGGGTAGGTCTTCAAAAAGCCTTAGACATGATGTTGACAGGTAAAAACATCTACCCTTATCAAGCCAAAAAAATGGGCTTGGTTGACGAGGTAACGGATGTCAGTAAATTGCATTCGGTGGCCACTCAAATCTGTCAGAAAATAGTAGATGGTCAATGGAAGCGACCAGAGAGAAAGTTAACGCTCATGGAGAAAATTTTGGACGGCACTTCTTTCGGAAGAAGCATTGTCTTTAAGCAAGCCAAAAAAATGAGTGCGAAGCAAACGCAAGGTAATTATCCTGCTGTACCTGCAATTATAGATTGTGTAGAAACTGGTTTAACTAAAGGTAATGCAGCGGGTTATGAAAAAGAATTAGTATGGTTTGAAGAGTTAATGTTAACGCCAGAAAGCGAAGCTTTGCGTTCACTTTTCTTTGGTATGACAGACAACAAGAAGAATCCATTTAAACAGGAAGGAAAGCCACATAAAGAATTGAAAACTTTGGGAATGCTTGGTGCCGGATTTATGGGCGCTGGAATAACTGAGGTAAGTGTGTTCAAGGGTATAAATGTTTTATTGAAGGATTTACAAGCAGATAGTCTTCAACAAGCCAAACAACAAATTTGGAAAGCCATCGCGAAAAAATTAAAATATAAGACTATTTCAAAAACCGAAAGTGAAGAAATAATAGGTCGCGTTCAAGGTCGCTTAGATTATGCAGATTTTGAAACAGCCGATATTGTTATTGAGGCCGTAGTTGAAAAAATGAGTGTTAAAAAAGCAATCATCAAGGAAATAGAAGCCATTTGTCCAGAGGATACTATTATTGCAAGTAACACTTCATCATTATCATTAACAGAAATGATTGAAGGCGCAAAGCGCCCTGAAAATATTATTGGAATGCATTACTTCTCGCCTGTTCCAAAAATGCCTTTATTAGAGATTGTAAGAACTGAAAAGACTTCTCAAGAAGCCATAGCAGCATGTTACGATTTTGGAATCAAGCAAGGTAAAACAGTGGTTGTGGTTAAAGATTGTGCTGGTTTCTATGTAAATAGAATTTTAGCACCTTATTTAAATGAATGTTTAATAATGGCCGATGAGGGAATTGCTTTAGACGCTATCGATAAAGCCTTAATCAAGAAAGGATTTCCTGTTGGACCTATCTCTTTATTAGATGAGGTTGGATTGGATATCGCCGCACACGTGGCTGAAAGTAGCGCCGAAGCTTTAACCCAAGGAAGAGAAGGTTTTGAAGCGAATACGGCTACCACTCAAATGTTCAAGGATGGACGTTTAGGTAAAAAGAACAAGAAAGGGTTCTACAATTACGAAGAGAAGAATGGGCGGGTAAGAAAAGCAGGTATTGATCAAAGCGCTTATAACTATTTCAAAGGAAATGGCGATAAAGAAATGGCCATGGTTGACATTCAAGATAGATCACTTCTTTTAATGGTTAATGAAGCGGTAATGTGCTTAGAAGAAGGCATCATCTCAAGCGCTACGGATGGTAATTTAGCTGCAGTTTTTGGAATTGGATTCTTACCTTTTACCGGTGGGCCATTTAGATACATTGACCAACAAGGCGCTGGAAAGGTTGTGGCAAGAATGGAAGAAATGCAAGCTAAATATGGCGTTAAATTTAAACCAAGACCTATGTTAGTTGAATATGCTATCGCGGGTAAGAAATTTTGTTAAACTATGAAGCTATTTAAATACATTTTACTACTTGGACTAATCTTTAGTTTCACGATTCCTTTAGAGGCGTGTGCTAGAAAGAAATGTATCACATACACCTCTAGCACAACAACGGGGAATTTGAGCAAAAGCGTCAAAAAGAAAGATAAATCCAGAAAAAAGAAGAATAAGAAAAAATCGGGCAAAATGAAAGTCGGTAAACGGATGTTCTGATGCTAGAATTTTGAATGTCTGAATTACAGATGAATGAATGAAAAATCATCATTCAAAATTCAAAATTTAATCATTCAAAACCCAATCATTCAAAATTCAATCATTCAAAATTCAAAATTTAATCATTCAAAATTCAAAATTTAATCATTCAAAATTCAAAATTCAATCATTCAAAATTTAATCATTCAAAATTCAATCATTCAAAATTCAAAATTTAAATCCACTAACGAAATGAAAACACTTAGCACCTTAATTCTTACCCTAATCTTAACAATCACTCAAGCAGGAACATTAATTAGTTTTGAAAAAGTCCAACATCTAGACAAGGACGAACTGAATAAATTTTGGAAATCGAGTGGAGTTCCGAAGTTAATTACACCTTTAATATGTGAAATTGACATTTACGAATTAATGTATTCCACCAACTTGCCAAATGGAGAAGAGCTTATTGCTTCAGGACTATACTATGTCCCCTTAAATTATCCTTATGAAGTGGCAACCATGCAGTACAATCATGGTACTGCGATGACGAATAGATCTGAGGGGAGTTATGATTATAATGGAGAAAGTACCATTTGTAAAATTTTTGCTGCTGATGGTTATGCGGTAGCGTGGCAAGATTATATTGGTTTAGGAAAGGCAACTGGTTTTCACCCTTATCAACATCTAGAATCTGAAGGTCAAAGTGGCGTTGATTTATTAATCGCTGTCGGTGAAATCAACGAAATTATAGGTCTTAAAGTAAATGATCAATTGTTTGTTACGGGCTACTCTCAAGGTGGACATGCTGCCCTTGCTGTTCATAAAACTATTCAAGAAAAGTACAGTGATTTGTTTGCCGTTACGGCTAGTTCTCCAATGAGTGGCGCTCATGACATGAGTGGTGTTCAAAATGAAATTATGGTCATTGACTATTCCCAACCTCATTATTTACCATTCTTGTTATATGGCTACCAAAAAGTGTATAATATTTTTCCTAGCGATGATGAGTTTAGACAAATTTTTAAACCTGAATATCAACATGTATTAGATAAAATTTTATCAAAGGGTCATGGATTAGGGGATATCAATGCTATGCTTCCAAGTAAACCATTTGAAATGATAGAACCTTACTTTTTTGACCAATACAAAAACAACCCAGACTTTATTTTTACGAAAGCATTAAAGGAAAATGACACTTACAATTGGGTTCCAGAAGCACCCGTTCAGTTTTGTTATTGTAAAGGGGATGAGGAGGTTTATTATAAAAACTCTATCGTTGCAATGGAATGGATGAAAGCGAATGGCGCTAAACGCATCATCGATAGAAAAGTTTCGGATACCTTTAAGCACAGAGAATGTGCGGACTATGCCGTAATGTATACCAAGTTTTTCTTCGATAGTTTTAGAAATGGATTTGAGAAAGGACGGAAAGGAAATTTTATTAAAAATACTTTAGTTCGAACTGTTGTAAAAATGGAAGAAAAAAAGAAATTGAAGAAAAAATAATACTTTTTTTAATACAAATTTTAAATGGCTTTGGTATCAAAGCCCTTTTATATTTGTATTTTATGATAGGAAAGGTAGACACAAAATGTCTATCGGAATTGTCATAGAAATTGGGAGCAAATTTGAGAAATAGAAAATTAGTTACTTCGTAAAATTGTGCTCATAATTAGTGTTACTGTTTAACTTCTGAAGCGTGGTGACTCTCTAATTTGCCCTTTTTTTATTTCTCTAACTACGCAGCAGTATTTGCAGCTCTGATACTATCCATAGTCAAACCTCTTGGTGCAATACTTTTGGTTCGTTCTTTAAGAATAGCAATAATCTCTTCAGTAGATTCATACATACCATTAATATTAACCACATGACTGGCTAAATTCGCATAGTCTTTCTTCATAAGATTAAACCAAATACCTCCAAACTCAATGCCTTCAAATACGATGGCTCCGTTATCCGCGTATACTTGTTTGTTGTCCAATAAATGAGCTGGGTGATCTGTCCAATGTAAAGAAGGTTTTACGTGGTGACTAATGTGATAACCATCGTTCCAGCAACGGCTATTGAATTTGTGATTGATGACGGTAGTGGCACTCTTGTATTCATTTGCAGGGTCACTAGCATCTATAAAAGCGTGTTGCGACCAATTGCCTAGCATCATCGTAATTCTTGTGGTAATGAATGGTATGATAAAAACTACAAGGGTTGCTGGCCAGTTGATATAAGATAAAACAACACATCCAATAAAGAATAAGGATTCACCAATAACAGCGTTGTTTCTTAACTCTGGGCGATTCTTTTTGTTGAAATAAGCCGCTAAACGAAACAAACCAAAAAACAAGAAACCAAATAGGTATTTAGCAAAGTCTGACTTGCTATCTCGTTGATAATGCATCGTGGTACTGTCATCATCCTCTAAGTTCGCTTCTAAATGATGCATCCCAATGTGATGCGCAAAATAAGCTTCTGGAGACTGTCCCATAAAAGGACCTAAAATCCAAGGTAAAAACTTGTTGAGGTATTGGTAGTCGCTTTTGAACCAAGGCCGGTGACTCGTGATGTGCAACATTAAGGTGAACCTACTTTTATATCCGAAAACATTTAAGTAACTGTAAACGATAGCTAAAGGAATCCAAATGTATGCAGGCAATGGGAGGTAAAGCAAAATAGCCATTGGAATAAAAATAGCAATCAATCTTAGGGTGAAATAGACGAGAACCAAATCTCTTTTATCTCGCATTTTATCTAACCAAAATTTGTCAAAAGCATTGTATTGGGCTTGTTCTTTGTAAGTTGGATCTGTTATTATTGGAAATGGACGCATAATTTTTTTTTGGTTGAGGCTGTAAAGGTGAGCTTTAGTTAGGGAAACAACAAATTATAGATATTGTTGCGATGGAGTTCTATAAAATCTTTTTGATGCTTAGAATTATTAGAGGGCTTCAACGATTCAATAGTCTAAACATCGAATACTTATCTTTCTGTTTAAAATTATGGGATTAAATAATTAAAAATAAGGACTATCCATTTTAATATCAAAACGCATAGCATAGCCATTTCTCTGATCTAGCTTGAAAGTAAAAATACAACCATTTATGAATTTAATGAATTTTTTTTTAGAAGATTTCTAAATGGGGAATTTCGCCGAAAAGAGGTCAATATTGGTATGCTTCAATACATTTATTGACAGCAACAAAAAAAGGAATAGTTGTGCTAGAGATATAAGGCAGTATTGTCGTAAGAGGTAGGAGTAAATCAAAGCTGGATTTACATTGCTTTTCCTAAAAAATCGCCCTTACCTGCATCCTGCCGCCATGAACCATTCTGGATTCTCCAGTTTTCCGTCCATCATACTGAAGGGAGACTTGCAGAAGCTTAGCGAAGGTTTTATCGATGCCCACGTTCCACACATAATTGTTACCTTTTTGTAAGCCTTGAAGTAAGTCAAACTCTAATTGTTGGTTTTTGAAGCTGTCATCATTGTAGCCCACGCTTGTAAAGGTAAACTGACCAGTGATACTGTAATTGTTTGGACGAGCATACTTAACGGTGCTTATGATTTTATTCATCACTGCAAATTGCCCTCCAGTAACGGGTAGGGGGTTGGATCGAAATCCGTATTGATAGCCTAATTCTAATCTTAAGGCATTTTTAAACAACCAGGTGAGGTCTCCACCTGCTTCGTTGATGATGTATTCGTATCTTCTGTCAAAATAAAAGTCGGAATCGTTCTGTTTGAATCCAGTGGAGTAGTTCCCGTTTAAGGTGAAGTTTTTAACGAAATTCCAACGAACGTTAAAGGTGTTAAAGATGTATTTTCTTCGCTCAAAACCGCTGGTCAACAAGGTTTTACTATCACTAAATTGATAGGTATAGTCGATGCCATATTTGGTATCTGTTCGATTAAAAAATACAATGTTTCGAATGCTGGTGCTAGAAGAAACGAGCAGGCTATCTGCTAAGTTTAATTCAAAGGGACTAATCACATCAGCCACCCCAATATTTTTAGATGCGAAAACTTTTTTATTAAATTGCAAAGCCGTTGTACTAGAAAATCTGGCTAGGAGGTTCTTGATTCCTTTTTCGTTAAACCAAATCGCTTTCGGATTCAGGTTTAAGCTTTGATTAAATCGGGTGCTGTTGACGGGTTGAAACTCCAAAGAATTCGTAAATATCCGGATGAAACGGTTCTCATTGGCAAAAGCGGAAACATAAAACTCATTGATTTCCTGTACGCCATTTTCGTTGATATCCGACCAGGCATAGCTCCCTTGCCCGTTGGGGTCTTCTAAATAATTGTATTGAATTTTTTGTTCCCTTCCAGCGCCAATTTCATACAAACTATTTCCTCTAACTGCTCCTTTAAAAGCGCTAAAGCCATAGTCAATTCGGCCTAAATAAAAATGCTCCAGGTCACTGTCTGCTGAAAACAAGGTGTCTTGTTGTAAGTTTCGATAGATTACATTCCAATTGATTGTATGGTTTCGTTTCGATAAATAGCGGCCTTTGAATTCTACATTTTGAGCTTTCATATAAGCCTTGTCAAAGCTCTTGCCTTTCGCAATGTGCTGGTACCTCAACTTATAGCTGATACTGTATTGATTTCGAGCAGAATCAGGATTTTGAATAAAAACGCCATACTCTTGCCATAAAAAGGAGCTACTAGTCAAACTATCTGTGAGCAAGTTTCTTGTTTTGTTTATTTCATTATTTACAGTAATTCCCGTTCTCCAATTATTTAATTTATTATAGGACTGGGAGAGGGTTAAATTGGGTCGCATGAATTGGGTTTCAAGGTCGCCATTTTTGGCGTACAAGAACTTGAAATCGGTGCTGTTTTGAAATCCTTTATGGGCGTAACTCGTTTTTAGGTCGTTTTCAAAACCCTGGTAAATGTTATCTCTACTGAGATAACTTAATTTATAACTTATATTTCCTTTGTTGACTTTCGTAAAGACGAAGCCGACCGTTGCTAAATGTTCATTTACATTCTCTTCATCGACAAAATTAAAATTCCGATTAAATTCAACTGCCCGATATCTTTCTAATGGTTTGAAATTAGCTTGTTTGAATTCATAATTTGCGGCAAATTGTAAGGTTTTGAGGGAGTCACTTTTTAGCTTTAACTTCTGATTGTAAAAAAAATTCAAACCCATTCCTAAATTATCATTTTTGTCCAATTCGGAAAAACTATTCAAATCATTATTGCTTAGAGCAAGTTCCACGCCTAAATTCGTCATTTTATTCGCTTTGTAAGTGAATCGGGTAGTTGCTAGTTGTTGTTTTTGCGGTGCAATAAGTTGGATGACAGGCAAAAAGCTTCCATTCCCTAGACCTTTATATTCAAAAACACGACCGTTAGCCACGGAATTAATAGGTTCATAGCTTCCCAAACCACTACCTAAGAGCGAAAAGATTAGGGAGTAAAGTATTTTTGTTTCATCATTAGAGTAGACATAAAAAGTGTCTATGATTCCATTAATTATGGTATCTTTTTGTTCATATAAAACACGACCTGCATCAAAGTCCACTTGATTGATTCCTGGAGCCAATGCATTCGTTAAATCATCTCCAGCATTTTCTAAAATTTGAATACGGTCATCATTTAAATCTTGATTTAGAGATTGACTCTTTGCATCTTGTTGAGAAAAAAAACTAGCTTCAACTTTAAATTTTTCTTGCTCAAAACCGCCATTCACATGATAGAGTGATCTGAGAAAATAGCGATCAGCGTATTCAAATTCAATCCGGATTCTCATGTCTTGTGTAATCATTTTATTTGGCGTAAACGTAACTTCTCCAACGTTGTAATCAATGACATAGTCGTTGTTGTCTCCCCGTGCTTGTTGCACTCCATTGATGAACACGCGCTCTGAACCACCCAAAACAATGATGAAGGTTTCCCCATTCGGCCCCTTCAGTCGATAAGGTCCCTGATTTCCTTCTTGAGCTGTGATGTTATTAATGACAAACTTTCCTCTTGAAATGGCGAAACTTGCCATCCCACTGGCGATGCCTTTATCCTTTATTACTTGTTGCCCTTTGTAAGAACCCCCTTGCATATTTCTTTGAAATTTCATAAAATAACCGGTTTGACTCACCAAGTCAAAATCCCCTACGGTTAAATAGTGTTGATCTTTTCTCAATTGAATGAAAACCTTGTCAAACTCTTGCAGTTGCGCGGTATTCCCTTCAGGTTGAATAGGGATGGAATTATCGGTAATAGCAGCTTTCACTTCGATATCATCGGTAATCATTCCCGCCAATTGAATGTTAAAGCTAGAGTTTACATTTAAACTTTGCGCATTACCAAATCCCACACCTCTCGATAGATTCCCATTGTAGTCTAAGTTCCCAAAATCAATCAAGCCTGTTGTTGATGTATACTTATTCGTGCCGGCAGCAGAACTGATTAGGAACCCTGTTTTTTCTGTTTCTGTTTTATATTTATCATAGCTTTTTGAGAAATACCTTTTGGTAAACAAGAAAGGATACGTTCGATAAGAAAGGATAACCTCCTGACCAATAAGTTCTTTTGGAACGATTAATTGTGCGGTAAAGTTGTTTAATTGGTAGTCGAGTTGCGCGGTATCGGCTGAATTCAAAATTTTTATTGAGAAGGTCTCCATTAGAATACTCAAACTATCCAATTGAGTAGTATCCTGCTGAAGGAATAGGGTATAGCTTCGATAGTTAGAAGCTATATTTTGCGAAGAGGCTTCTTTAGCAAAAAAAAGGAATAATATGATAAAGAAGAATCTAAACAAAAAGGCTACTTTGGTTTGCTGAGTTAACGAATTTTCTTTGGAATGATTATTTAGATAAGTAATTTTTCACGTAATCTTCTACCCCTTTTTCTAAAGAGGTAAACGCGGAAGGGTATCCAATTTTTTTAAGTTTGTTCATATTAGCACAAGTATAATACTGATAAGCTTCCCGAATATCCTCTGGAGTTGGAATATATTGAATATCCGCTTCTAGTCGCATAGATTGAAATACCGCTTTGACCAAATCATTAAAACTTCTAGCTTCTCCGGTGCCAACATTATAGATGCCACTATGTTTTTGATGGGTATAAAAGAACATACAAATAGTAATTAGATCGTTCACACTTACAAAATCTCTCAACTGTTCTCCATGCTGAACATCTGCTCGATGGGATTGAAAGAGCTTCATTTTACCAGTTTCTTTTATTTGTTTGTAGGCATGATAAACAACACTGGCCATCCTATTTTTATGATTTTCGTGTTTGCCATATACATTGAAGAATTTCAGTCCAACCCAAAAAGGAGGTGTTTCTGTTTGTTCAAGCACCCAAACGTCAAAGTCTTGTTTGCTCTGCCCGTAAGGATTTAAAGGTTTCAGGAGCTTGATATCTAGCTCATCATCATAACCATGAGAACCATCTCCATACGTTGCAGCTGATGAAGCATAAATTAAAGGGATTTGATGTTTGGCACAAATACTAAAAAGTTCTTTGGAATAATTTAGATTCAATTCATCAAATAGCGCAACTTCTTGTTCGGCGGTATCTGTTCTTGCGCCTAGATGAAAAACGAAATCAACAGAATGCGGATAGCTTTTAAACCAAGGCAAAAATGCTGCACGCTCTAAAAATACCGAAAAGTGGAGTCCTTCCAAATTTGGGGTCTTTAAGCTATTTTGGTCCTCATCAACAAGAATTAAATCCTTCATCCCTAGTTCGTTAAGGTGTTCTACCAAATTACTTCCAATAAACCCTCGTGCGCCTGTAATCACTATCATTCATGCAAAGTTGCACAATTTTGAGTGAATTTTCCAAGTATATTTTTAGTCCGAATACGATTCTGTAGCATTATTCAGACATCAAGAATGTTGAAAAGTAGAATAAGCTAAAATTGAATTGTTTACTTTCGTGTGACTTTTAACCAAATGAACAATGAAATATTTACTACTTACCTTAACCTCCGTTTTCGCTTTAGTATACATGGAGGCTCAACAAGCTAATCTATTTACCATTCCTAATCAAAGTGCACAATACATTCGTATGCCTTCCAGAGCAACTATGGTTGATGTAGATGCTGTTTTCTTTAATCCAGCAAATTTACCTGATCTGGGCAATGGTTTTCAAATCAGTATTAGTAACCAAGTTTTAAGTCAGACTTCAAGTATTACTTCTGATTACCAACTCTTTAATGAACATCCAAAAAGCTATCAAGGTAAGGTGAAAAGTTTCATATTCCCGAGTGTGTTTGTGAATTGGAATATTAACAAAACAAGCTTTCATGGTGCTTTTCTTATTGTAGGGGGTGCTGGAGGGGTCGATTATGCAAATTTGCCAGTTTCTGATAGAGGAATTGCTGATGTTCCATACGCAGTGACAAATAGTCCGTTTCTTGCCACACCAAGTATTGCTGCTTATGACGAGGCTAATGGTACAACATATAGCAATATTGCAGACTATCGTTTCGATTTTTCTAATAAAGGCTTAGGATTTAGTCCAGGCTATCAATTGGGGCTCTCGCACAAGTTGAATAAGTATTTTTCTTTCGGAATGGATTTTAGATATATGCAAGAAACTTTTTCAAGTGAAGGTGAAATTACGAATATCCAAATATTACCGAATACGGATGATCCGAGTATCAATAATTGGGTTTCTCCGGGTGATTATTTGCGATTAGTGGGCAGTCCCAGTAACACAGATGTGTCTGAATATGTCGATTTTGGAAATACTTATGATATCTTAGGCGGAGATCGATTTATTAATATGCGTCAAAAGGGAAGTGGGTTTACATTTTTGCCTAGTGTTCTGATTAAGCCGACGAAGAAGTTGTTTATTGCCCTGAAGTATGAACACAGAACAAAGGTGGTACTGAAAACTTTAGTTCGAGATGGCAAAGATGGTGGAGTTCAATTTAATCCAACAACGGGAAATAGAGAACCCATTTTTGTAGATGGTGAAAAAATTAGATCCGATATGCCTGGCTTCTTGAGTTGGGGTATGGGATACCAAGTATTTGATAAGTGGCGCGTCAATGTGGGTGGACGGTACATGTTTTTTAATGGAGTTGATTTCAATGGAAGAGAAGTTTATTTAGATAAATCGTATTATGAGTTAGAATTTGCTACAGAATACCAAGTTGCTAAGAAATTCTTAATCAGTGCAGGGTATACTTATAATAAAGCGAGTGTAAATAAGGATTATCATAACGATGTAGATTTTTGGATTCCAGGACATACCGTGGGATTTGGTGGGCGAATTGACTTCACAAAATCTTTAGGTTTTGACTTTGGAGCGATGATTACCAGAAATGTTTCTCAAAGTTTTACTTACAGTAATCACCAATATTCTGATGGCGTCATGATAGCAGGTAGACCTGACAATTATGACAATTCATATACTATGGATTTCAAGAAGAACTCCTTTATCATCGGATTGGGGCTGAGCATCAAAATAAAGAGTGATAAAAATAAGACACAATTTATCGATGAAGATGAGTCGAATGAAGCAAGCTAATTGACTCATAAAAACTAGGTCTAATAAAAAATCCCGTTCTGTTAAGAACGGGATTTTTTTTATTTATTAATCTTGATGATTTTTTGAGTCTATCTTCATGCTTTTTAATTTTATTTTAAAAGCTATTCTTTTTAAATACTTATATGCTTACTTTTACAATTGTATGATAATTATTTGCTCTACAAGTATTTTTTTTGTTTTCATAGCTTGTATTTTATACAAAGCAACTCATCCATATAAACCTTTTATTTCGGATACTTCATGTGTAGATCTTCCAACTGAAAGTAAGGGAAATAGAATTATGCATGGAGGAAGTTTTTTGCAAAAAAATCCTTTCGGATTTTATGAAGTATTTGTTCAAGGAAATGCCTTTGAAAGAGGAGTTTCTATGGGAAAAGTGTGCGAAGAAATCAAGAAGAAGCATGAACGGAATTTTGTAGATAGCTTCCTTCAACTTGTTCCTTCCAAAACGTATCAAATACTCTTAAAATTCTTTATTGGTATCTTAAATCGCAATCTGCCGAATTACTTTTTGCCAGAGTATCTTGATGAAATTTATGGGCTGTCTTTTTCCTCATCTAGTGAATTTAACTTCATAGCGCCTCCTTATCAGAGGGTGCTTAATTATCATGCTGCGCACGATATAGGTCATGCGCTACAAAATATTGGATTGGTAGCTTGTTCCTCTTTTGTTGTGAAAGGCAGTCGAACCTCAGACCGAAAATTATTACTAGCACGGAACCTAGACTTTTCTCCAAGTGAAGCGTTTAATGAACTTAAAGTACTTTATTTTATTAAGCCCAATCAAGGTCACAAATACGTAAGCTATTCTTGGCCAGGTTTTATTGGCGTAGTTTCTGGAATGAATGAACATGGACTATGTGTCGTTTTACATGCCGCTAAATCAAAAATCCGTTTTTCTATCGGAACACCAGTTTCTATTATCGTAAAAGAAATTTTGCAGTATGCTAAAAACATTGAAGAGGCTAGAGTGATTTTAAATAAGACGACCTCATTTGTGTCAGAATTGTTTTTAATTGCTTCCGCATTGGATCAATCTGCGGTAGTTTTCGAGAAACAAGTCCACTGTTGTACAGAGTATAAAATGGAAGGCGATGAACTTTTGTGTCTAAATCATTTCCAAAGTCCAGCCTTAGCTAATGATCCAGAAAATTTAGAGTGGAAGGCTTTTATTAGCTCGGGATATAGAGAAATACGATTAAAGGAATTATTGGCACAACATCAAAAAATAAACCCTGTTGTGGCAAGTGAGATACTGCGCGATATTAAAGGCTGCAACAATGAAAATATTGGTCTGCAAAATGAAAATGCAATCAACCAATTAGCTGCACATCACGGTATAATTTTCAAACCTGAAACTAATGAATTTTGGGTTTCGTCAAATCCCTATATGATGGGTGAGATGGTGGCGTATAATTTGAATACTGCTTTTGAAATAGCAGAGAATGGTACAAAAATGGATCTTTATATATCTGAGAAAATCATTCTAAAAGATGCATTTTTGAATAGTGATGAATTTGAATACTTCCTTCGATATAAGACAAAAAAGAAGAAGCTAATTGAGGCAATCAAGGTTAAGCAAAAGTTAAGTAAAAGTTGGTTAGCTGAATTTGAAATACTTAATCCACTTCTTTTCACAACGCATGAGTTACTTGGAGATTATCAAGCAAAACAGAATAGCTTAGAATTAGCGAAGGGGAATTATAGTCGAGCGCTTGAATTGAATATTCCTACACAATTTGACAAAAATAGAATTTTTAAAAAATGGAAAAAAGTTTAAACGAGTTATTTGATATTCCAGCAATAGAACGTAAAGAGGCTAAGACTATTGAACAAGGACAGTTTAAAGCACTGAAAGAGTTATTGACGTATTTAAGTGTGCATTCTAAATTTTATCAAAGCCATTTTGCGAAGAACAATATCTCAATTCATGATATAAAGCAGCTCCAAGATTTAAGTAAAATACCTCCGGTGGGGAAAGTTGAACTTAGGGACTTTAATGAAGATTTTATCTGTATTCCAAAGCATCAAATAATTGATTATTCAACAACTTCAGGAACTACGGGATCTCCTGTATCTGTTGCCTTAAGTAATAATGATTTATATCGCCTTGGCTTTAATGAAGCTATTTCATTGGTTTGTGCCAATGGAAGCAAAGAAGATATTTATCAATTGACCACCACGATGGATAGACAATTTATGGCTGGACTTGCCTATTTTTTAGGTATACGGACTTTAGGTTGTGGCATCGTTCGAGTTGGATCTGGAATTCCTCAATTACAAATTGACAATATTAATAGAGTTCAGCCTAATGTACTTATAGCGGTCCCTTCATTTTTAATCGTGTTAATTGAATACGCTAAAAGCATTGGATTTGACTTAAATAAAAGTAGTGTAAAGAGGGTGATTTGTATTGGTGAATCCATTCGAAATGAAAAATTGGAGCCCAATGCCTTACACCAAAAAATTACGGAAGATTGGCAAGTAGAATTATTTTCCACTTACGCTTCTACAGAAATGGGTACAGCCTACACAGAGTGTCAATATAAGATTGGGGGCCATGAACATCCTGGTTTAATCATCAGTGAGTTATTGGACGAAAATGATCAACTTATCTCAGACCCTTTAAAGTCAGGAGAGTTGTGTATTACCACCTTAGGTGTAGAAGGCACACCATTATTGAGATTTAAAACAGGGGATATTGTTCAATTTTTTCATGAGGAATGTAAATGCGGAAGAAAAACGAAAAGAATAGGTCCTGTTCTTGGTCGAAAAAATCAAATGATAAAGTACAAAGGTACGACCTTGTATCCCCCGATTATTTTTGAGATATTGAATAGCTTTAAAGAAATAGAGGGGTATGTAATGGAAGTGAAGCACAATGAAATAAATACGGATGAAGTAATTATCTACGTATCTTCTTCTTCAAATAATTTGCACTTACTCCTTGATGAAGTTGCCAATTTATTACTTGCAAAAATACGGGTGAAGCCAAAAGTATTTGCTGTTTCTGCTAAAGAAATACATCGATTACAAATACAAGGTAATTCACGAAAACCCTTAAAATTTATAGACAGTAGAAAATAGTGCTAATTGTTTTATATATCAATAATTTTTTTCAAAGTTTGCAAAATTGTCTTATATCGGCGAACACATGGATTCGTTTTATCCCAAACATAGCCAGCAAGAATAGAACAAATTTGTTTTCTAAAATCTAGTGAATGATTTTGGGTAAAGAAAATGGTGTGCAAAGTGGTATCATACCATGCATTGACATAGGTTTTAAATACATCTATACCAAAACGAATTGGCTCTTCATATTCTTTTTCCCAATCTACTGTTTCTCCATTAAGTTCTTTTTCGGTAAGTTTTGCTGCAATCAATGCGGACTCAGTTGCCAAGGTAACACCAGAGGAGAAAATAGGATCTAAAAATTCAGTACTGTTTCCGGTTAAGGCAAAACCTTTGCCATAAAGCTTTTTAACGCCTACAGAAAAGCCTTTCAATTTTCTAGTTTCAAAAATTCTATCCTGACCGCCATATCGGTTATTTAAATAAGGCTCTTCAGCCATTAATTGTTCATATACTTCAGCTGTCGTTCCTTCTTTACTTTCAAATAGTTCATTTGCTCCAACAAATCCAACGGAAGTATCACCATGTGTAAATGGGATATTCCAAACGTAATGATCCTCATGCACTACATAAGTGATGTATTCAATATTGTCAAGATACTTGGCTCGATTGCCATCTTTAATATGCGTAAACATAGTCGTTCGAATCGGCAATTTAGATTCATCATGTAAATCTAAAAGTCTAGGTAAAACTCTTCCATAACCACTAGAGTCAATAAGGTGTTTGGATTTTATTGTAGTAATTGTACCATCTTTGCTTTGCACTTGTACTAATTGATAATCATCAAACAATTCTACACTTATAACACTAGTTTCAAATTGAATAGTTACACCTAAGTCTTGTGCGCCTTCGGCTAAGGTGTTGTCAAAATCAGCACGTGGAACTTGCCATGTATAGGTTTTTCCCTTGGTGAATTGTTCTGAAAAGTCAAAAATACTTTCTTCATCTCCTCTCAAAAAAACAACTCCCTTTTTCATTTGGTAGTTCCTTTTTTCCAAATAAGGCAATAGACCAACTTCCTCAAAAACATCCATACATCTTGGCAACAAACTTTCTCCAATAACAAATCTTGGGAATTTGGCTTGTTCCACTACTAGAATAATAAACCCCTTTTGTTTAAGATAAGTACTTGCCACGGTTCCTGCTGGACCTGCGCCAATTACTAATACATCATACATTATATTACCATTCATAAAATTCAAGTTTATCTTTCCTTTTTTATAACTAGTTGCTTATATTTAGGGGGAATATGCAAAAACGTATTGCTAGTCCCTCTCAAATTTAGATAAGATTGCTGCATCAATATTAAAGTAAATATACGTATTTAGGCCTAAATGAAAGCTAAAAATGATGTCATAAATTTTGAGTTATAGAATTTCAGCCATTCTTCAGCTGCTTCTAAAAACAATTCTAGGATTATACAATAAAACTCCAAATTGAAAGGATTAACTTTAAATTACCTTTGAATATGGCCCTAAAGTTCAGAATTTTAATTTTTTAAATCTGCTTAATGTGATATTTCTAAAATAATTATATTAATTTCAGTTTTAAAATTAATATCAACCCTTTGATCACTATAGACACCTCCTTATTTTCTCTTAATTCATTCAGAAATGTAGTAATTGATAACCAAAAAATTTGTTTATCTGAAAAGGCTATTTCAAAAATCCAAAAATCTAATGACTTCCTTAACGAATTTGTTAAAGGGAAAGTGGTTTATGGTGTAAATACTGGATTAGGTCCGATGGCTCAATATAAAATTGAGGAAAAAGACCAAAAACTTCTTCAAAAGAACTTAATAAGAAGCCATGCGGCGGGAATTGGAGCACATGTTGCAGCCCATATGGTGAAAGGCGCAATGCTTTGTCGTTCAATTGGCTTTACTAAAGGTTATAGTGGTGTTTCATTGGCAACTGCTGAAATATTATTGGCTTTTATAAATAATAATATTATCCCTGTAGTTCCCAAACATGGAGGGGTAGGAGCTAGTGGCGATTTAGTGCAATTATCTCAAATAGCTATTTGTTTAATCGGCGAAGGTGAAGTTTATTATAAAGGGAAAAAACTACTAACGAAAGTAGTTTTGGAAGAATTGAACATTCCTCCATTGGAAATTCAACTAAGAGAAGGCTTAGCGCTTATTAATGGAACTTCATTCATGACTTCTGTTGGAATTATTAACTTATTAAAAGCAAATCAAGCTTTAGAAAATTCAATCTTAAACGGTTGTCTAATCAATGAGTTGATGGAATCTTTTGATGATCATTTTTCTTTAGAACTCAATAAGGTGAAACTACATAAACATCAGCAATTGATTGCATCAAAAATGCGTAACATCCTCAAGGGAAGTAAACTTATTCAGGAGCGTTCGGCAACATATTATTCGGGAACGAATGAAGAGAAAATATTTACGAAAAAAGTACAAGAATACTATTCTATAAGATGCCTACCTCAAATTTTAGGGCCTATTTCTAAAACAATTGAAGATGCTGAAGAGGTATTGCTTGCTGAAATGAATTCTGTTGCAGACAATCCAATCATTGATATCGAAGCTCAAAATATTTTTCACGGAGGAAATTTTCACGGAGATTTTGTGTCTAGTGAAATGAGTAAGTTGAAAAATTCCATTATTAAACTTACCGTTTTAATGGAGCGACAATTAAATTTTTTACTAAATCATAATTTAAATGGAGTGTTCAATCCATTTCTCAATGCGGGGGTTCTTGGTTTAAATTTAGGGCTTCAAGGTGCCCAATATGCCGCCACTTCTACTACTGCCGAAAGTCAGAGTTTATCTGCTAGTATATATGTGCATAGTATTCCTAGTAACAATGATAATCAAGATGTGGTAAGTATGGGTGCAAATGAGGCCTTGCAAACTTATAAAGTACTAGATAATTTCTTTGATGTGAATAGTGTTTTGTGCTTAGCCGTTCATCAAGCATGTTTGTTGAAAAATGAACAAGATAAACTATCGTTGCAAACTCAAAATTATTTAGAAGGTTTTGCTACGATTATTCCTTTTATTAAAGAGGATAATGAAATAAGACCGATTCTTGAAAAAATTAAAGAAAATCTATTAAGTTTTGAGGAGACAAATTACTAGATGAAGAAATATGCTTTTATTACCGGAGCTTCACGAGGTATTGGGAGAGCTTGCTGTCTTGAACTTGCAGAACAAGGGTATTCAATTTTGTTAAATTACAAAAGTAATGATAAAGCCGCTTTAAATACTAAAAATGAAATTGAAAAGTTCGGTGTTAGCTGTGACCTTTTGAAAATGGATGTTGCAGATAAAGTTGAAATTCAAACACGTTTAGGTGATTGGTTGGAAAATAATCCGAATGTTGTCATAGAAGTACTAGTGAATAATGCTGGAATTAGAAAAGATAACTTAATGATTTGGTTAAGTGATGAAGAATGGGAATCCGTTTTGAATACAAGCTTGAATTCATTTTTTTACATCACGAGAATGTTAATCAAGCCAATGATTGCAAACAGGTATGGTCGGATTATAAATGTAGTTTCATTGTCAGGTATCAAAGGGATGCCTGGACAAACAAATTATTCAGCTTCTAAGGGAGGTATTATTGCTGCAACAAAAGCACTAGCTCAGGAAATCGGCAGAAGAAATGTAACAGTTAATGCAGTAGCTCCTGGGTTTATCAAAACAGATATGACTGAAGATATTGACGAGGATAGTTTTAAAAAAATGATACCGGCGAATCGCTTCGGTAAACCTGAAGAGGTTGCTGCGGTAGTTGGATTTTTAGCTTCACCTAAAGCCAGTTACGTCACTGGGGAAGTGATTAATATTAATGGCGGATTATATACATAATTATGAATAGAGTTGTAATTACAGGTATTGGCATACATTCTTGCCTTGGTGAAAATATTGACGAAGTCAACGCAGCCCTTATGGCAGGTAAAAGTGGCATTGGCTATATACCGGATAGAGCAGAAATTGGATATCGTTCACCTTTGAGTGGAATAGTAAAAGAACCAAACCTAAAAGATTTGTTGCATAGAAGATTTCGAAACAACTTATCACAAGAAGGACAATTTGCATTTATGTCAACACGTGAAGCATTTGCCAATGCTAAAATTGATGAAGAATTCTTGGAAAAAAACGAAGTAGGTATTTTGTTTGGGAATGACTCGGTGGCTTTGTCTACTATAGAATCCATCGACAAGATGCGAGAAAAAAGAGATACCGCCTTATTGGGCTCTTCCGCTATTTTGAAATCCATGAATTCTACGGTAACCATGAATTTATCTACTATTTATGGCCTAAGAGGAATAAACTTCACGGTAAGTGGTGCTTGTGCTAGTGGCTCTCATGCTATTGGGATTGCCTATTTATTAATAAAAAATGGTTTACAAAAACATATTGTTTGTGGTGGAGCTCAAGAAATAAATCTTTATGCTATGGGAAGTTTTGACGGCTTAAGCGCTTTTTCAACTAACTATCTTGATCAACCAGAATTGGCTTCTAGACCTTTTGATAAAACTAGAGATGGTTTGGTTCCAAGTGGTGGAGCGGCAACTGTAATCTTAGAAGACTATGAAACAGCAGTTAATAGAGGCGCAAATATTCTAGCAGAAGTTTGTGGTTATGGCTTTTCATCAAACGGAGGACATATTACCAAACCAAGTGTTGATGGGGCGAAAATTTCATTGCAACGATCTTTAGATGATGCAGGTATTTTAGCAAGTGAAGTTGATTATATTAATGCTCACGCTACTTCTACGCCAGTAGGTGATGAAGCAGAAGCAGAGGCTATCTATAATATATTTGGAGGAAATACCCCCGTTTCTTCTACGAAGTCAATGACTGGACATGAATGCTGGATGGCAGGAGCAAGCGAAATTGTTTATTCTTTATTGATGATGCAGAATAATTATATTGCTCCAAATATTAACTTTGAGTCCGGAGAAGATTATTCTGGTAAAATAGATGTTGTTTCTAAACTTCGACAAAAGAAGTTAAACACAATTTTATCGAATTCATTTGGCTTTGGGGGAACTAACTCATCCTTAATTATAAAATCAATTTAAACATGGAAAATACCGAAATAATAGAGATAATCAATGGCTTTTTAGTTGAAGAATTTGAAGTTGACCTTAACGAAATAGTGCCAGATGCTAATTTGAAAGATACGCTTGAATTGGACAGCTTAGATTTTGTTGACCTAGTTGTTATCATTGAAAGTCATTTTAAATTTAAAGTTGTTGGTGAAGATTTTATCAATATCCATACTTTTCAAGATTTCTACGATTATATAATAGCCAAAGTAAACGTTAAAGGATAGTTTATAATGTCTCAAGAATGGAAAGGTAAAACAAGGGGCGGACTTGTTGGGCATCAAATTTTTGTTTGGTCTCTCCGGAACCTAGGTTTGAATTTTTGTTATTTCCTTTTGTTTTGGGTGTCTTTTTATTTTGTCTTTTTTTCGCCAAAAACAAGTGTAGAAATATACTCATTCTATCGTAAAACAAATAAGTTCAACCCGATAAAAGCACTTTTTTATATTTGGAAGAATTACTTTTATTTAGGTCAAACCTTGGTAGATAAAGTTGCCATCTATATTGGGAAAAAGGACGAATTTACAATAGTTAAACCTTATATGGAGGCATTTAATAAAATGCTTAGTCAGGACAAACCTATTATACTTATTACTTCTCATATTGGCAACTTTGAAGCTGCGGGACATCTTGTACATATTCCGAGAAGATTTAATCTCTTGCTGTATGAAGCTGAATTGGCCCAAGTTAAAGTATTCATGGAAACCATAAAAATGGAAAGTGATATATCTGCATCCATCATAAAATATGACGGATCTCATGTGTTTCAATTGGCGAAAGTAATGGAGAATAAAGAAATACTTTGTTTGCATGGAGATCGATTTATAGAGGGAAGTAAATTTTTAAGTGTGGAGTTTTTTGGCGATTTAGCGAGATTCCCATACGGACCATTTTATATGGCTAATCGGTTTGAAACAGAGACTGCTTTTATCTCTCTAATAAAATCAGGACATAAAGAATATACTCTGGAGTTTCATGATTTAAATAGCGCTCAAGGCGCTCAAGGGATTTTAAATAATTATTCAAAAATAATGGAAAAAATGGTGATAAAATATCCGGAGAGTTGGTTTAATTATTTTAACTTTTGGAAAAAATAAAGAAATGATTTTAGATCAAAATAAGATTAAACTAATTTTACCGCAACAAGCTCCTTTCATTATGATAGATAGCTTAATAAATTTTTCAGATACCTCTGCGGAAACTTCACTGTTTGTGCATCCTGAAAATTTGTTACTTGAAAAGGATAAATTTAGTGTAGCAGGAATGATAGAAAACATGGCTCAAACAGCTGCTGCGCATATGGGTTATAGCGCTTTCCTCCAAAGCCTTTCTCCTCCAGTAGGTCTTATTGCTGCCCTGAGAAATCTAGATATTATATTACAACCATCAGTAAATAGCACTATTTTTACTAAAATTGAGTACATTCAAACCGTATTAAATATACAAATTATTAATGCTAGTATAACTCTAGAAAATAAAAAAATAGCAACTGTAGAATTAAAAATATTTATTCAAGAATAGATAGCCTATGACTCTTTGTATAAAGACAGAAGAAAGAATTAAGTTTAGTGAAGTAGATTCCATGGGAATCGTGTGGCATGGCCACTATATTCGTTTATTCGAAGAAGGCAGAGAACAATTTGGTCTAAAATTTGGACTTGACTATCTCTCCGTTTATGAAAAAGGATATTTTACACCAATTATTAAAACAGAGATTAATCATCTAGCCTCATTGAGTTATGGAGATACAGCTATAATTGAAACAAATTTCATCTTTACAAAAGCTGCAAAGATGATTTTTGATTACAAAATATACTCTAAAAATAATAAAGTGCTGGCTACCACAGGTAGAACAATTCAGGTTTTCTTAAATTTGGATAAACAACTTCAAATTACCAATCCTGAGTATTTTGATACCTGGAAAACACTTCATTTCAAGAATGACTAAGGTTTATCTTGGTAAATATGATGCTATGTGCGCACTGGGTTCAACAATTCAGGAGATTTATGAAAATATGAAAGCCAATCGTACAGGCTTGAAAAATCATCAATTTACTTTTGGTGAAGGCTTTAACTTTCCATTTGGAAAATTTGAAAACTCTAACTTGACTGCTATCAATAAAAAGTCATCTTTGTTCAATAGTATTTGTCTTCAAAATATCCAACATCTTTTAGATGCAGAAAATATAAATCTAGATAATCCAGATCACCTACTAATTCTTGCTACTACTAAAGGGAGCATAACAAGCTTGAGTCAAAATAAAGCAGAAGCCAATTTGAGCCATACCCTCTCATTTTTGCAAAAAGAGTTGAATTGTTATCATCAACCCTTGTTGATTTCTAATGCTTGTGTTTCAGGCGTCTCTGCTTTAAATTATGCGCATGATTTTGTCAAAACGGAGCGATATAAAAAAGTGCTTGTTTGTGCAGCCGATTTGATTAGCGATTTCGTGGTTAGCGGTTTTAATACTTTTCAAGCGTTAAGCGAGTATGCATGTACTCCCTATGATGAAAATAGAAGTGGGGTGAGCTTAGGGGAAGCAGTTGCTGTAGCTCTTGTTTCTAATGAGGAAAGTGAGATTGAAATAATGGGAGGTGCTAGTTCCAATGATGCCAATCATATATCCGGTCCGTCAAGGGATGGAAGTGGTTTAGCCTTGGCTGTTTCAAAAGCAATGAAAGCTGCACAAATTTCAGATTTTGACTTGATAAATGCACATGGTACAGCCACTAATTTCAATGATGAAATGGAATGTAAAGCGTTTCATTTACTCGACTTGCAAGATACACCTTTGAATAGTTTAAAAGGCTACTTCGGCCATACCTTGGGTGCCGCCGGCTTGTTAGAAAGTATTATATGTACCGAAATGATGAAAAGTGAGTTGGCATTGAAGTCCCTTGGTTTTAAAACTTTAGGGCTAACGCAAAATCTTTCAATTCTTCAAGAGAATAAAAAGATTCCCATAAATAAAGTGCTCAAAACGGCCTCCGGCTTTGGAGGGTGTAATGCCGCAATTATATTTAAAAAAAATGAAGAATGGAATTGTATATAAATGACTTCGTTTGTATAAATAATACGGCGCTGCTAAAAAATGGAGAAAACATACTTTATAGGGCTAAAGGGGATCTACCAGATTTTGCAAAACAAATTTATACTAAACTTGGCTTGAAATATTCAAAGTTCCATAAAATGGATAACTTATCAAAATTTGGATTATTGACAGTCGAATTGTTGTTGGAAGGAAATAAGGTGCCGACAGATACTTCTTTAATTTTTGCAAACCAATCCTCCTCGCTTGATACGGATATACAGTATAACAAAAGCATCCAAAATAACCGTGAATTTTATCCAAGCCCTTCTGTTTTTGTTTATACGCTACCTAATATTGTACTAGGCGAACTAAGCATTAAACATAGGCTAACTGGAGAGAATACTTTTTTTATTCTTCCCAGTTTTCAAGCAGCTATTTTTGCTGATCTTATTCTTATGCAAAACGAACTTGGGAAAGCACAATCGTTTATTGTAACCTGGTTAGAGATTATGGAAAGGAATATTAATGTTTTTTCTTGTTATATCTCCCCAATAAGAGGAAAAATTGACTTAACTTTAAATGTTAGGAACCTTAAACGCCTATATAAAAATAATAGCATGAAAGAAACGATTGAAAAACTTAAGAAAAATTTGATTGAAAGTTTGAATTTAGAGGACATTTCGGCGGATGAAATTGACATAGATGCACCCCTTTTTGGAGATGGCTTAGGTCTAGATTCTATTGATGCTCTTGAAATAATAGTGATGTTAGAAAGGAACTATGGCATTAAAATTAAAGATCAAGAAGTTGGTAAACAAGCGATGGAAAGTGTAAGTTCTTTAGCTGAATTTATTAAAAATAATCAATAGAATTTGTCTAAGAAAGTTTGTATAACAGGAGTAGGAGTTAACTGTGCTATTGGAAACAATTCAAGTGAGTGTTTTTCTGCACTGAAAAACGGATCACATGGTATTTCGAAATTAACAGCATTAGACTCTATATTTAAAGATAAAATTCTTGTGGGTGAGCTTAAATTGAGTAACGAAGAGCTCAATCATCTTACCAATCTTAAAAATATTAAAACCAATTCCAGAGGTGTGCTAATGGCGATTTTAGCTGTTAAAGAGGCACTGCATGAGGCACAATTAAGTCCAAAAGAATTGGTTAATTGTGCATTGATCTCAGGCACTAGTGTTGGAGGAATGGAACTATTTGAGAAGGGTTATCCATTTGTACTTTCAAATAATCTTCAAAACCCAAAGATGTATTTTTCTGAGCATGACTGTGGAAATATCAATTCAAAAATAGCTTCTGAATTTGGAATTAAGGCTTATTTGAGTACTATTAGTACCGCTTGCTCGTCCTCTGCCAATGCCATCCTTTTAGGGACGCGCTTAATACAATCGGGTATTGTTGATAGGGCAATTGTTGGTGGAAGTGACTGCTTATCTAAGTTTACAATTAATGGGTTCAATACCCTTGGAATCCTTGACGAAGAGCACACAAAACCTTTTGATATGGAGAGAAGAGGGCTAAATTTAGGAGAGGGAGCTGCGTATTTAGTCCTTGAAGCTGAAGAAGTTTGTAGGGATAAAAACATTCTGGGCGTGGTTGCTGGATATGGGAATTCAAATGATGCATTCCATCAAACTGCCTCATCTGTCGAGGGGACTGGATCGAAGTTATCTATAAAAAAAGCATTCGAATCAGCAGGTATTGAATCAAATGAAATTGATTATATAAATACTCATGGAACAGGTACTCCAAATAATGATTTGTCTGAAAGTAATGCCATGATAGAGTTGTTTGGTAAAGAAACAATTCCACCTTTCAATTCACTTAAACCTTATACTGGACATACGCTTGCGGCCTGTGGCAGTATTGAAGCCATTTTTTCACTATTTTCAATTAATTCGGGTATTTTGTTTCCAACCTTAAATTTTAAAAATCCAATTCAAGAAACAGGTTTATTACCAGTTTATTCACTTATGAAAAATCAAGAAATAAATACAGTTTTAAGTAATTCCTTTGGTTTCGGAGGGAATTGTACCTCGTTAATTGTTTCAAAATATTAATGAAAGCTTCAATTACAGGAAAGGGAATAGTCTCGGCTATTGGTGACGGAAAGGAAGAATTACAACTTCCGTTAGCTAAAGATGGATGGTTTCCTGCACAAAAGCCAGATTTCGCTAAATACTTTGAAGCAAAACAGGCTAGAAGAACTAGTAAAATTCTTAAAATGGGAATGGTGGCAGCTTTTGATGCCCTTGGAGAAAATCAAAGTAATTTAGATGGAATTATTGTAGGCACCGGACTTGGCTGTATTGGTGATTCCGAAAAATTTATTACCTCCTTAATCCATTATGAAGAAAGCATGCTTTCACCAACTTCATTCATACAATCTACGCATAATACAATCGCTGGCAGTATTGCCCTGCAACTGAAAGCTCATCAATACAACTTCACCTATTCTGAACGAATATTCTCCTTTGAATGGGCCTTATTAGATGCCTTGATGCAAATAAATGAAACGACAAGCAATTCTAGATTTTTAGTTGGTGCAGCTGATGAGCTAACAGTAAATACCTTTGCTATTGCTAAAGCACTGGGCGTTTATCAAGACAATAGTCTGCAAATAGCTGATATAAAAACAAGTAAAGATAGCAACGTGAGTGCTGGGGAGTCTGCATGTTTTTTTACTTTAGAGCAAGCCAATGATAAAGATGTCTCCCTTCATTTCGTAAGAATGTTTTTTCAAGAAAACATTGAAGACGTGATGCATAAAATTATTACTGAAATTGAATCGAGTGGAGTTCAAACAGTAGATTGTATTTTACTCGGAATAAATGGGCACAAAGTATATGATCAAGTGTATACTAAATTTGAAGAAGCCTTCCCAGAAAGTGATGTTGCCTATTTTAAACATCTATGTGGTGAAAGCTTAACTGCCTCCGCGTTTGCTTTTTGGTTGGCAACCGAAATACTTGAAACGAATCAACTTCCAAAAATTGTGTGTATTCGAAAAAATAAAACATTGATTCGAAGTGTTTTAATAATCAATCATTTAAAAAAGGATTATTTAAGTGCAATGCTTCTTTCCATATAAATGAATAAGCACAAATTCAATATAATACTTAGTCTTTTTTTAAGTGCACTAGTCCTTGTCTGCAATTATTTTTTTGAATTTCCGCTTGTTTTCCTCCTATTTATAATTGTTGTACACATAGGTATTGTCCTTTATGGCATACTGAATTTAGACTTTAATTATTTTTTTGATAGTATTACGGCTGGAGATGGTTTGAAAAAAGAAATTGTCTTGAGTTTTGATGACGGCCCATTAAATCAAACAAGAGCATTGTTATCCATATTGGCTCAAGAAAAAACGCCCGCTATCTTTTTTTGTGTCGGGAAGAACATCGATAAGTATCCTGAAATAGTGAAAGAAATAGCTCAAGATGGACATATAATTGGCAATCACAGTTATAGTCATGATCATAAATTTGATTTCTATTCAAGTGAAAAAGTGCTGGCAGAAATAAATCAATGTAATGAGGCTATCTTTAAAATAATTGGAAAGCGACCATTGCTCTTTAGACCACCTAATGGCGTAAGTAATCCAATGATTGCTAAAGCTTTGCTAGCTTCTAAATTGAAATCTATTGCTTGGAATGTAAGGACATTTGACACTCAAATTACGGATGTAGATAAGCTGTATAAGCAAACAATAAAAAAAATTAAACCAGGAGCTATTATTCTTATGCATGATACTATGCCAAATACTCGTAATTTGGTATCAAAGTTGATTACGTATTGTAATGAAACAGGTTACGAAATTGTGGCCTTAGACAAATTGTTAAATATTAATGTTTATGAATAATCTTCAAATCATCCTATTTTTTTGTTCTATGTTTTTAGTTGTGCAAGCTCAAGAGTTTTCAATCTCTAAGAATCCTCAGCTAATTCAAGAAAAAATAATAACTAGTAATCGTGCGTCGGAAAGTTTAAAAGCTAATTTTGTTCAGGAAAAACATATGAGTATTTTAAACAAGCCTTTTATTTCTGCAGGGCATTTTTTATATAAGGCGCCAGATAAAGTGCGATGGGAATATACTGAACCATTTAGCTATATTGTGATACTAGTAAATAATTATGTAAGTATAAAAGATGGTAGTGATCTACAGAATTTTGACATGAGTAAAAATGCTGTGTTCAAAGAAGTTAATCGTGTTATGAGTGGTATGGTGAGTGGTAGAATGTTAGAAGATAAGAACTTTCAAGGGACTTACTACGAATCTTCTGATCAATACAAAGCTATTTTGGTTCCTCAAATTTCCAGTGTGAACGCATTTGTTGAGGAAATTCATCTTTATTTCAATAAGCAAACTTTACAGATTTTAAGTGTAGAAATGATTGAAAAAGAAGGTGATAAAACAGTAATTAAATTTTTGGATACCAAAGTAAATGAAGCCATTTCAGATGAACTATTTAAAAACATTTAAATATAGTTTAGTAGGAGTTTTCGTTTGTCTTTGCTTGGATGTTTTTAGCCAAAGTACTTTACCTATTATCCTTCCTAGTATACTAGATTCAAGTTACGTCTATGATTTTTCGCTTAGCAGAAAAGGAACCAAGATTAGTGGTCTATTGATCACGAAACGAACGGATGATGCTTTAAGAATTAGTCTAAATTCTAAATTTGGGATGAAATTTCTAGACTTGGTTTTTTACCAAGATTCGATAAAGACACTTTACGTTCTGCCTGACATGGACAAAAAAATAATCAAGCAAATTCTTTATTCAGATTTTAGGCTTTTGTATCCATTCCTTTTCAATAATGTTAAAATTATGGAAAGAGAGGGCTTAACTATTCTCAAGAGTAAATGCAATAAGTTTCGCTATTTTAGAAAACAAAATTCGATTGTAAAAATTAAGCAAGGATTAGGTGCAAAAAAGGTGGAATTATTGACCGAAGACGGAAACTTAATTGAATTGGAAGTAATTCATAATATAATTGATTTGAAAATTAAAATAAAACCTTTTACTTTGCAGAAGAAATAACACCTTGATGCTGAAATCTCTATACACTATTAATGCAATTAAAGAAGAAGGTGACCAAATTTTGGCTTCTGTTTCACTAAATGAGAATAGTGTAATTTACCAAGCCCATTTTCCATCAGAGCCTATTACACCAGGCGTATGTCAGGTACATTTAATCCAAGATGTGCTGCAGAGCTGTTACCCTGCTCGAATATTCAAACTTCGTAAAGCCAAATACCTTAAGTTTACTAAAGTTTTGAAGCCAACAGAATATAAAGATGTGGAATTAAAAATAGAACTTACGAAAGAGGAAAATACTTGGATGATCAACACCCAATTATTTTATAAGAGCACTTACTTTCTTAAAGCGAAATTATTTTATGAAGTTAATTAGCGCTAATGAAGTCAACTATTGTGTGTTGATTCCCACATTCAATAATCTTGGCACTGTTGCTCAGGTTATTGAGGAGGTAAAGGCTTATACCAATCATATTCTCGTTGTAAACGACGGTAGTACTGATGGAACACTAGAATGTATAAAGAATATAGAAGGTATTGAGTGCCTTAGTTTTCCTGAAAACAAAGGGAAGGGAATGGCTTTAAGAAAGGGTTTTGAAAAAGCTCTTGAATTAGGTTTTACCCATGCCATTACGATTGATTCTGATGGACAACACAGAGCGAATGATCTTCCGAATTTTTATGAGGCGATTAAGCAAGACCCCAATGCACTTTTCATTGGATGTAGAAATATGAAGCAAAGTAATGTTCCCGGTTCTAGTAATTTTGGCAACAACTTTTCTAATTTTTGGTTCAAGTTTGAAACTGGAATTGATGCGCCTGATACACAATCTGGCTTTCGTTCTTATCCCATACATCTTTTTAAAAATATGCGATTTTTTACGACCAAGTATGAATTGGAAATTGAAGTAATTGTTCGAGCAGCTTGGAGGGATATTCCTATTAAATTTGTGCCAATAGACGTGTACTACCCCCCTCAGGATGAACGAATCACACACTTTAGAAAAATACAAGACTTCACTAGAATTAGTATATTGAATACGGTGTTAGTTACCATGGCAATCTTCTATTACAAACCAAGAAAATTGTTTTTGGATCTTAAAAAACAAAAGCCTAGAGTATTTTTTAAAGAGTACATATTTGATAGTAATGATCATATTTCTAAAACTATTTTAGCGGTATTTATAGGTGTCTTTATTGGATTATCTCCATTTCACGGTTTCAAAATGATGAGTGTTATCGTGCTATCGATAGGATTTAAACTAAATAAAGCTGTAACCATTGGATTGTCTTATATTAGTGGAATGCCTCCAATTATTCCATTGTTAATTTTTGTAAGCCATGAGCTAGGCTCAGTAATCCTGCAAAATAATAATCATTTTCTCTTCGTGCACAGCCAACAATTAAGTATACAATTCGTAGCAGAAAATATTCTGCAACAATTGTTGGGTGGACTTTTTTTAGCAACAGCTGGTGCTACGATTTTTAGTTTAATAATTTACATTCTTCTCAGGTTAAGACAAAAGAAGGTAGCATGACGAATATTTTTATTAGTATACATCGTTATTTTAAAGAGAGAAAAATTTTATTCAGTGTATTGCTTCTAGGGATTATTGCCATGGGAGGATATTCTCTCTATAATATTAATTTAGAAGAGGATATTAGTAATGTTCTTCCTAAGAATGGAGATTTTGCTAAGTTTGAAAATCTCATAGAAAAAACATCTTCTGGGAATACACTGATTTTTATCTTAAAAAGTGAGAGTAAGAATGTCGATAGCTTGGTATTGGCTGGACAACAACTGCAAGAAAGCTTGAAAAATAATATTTCAGATAGCCTCCAACATGCTATAAATATTACCAATGACCAAACTGTATTTATCGATTTACTGGCGTCAGTATATAATCATCTATACCTCTATTTAAGTAAAGAGGATCTTGAAAATATCAATTTAGACGAAGCCGTATTGGAAGATAAAATATCAAAAAAAATTAAGATGCTCTTTACACCTGCAGGATCTTTTATGAAGCAAAGCATTACAAAGGATCCCTTGGATTTGAGCTTGTTGGCTTTGTCAAAAATGCAAGCCCTCCAATTCGATAATAATTTCCAATTCGTTGATGCCTGTTTAATTTCAAAAGATAGTACCTACTTATTGGGCTTCGTTCGATTGAATTCAACGATCCATAAAGCGAATCAGAAAACACTACTTTTAGAAGCAGTTAAGAAGTCACTAAATGAGCTGGATATTTTCCCTTCAATTTCCCATTATGTTTTTGGTGCAGCTATCATTTCTGAGGAAAATGCACACCGGATAAAAATGGACATCATGTTGACTGTCAATATCGGTGTCAGTTTGTTATTGCTCGGTATGGCTTTTTACTATAGAAGTATTAAGATTTTACCAAGCTTCCTTATTCCTATTCTTTTAGGTGCCTCAGTTTCTTTAAGTTTAATTTACCTCAGACAACCTTATTTGTCAGCCGTAGCCTTAGGAATGGGTTCTGTGCTATTAGGTACAATTGTTGATTATTCCTTACATATCCTGACGCATTTAAGAAAAACTGGAGATAGTGAAGAAACAATAAGGCACACTGCAAGTCCAATTTTAGCTGGAAGTATAACAACTTCTGTTGCCTTTCTTTGCCTTCTCCTTGTCAAGAGCACCGCGTTGAACGATTTAGCTACTTTTGCGGCATTCAGTATGTTGTTTGGTGCTTTGTTTGCAATCGTTGTGCTTCCCGTTTTTTATGGAAATTATTTTAAGAATATTAAAATTGAGAAAAGTATTATAGATAACATGATGGCGTATCCTATTCATATGAATAAATGGATATTATTTCTCTGTCTAGGTATTGTTCTTAGTAGTATTCTTTTTGTTAAGAATATCGGATTTACAAAAGATTTGAATGAGTTGAACTACATGCCTGAATACATTCAACATGCAGAAAATGAGTTGAATAATGCATCAAATACTTTGCAAAGCAATCTCATCGTCATTCTAGAGAATAATTCGCTCAATGAAGCATTATATAGAACGGAGCAATTAGAGGGTTATTTAAATCATGATTTAGTAGGAGTTCAAATTGACCAGGTAAATTCGGCAAGTAGCGTCCTTATTAGCCAAGAAAAAGCAATAGAAAGAAGAGCTAATTGGAATACTTACTGGAGCCAAGATAAAATTGATCTTATTAGAAAGGTTCTTTATCAAGAAGCCGATAAGCTTGGGATTCAAACAAAAAGTTTTGATGCATTCTTAGCACAATTTAAAAATTCTATACCCCCGCCAGCAGCCATCATTAATAGTTTATCGGAGAATTATATAAGTGAAGATCTAGAAAATGGGAAAGTATACAGTACCGTTATGATTAAACTTAACAAAAAGGATAAGGCTATACTGAGTTCAAAAATTAAAGCTTACGACAACAGTATTATAGTTATAGATAAGAGCAACATGATTCATAAGCTCGTGGAAGAAGTTAAATCTTCTTTATATAAAATCAGCTTTTTACTCTTATTCATTATCTTGTTCATTCTCTTTATTTATTTTAGAAATTTCGAAGCAGTCTTTTTAGCGTTTACGCCAGTACTGTTAAGTTGGCTTTCCACCTTAGGTTTAATGGGCTTATTTTATATTGATTTTAATATACTCAATATAATTATCGTCATCTTTATCTTCGGTTTAGGTATCGATTATTCAATTTTTGTGCTGAGTGCGCTGATTAGCGATTACGAATCTGGAAGCACTAATTTTAACACCGTAAAATCGGCAGTGTTCCTTTCAGCTTCAACCACGTTTGTAGGAATAGGTGTTCTTTATTTTGCAAAACATCCAGCGTTAAACTCTATAGCTCTTGCAGGAATTTTTGCCATTCTAACGGTTTTTGTTTATGCCATCGTGTTACTGCCATTTCTGTTTCAATTTTTAGTAAAAAATAGGGTGAAACACAAATTTGAACCCATCACATTTGAAAGCATTTACTTTACAACATTAGCCTATACTACCTTACTATTTGGAGTTGTTATGATTACTGGACTAGGCTTTATATTATATCTCTTTTTCTTTATTCCTATGTCAAAAAGAAAGAATTTATTTCATAAAGCTTTTAATTTTTGGGCAAAAACTTATGTTCATATAATATATCCTGGAAAGTGGTGTCATTTTAAAAATGAGCATGCAGAAACTTTTAAGAAACCAGGTGTAATTATAGCTAATCATCAATCTTTATTGGACACGCCGACAATACTAAGTCTTCATCCAAAGATTATTTTGCTCACCAAAGATTGGGTTCGAAATTCCCCCATATTTGGTTTAGGAGCACGTTTAGCTGATTTCTATTCAGTTGAAGGTGATAAAGACTTAATGATGCTTGGTTTGAAAGCAAAAGTGAAAGAAGGGTTTTCAATTGCTATATTCCCTGAAGGTACACGATCAAAAAATAAGAATACAATTCGTTTTCATAGAGGTGCATTTGCTATTGCAGAAGCTTTAGAGCTGGATATAATACCTGTCATGATTCATGGAACAATTGATACCTTACATAAAGATCAATTCATAGGGCAGTGTAGAAATTTACATTTAAGTATTTTAAAGAGAATTGAGTTTTCAGATAAAAAATTCGGAAATAATAGTGTAGAGCGGTATAAATTGATTCGAGATTTTTATAAAAAGAGCTACCAAGAGACGAGGATTAAAGTTGAAACACCTGGGTATTTCAAGAAGCAAATTTTGAGTAATTACCTTTACAAAAACCAATCAACATTCCGGGCGGTTAAAAGAATGTTGAATACCCAAAACTATTTCGAAGATTTAAACCACTTGTTTAAAAATGAGAAAAAAACATTAATTATAGATCATTCGAATGGTGCGTTAAGTTTAGTGCAAAACTTAGTGAATGAAACCAAACAAGTAGATGTTTTGACTAACAATCTCAATATTATTAGTAATTGTTATTTGATTTCTCCGAATAACAAATACTATACAAGGGCAGAAGAAATAGGTGACGTTTATGATCAGATATTCTATATAGGCAAGCTTGAATTCAATTTAGATTCAATTGAAAAAAACAGGAAGGAGTCAACTAAATTTATAGTTCTAAATCCAACAACCGGGGAACAAAAAACAATGGGTAGTCACTAATGAAAGACAAGTTTGATTATATAATAATAGGTAGTGGGATCGGCGGATTAGAATGTGCTTACATTTTAGCAAAAGAAGGTCATAAAGTTTGTGTGTTAGAAAAAAATCAACAATTCGGTGGTTGCTTGCAAACCTTTAAAAGTGACGGCGTGATTTTTGATACTGGCGTGCATTATGTCGGTGGGCTAGATGAAGGCCAAAGCTTACACCAATATTTCAAGTATTTCGATATAATTGATAAGCTCAAGTACCAAAGAATGGATAGTGAAGGCTTCGAGCATATCTCTTTTGAAGGGGATGCAAAAATTTACAAGTACGGCCTTGGCGGCCAAAATTTTGTAGATATTCTTGCAAAAGATTTTCCACTTGAGCGGAAAAATTTAGAAGATTACGTGAAGCTTATGCATGAAATTGGGCTTAATTATCCCTTTTACCATCTGTCAGATGACGAATATACTGAACAATTTAATTTTGACTATGTAGATGTTTCTATAGTAGATTATCTTAAAGAAAACTTCCAAGATGATAAACTTATTCAAATTCTAGCTGGCACGAATTTACTTTATGCAGGTAAAGTAGGAAGATCCACCTTATATGAACATGCCTTGATTATAAATGCGTATATCGAAAGTTCTTATAGGTTTATTGATGGTGCTGGTCAAATTGGAAATGCTCTAGTGCGAAATATTCGAAAATTAGGTGGCGTAGTCAAGAGATATCAAAAAGTTGTTGTAATTGAAGTTGAAGATAACAAAGCAAAATGTGTCAGAGTAGAAAGTGGCGAACGGTATACTGCACCTACTTTTATTTCAAATATCCATCCAGTCACGACCTTAAATATGTTGCGTGGAGCGAATATTAGAAAAGCTTATCAAAATAGATTAAATAATATTCCGAATTCAAGCAGTGCTTATGCCTTGCATATCGTTTTGAAAGAAGATAAGGTTCCCTATCAAAATTATAATGTCTATCATTTTAAAGATCATGATGTCTGGAAAGGCGAGAATTATACAGAAGAGAACTGGCCGCTAAATTATATGGCATTCACGCCCATTTCTTCCAACTCCTCCCAGTGGGCGGATAGTATGATTGTAATCGCTTATATGAATTTCGATGATGTGCAAGCTTGGAGCGCGAGCGAAAATGTAGTGGGATTTGAAGAAAATAGAGGTGCAGATTATGAAGCATTTAAAATTCGAAAATCTGAAAAATTATTAAAGGAAGTATACAAAAGATTTCCAGAAATTAAAGGAAATGTAGTAAGTCATTGCGCCTCCACTCCGCTAACCTATAGAGATTATCTCTATTCTCCTAAAGGCTCTATTTATGGCTATTCTAAGGATTACAACAATCCATTGTTGTCTTACATTTCACCTAGAAGTAAAATAAGCAATTTACTTTTTACAGGACAAAACATCAATATGCATGGGGTTTTAGGTGTTACCGTAAGTGCCTTTATGACTTGTGGTGAACTTTTGGGAAAAAAATATTTGTACGACAAAGTCAAACTTAAGAATAATAGTGATCTTGAATAGCTTTCTATTCGTAAGAATAGGTTTTCAACGTTACAATCTTTTTCTTAGCGCTAGAATTGTATTGCTCTGCAAATTTATTTATAAAACTCATTCTATCTTCTGAAAGAGCTTTTTTACAATAGTCATAGACATCCTGGATGTAATCAATCTTAGCCTCTATTTTACAAAGTGAAATAAATAAAATTAGTTTTTGATTCTCCATTAAATCATGTGCGTATTCAAACTTATTTTGATATACTTTAAATTGTATTTTTTCAGCTATACTTCCTAAAAAAGCTTCTTCGGCCCACTTTTGAGCTTCTTTATAATCCTTTGCATTATAAGCTTTAATCATTTTGTTGTAGTAGGTCATGTTTTCGGCTATAACTTCTTTATTCCGACCACTGTCTGTAAGTATTTTCGTATCAAAAAAGTCCTCATCCACAATTTGAACTTTAAAAGAACCTTCCATGTATTTTGCTTGTGCTTGCATAAATGTTAAAGAGAAAGCAAACATTGTAAAGGTTATTATTCTTAAATTAATATTTTTCATATGACTAAGGTAATTTTAAAAAATGGCTAAATTCAAGCAACAAGTGCAACAAAAGTAAAGTTATTAAAAAATACTTCATTTGGTGTTTTATAGCCTAAAATTTTTCTAGGTGTGTTATTTAATTTGTCTTCTATAATCTTTACATAAT
>Ga0105050_10001357_pt1 | contig 36919 bp, 32 predicted proteins | sample FRY01_FD_78088 | JGI IMG/M metagenome (GOLD analysis project Ga0105050, IMG submission 78088) | Freshwater microbial communities from Lake Fryxell liftoff mats and glacier meltwater in Antarctica - FRY-01 | ecosystem: Environmental > Aquatic > Freshwater > Ice > Glacier meltwater ...
CAGAAGGGGCTAAAAAGTCTGAAATCAGGCTCCGGTACATCCGCGGCCTGTGCGCCGAAGGGCAAGGTGGTGGTTTTTGCAGGCGGCGTCGCGGCCCGGTGCCGGTTGCATCGGCGGCTCTGGCCGCGATGCCCGGGGCCTGTATCGGATCACCGCGCCTTGTGATGTCGGGCAGCCTGTCCTGAAATTGGCGCTTGGGTCTGCCGTGGCGGGGACGCCGCCACAGCCAGGGGTTGCAGGCCAGGCAGGCGTCAGCCTTTGGTCAGCCGGGTGATGAGTGACGACGTATCCCACCGCGCACCGCCCGCAAGCTGCACATCCTTGTAAAACTGGTCGATCAACGCGGTAATCGGCAGCGACGCGCCGATATCGTTCGCCGTGGCAAGGCAAATTCCCAGATCCTTGCGCATCCAGTCCACCGCGAAGCCGTAGTCGAATTTGCCATCCAGCATGTTGGCGTGCCGGTTCTGCATCTGCCAACTTCCCGCAGCACCCTGGGAAATCACCTCGACCACCGCGCGGCCATCAAGCCCCGCTTTCTGGCCAAAGGCCAAAGCCTCGGCCAGCCCCTGCACCAGACCGGCGATACAGATCTGGTTCATCATCTTGGCCAACTGACCGGCACCGCTTTCGCCCAACAGGCGGCATATCCGGGCATAGGCGGCGATCACCGGCTCGGCAGATGCGAACGCCTTCGCGTCGCCGCCGCACATCACCGACAGCACGCCATTCTCGGCCCCCGCCTGCCCGCCCGACACCGGCGCATCGACGAATTCAACCCCAAGGCCAGCCGCCACCGCCGCCAACTCGCGCGTCACCTGTGCCGAAACGGTGGTGTGATCCACCAGCACCGCGCCCGCTGCCATACCCGCAAGGGCCCCGCTGTCACCCAGACACACCGACCGCAGATCATCGTCATTGCCCACACAGGTCATCACGAAATCCGCACCATGCGCCGCGAGCGCCGGGGTCGCCGCCGAATTGCCGCCATGCTGTGCCACCCATTCCGTCGCCCGCGCCGGGTTGCGGTTATACACCGTCACCTCATGCCCCTTGGCCAGCAGATGTCCGGCCATCGGAAAACCCATCACGCCCAAGCCGATAAACGCCACTTTCGCCATTCCCGGCCCCCGTGCAATTGCCCATTGTTCCAGGATCGACTAGGTAACCATCTGTCCCTCGCCGTCAAGAACAGGCCCGCTCATGATCGTCATATTCCGCTGGCTTTTGCGTATCTTTACCGGGCTGGTGGTGCTTGGCGTGGTCGTGCTGCTGATCGGTTATTACTTTTTGTCACGGTCGCTGCCTGACTACACCGAGGATTTCACGCTGTCAGGCATCACCGCCCCGGTGGAGATCGTGCGCAACAACGCCAATGTGCCGCATATCTTCGGGACGGCCGATGCGGACGTGTTTTATGCGCTCGGCTTTGCCCATGCGCAGGACAGGCTGTGGCAGATGACAATGCTGCGCCGCACTGCGCAGGGCCGACTGTCCGAAGTGTTCGGCGAACGCACGCTGAAGACCGACGAACTGCTGCGTCGGTTTGACATCTATAACCTCGCACTGCGGTCGGTGGATGCGCAGGATGCGCCGACCAAGGTGGCGTTGCAGGCCTATGCCAATGGGGTCAACGCGTGGATCGGGCAGGTGAACGTGGGCGCGCGCGGGCGCGGCGCGCCAGAATTCTTTTTATTCTCCAACGAGATAGCCGTCTGGCAACCTGCTGACAGTCTGGCGATCATCAAACTGATGGCGCTGCAACTGTCGTCTCATCTGGAATCCGAGGTGCTGCGCGCCCGCATGTCGCTGATCCTGCCCGATACCCGCCTGCGCGACATTCTGCCCGATGATCCGGGGCAGGGCATTGTCGCACTGCCCGACTACGCGACCCTCGTGCCGGGTGTGCAGCCCGGTTTTGAGCCCCTCCGCATCGCCGAAGACCCGCTGTCGCCGTTCCACCGCCGCGCCTTTGCGGGGGCGTCAAACTCCTGGGCTGCGGCGCCCAACCGGTCTGCGGCCGGTGGCACGCTGCTGGCCAATGATCCGCATCTGGGCTTTACTGCGCCGACGCTGTGGTACCTCGCGCGGCTGGAGCTGCAATCGGGCGGGGTGATCGGGGCCACGATCCCCGGTATGCCGGTGGTGCTGGCTGGTCGTTCCGATGCGCTGGGGTGGGCGCTGACGTCCAGCTACATGGACGATCAGGATGTGTTCATCGAAGAAGTGAACCCCGGGAATACCGAAGAATACCGCACCCCGGATGGCTGGAAAACCTTTGACACCCGGCGTTCCATCATCACCGTAAAAGATGGCACTCCTGTCACCATTACCCTGCGCTGGACGGATAATGGTCCGGTGCTGCCGGGTTCCCACTATGACCTTGCTTCGATCACGCCACCCGGGCATGTTGCCGCGCTGTCATGGACGGCGTTTTCGCCCACCGATACCTCGATGACTTCGGCCATGCGGCTGATGCAGGCAAAATCGGTGACGGATGCGATTGAAGCGGGCAGCCTGTTCGTAGCGCCGTCGCAGAACCTGATGCTGGCCGACAGTCAGGGCATCGCGCTGCAAACCATCGGCGCCATGCCCGCGCGCGATCCCGCAAGCCAGTCGCAAGGCCGCCTGCCAAGCCCAGGCTGGACGGCGGCAAACCGTTGGCAGGGCACCTTGCCCTACACCGACAACCCGCGTGTCGTCGGGCCTGCGACGGGCATCCTCGGCAACACCAACAACAAGACTGTGGACCGCCCCTTCCCGCAGCATGTGTCATTTGAATGGGGCGATACCCAACGCATCCAGCGCTGGCTCGGCCTGATGAAAACGCGCGAGGTACATACCCGCGAAAGCTTTATCGAGGCGCAACTGGATACCGTCAGCTTCACCGCGCGCGGGCTGCTGCCTTTGGTAGCAGCGGACCTGTGGTTTGCCGGCGAAGCGGCGGCCGAAGGCACGCCGGAACGCCTGCGCCAACGCGCGCTGGAAATCCTCGCCGAATGGAACGGTGAGATGAACGAACATCTTCCCGAACCGCTTATCACCTCGGCGTGGCTGCGCGCATTGCAAGACCGGCTGATCCGGGATGAGCTTGGGCCGATGGCCGATGAATTCACCCATACCGATGCCGTGTTCGTGGAGCGCGTGTTCCGCAATACGGACGACGCTGGCGTGTGGTGCGATGTGATCCAGTCTTCCCCGGTCGAGACCTGCACCGAGATTGCCCGCCTGGCGCTGGACGACGCGCTGCTGCGGCTGACGGAAACCTACGGCCCGAATATCGAAAGCTGGCGGTGGGGCGACGCACATCAGGCAACGCATGACCACCCGGTACTGGGGGCTGTGCCGCTGCTGCGATACTTCGTGAACATCCGGCAATCGACCTCGGGCGGTGACGACACCCTGATGCGGGGGCGGACGTCGGGCGAAGAGCCTGACCCGTTCCTCAACGTGCATGGCGCGGGTTACCGCGGCGTCTATGATTTCGCCGACCCCGACAGTTCGGTATTCATCACCGCCACCGGGCAGTCCGGCCACCCGTTGTCGCGCAACTATGATGATCTGGGCGAATTGTGGCGGCGCGGCGAGTATATTCCAATGTCACTGGATCCCGGACTGGCCCGTGCCGGCGCGGTCGGTGTAACACGATTGGCCCCACCATGATCCTGCTGACCGAACGCCTGCTGCTGCGCCCGACGCGGCGCGATGATCTGACAGCTTTGCATGCCGTAATGTCACGTCCGCAGGCGATGCGCTACTGGTCTACGCCCGAGCACGAGACTTTGGCCGAGACCGAGGCGTATCTGGAGGCGACACTGACCGCCGCCGCACAGCGCCTGTCCGACGAATTCCTGATCGAGTTCGATGGCCGGGTTATCGGCAAGGCCGGCGCGTGGCGGTTACCCGAAATCGGCTTTATCCTGCACCCGGATTTCTGGCGCAAAGGGCTGGCGGATGAGGCGTTGCGCGCCGTGATCCCGCATCTGTTTGCCCGGCACGACATGGACGCGCTGACCGCCGGGATCGACCCGCGCAACACCGCATCCTGGCGGCTGCTGCATCGGTTGGGGTTTGTGGAATCCCACCGCGCCACCCACACGATGCAATGGCGCGAAGAATGGTGCGATTCGGTGTATTTCGCACTGTCCCGAGCGGCTTACAGCTCGCGGTAACGCTTTTCCTGCCGGGCGGTCCAGCGCACTGAAAGGGTATATCCCGCCTCGCCTTCGGTTTCTGCCAGCACCACGCCTTCGGCATGAAGCCATGCTCTGCGGCGCCCTTCCGCGAACCCCAGCGTCAGGTCGCGGTCGGTTTTTTCCACCTCGAACGCCGCCGCTATGGCATCGAGCAGGTCTGGCAACCCTTCCCCGGTCAGCGCCGACAGCGCGAAAACCCGGTCAGACTTTGCCCCCTGCGCAATCAGCGCGTCGCGCGTGACACCTTCCACAAGATCCAGCTTGTTCCAGATCTCGAACTGCGGCGTCGCGGCCTTCACGCCAAGAGATGCCAGAATATCCCCCACATCCGCCGCCTGTTCGGCGCTTTCGGGGTGCGAGATGTCACGGACATGCAGGATCAGGTCGGCCTCCAGCACTTCCTCCAGCGTGGCGCGGAAAGCGGCGACCAGTTGCGTCGGCAGGTCGGAAATGAAACCCACGGTATCCGAAGTAATCACCTTGCGCCCGACACCTCCGTCTTTTGCGGGCAGCACAACGCCGCGCATCGTCGGGTCCAGCGTGGCGAACAGCATGTCCTTTGCCAGCACATCGGCCCCGGTCATCCGGTTGAACAGCGTGGATTTTCCGGCGTTGGTATAGCCCACCAGCGCCACCAACGGAAACGGCACCTTGCGGCGTGCGGCGCGGTGCAACTCGCGCGTTTTGGCAACTTTTTTCAGCTGTGCCTTGATGCGCAGCACCTGATCGTCAATCGCGCGACGGTCGGATTCGATCTGCGTCTCGCCCGGACCGCCGACAAAGCCAAAGCCCCCGCGCTGCCGTTCAAGGTGGGTCCAGGCCCGCACAAGCCGGGTGCGCTGATACGACAGCGCCGCCAGTTCGACCTGAAGCACGCCTTCGCGCGTCCGCGCACGATCGGCGAAAATCTCGAGAATCAACCCGGTCCGGTCCAGAAGCTTGACGCCCCATTCCTTTTCCAGATTACGCTGCTGCACCGGGCTGACCGGCCCATCCACCAGCACCAGCCCCACATCCAGCGCAGCCATGCGGGCCTTCAGTTCTTCAACTTTCCCGGTGCCGAACAACAACCCCGGCTGCATCTTCGGCAGACGCACGACTTCGGCCCCCACCACCTCCATATCCGGCAGAGCGGCGGCCAAAGCCACTGCTTCCGCCAGACCGTGTTCAGGCAAACGCCGCGTGCGGTCGGATTTCAGATCGGGATGAAGCACATAGGCGCGCATCGGCTCCGCTTTGGTGGAGCCGTCGAATTTATGAAACAGGGCATCCAATGCCCCGTCGTCATCACCGTCCTCAGGGTCGGTCAAGGTCAGTCTTCACCTTCATAAAGATTGATCGGTGCGCCCGGCATGATCGTGGAAATCGCATGCTTGTAGACAAGCTGCGACTGACCATCCCGGCGCAAAAGCACGCAAAAGTTGTCGAACCACGTAATGACACCCTGCAACTTTACACCATTGATCAGGAAAATCGTTACCGGAACTTTCGCCTTCCGCACATGGTTAAGGAAGGCGTCCTGCAAATTCTGTTTATCGGCAGCCATTGTTTTTTTGCCTTTGTTCTTGTCCCGCGTCTTTTTTACCCCGTTTTTCGGCTGTCATCCGACGGTGCAACCCCAAGTATGATGCCGGACGGCAGGAGATTCCAGCCCAAAAAACAGCCCGTTACCGGGCCGCCACAGTGCCGTGTCATTTGCGCCAGCCAGCCGGTGCCAGCAACGCCAGAATGGCCAGTGTCTCCATCCGGCCAAGCACCATGGCAGCACCCAGCACCACCTTCGCGGCGGGGCCAAGCGCAGACCAGCTGACCGGTGTTTCGGCGGCCGTGCCGGCCAGCGGTCCGGTGGTGGTCAGAGCGGCGATGGTCAGCACCATCGACGGTTCGAACTCCAGCCCGGTCAGAGCCAGGGCGGCGGTGACTATGGCAATGGAAAAGGCGAACAGCATGAAAAAGATCCATGCCACATAGGCCCCCTCGCCCCGCATCCGCCGTGCCGCAGTCCCCGCCCCGCCGATGGAATTGGGATGCACGATGCGTTCCAGTTCACGCTCGGCATGGCGGAACAGGGCGTAGACCCGCAAAAGCTTGACCCCGCCCGCCGTGGTGGCGACCCCGCCCCCGACCAGCGCCAGCCCCAGCAAGATAAGCCCCGGCGTACCAAGGCCCGACCAACTGCGCGCCGCACCCCAGTCTGCGGATTGGTAGCCGGTGGTGGTCAGGAACGACAGTGTTGTGAACAGCGCGCCCCACAGCGCATGGGCCGCAGCAGCAAGATTGCGCATCTCGTCGGTTTCAATCGCGCCGAGCCAGTGGCGCAGAAACAAGGCCAGCGGCACCGCAAGCAGGAAAAACGCAGCCATCCTGACCTCGGGGTCATCAAGAAACCGGGAAGAGCGGTCAACCATGATCGCCCCCGGCAGGGCGCGGCGGGTCACGGCCACGATCAGAAAGACGAAAATCATCGCCTCGCCCGCCAGCCCTGCGGTTGATCCGGGCAGGCCCGGCCCGCCGGCCCCCGGTGATATGCCGCTTGTGGAAAGCGTGCCCATGGCATGGGTCAACGCCACCAGCGCCGCCTCGCCTGTGATCGACAACCCCAGCCACAACAGCACGGTCAGCCCGCCGTAAGCGGGAAACAGCGCCAGCGTATAACGGGTAATGCGTTCCGACGGATCGGCGATGCGGGTGATCTGGTTTGTCCCCGCCACCCCGCGCCCCGGCGCCTGACCGGAGATTACCTCCATCCCGCCCAGGCTCATCGGGGCCAGAATCGCGACTGCGGCGACCAGCACGAAAAAACCGCCAAGCCAGCCGACCAGCGCGCGCCACAGATGCACCGACGGCGGCAACCGTCCCGGCGTGTCGTAAAGCGTGGCCCCTGTGGTGGTGAAGGACGAGATCATCTCGAACCACGCGTTCAGATACGACGTATCCGGCACTGCCTGATGGAACGGCACGGCCAGCATGAAAGGCAGCACGATATAGGCCCCCAGCAGCGCCTCAAGGTGACTGCGGGCGGGATTGCGCGGCAGGTAATTCGCCGTTGCGATCCCGATCATTGCAGTCATGATCAGTGTCATCACACCGCCATAAAAGAATGGCCGCGCCACGGCATGTTGATCCAGGACCAGCGCATGCGCCGCAGGCACGAACATCGCCAGCGCGCCGATCCCCATCAGGATCACCAGAAGCGGCAAATCAAGGATGCGCTGCATCAGACGCCTTTCGGGTGAAGGTCCGGCGCGGCACCACCCCGACCCTAGAAGAATTCAACGGAGACCTGCAACAGCTGCTCCACTTCCGGCACGTCTTTGGCCATGCAGAAAAGGGCTATCACATCGCCTTCCTCAATGCGCAGATCGCCGGTGGGTTTCAGCACCTTGTCGCCCTTCATCACCGCGCCAACCAGCACGCCTTCGGGAAAGTCGATGTCGCGCACATGCCGGCCTGCCAGAGGCGAGGTTGACAGGACCTGCGCCTCGATCACTTCGGCCTCGGCATCACCGATGGAATAGATCTGCCGCACCCGCCCATGCCGGATATGGCGCAGGATCGAACTGACGGTGGTGGCGCGCGGGTTGATATAGGCGTCGATGTCCAAAGGCCCCATCAGCGGCACCAGCGTCGGATCGTTCACCAGCGCTATCGCCATCGGGCAGCCGGCAGCCTTGGCCCGCACTGCCACAAGCAGGTTGGTCTTGTCATCATCGGTCACCACCAGCACCGCATCGGCCCGGTCGATATTCGCCTCCATCAGCAGGTCCATATCCATGCCGTCTCCGTGCAGCACAATCGTGCGCTCCAGCGCATCGGCGGCACGTTCGGCTGTCGCGCGGTCTTTCTCGATGATCTTGGCGCGTACCCGGTCGGTTCGCGCCTCCAGCGCTTTTGCCACGGCAAGGCCGACGTTGCCGCCACCGATGATGACGATGCGTTCTTGTTTTCGCGTGGCCTTGCCAAAAATATCCAGCGCACGGCTCACATCTTCGGAATGCGTAAAGACATAGACCTGATCGTGGATGAACAACTGGTCATCGGGCTCGGGCACAAACAGCCGGTCCTCGCGCCGCACACCAACGACAATCGCGCGCAGCGTGCTGAAAATCTCGTTCAACTGGCGCAGCGGCGTGTTCAGAACCGGGCAATCGGCCTCCAGCGCGATTCCAAGAAGCTGGGCGCGGCCGTCCATGAAGCTTTCCGTGTCGAAGGTGGACGGGGCTGCAAGGCGCTGCAACGCCGCCTCGGCCACCTCCTTTTCGGGCGAGATCACAACATCGATCGGCAGGTGATCCCGCCGGTAAAGATCGGAATAAATCGCATCGAGGTAACTTTGCGACCGCAGCCTGGCAATCTTGCGCGTGATGCCAAAGACCGAGTGGGCCACCTGACAGGTGACCATGTTGACCTCATCGGAATGGGTCGCGGCGATGATCATGTCAGCGTCGCGCGCTCCGGCCCGTTCCAGCACATCGGGATAGGATGCAAAGCCGACGATGCCCTGCACATCCAGCGTATCGGTTGCGCGGCGTACCAGGTCGGCGTTGAAATCCACCACCGTCACATCGTTGCGTTCGCCCGACAGGTGCCGCGCGATCTGCCAGCCGACCTGACCCGCGCCGCAGATGATCACCTTCATGTCAGCGCCTCCGATGGTGCGTGCTGCCCTTCATTGGCAGATGCATCCGGCAGGGTCAACGAAGGCGTCATTCGCCTTCGTCTTCGTCATCCTCCAGCCGCGCCATGCGCCCTCCGGCTTTGGCGGTGGTCACTACGCCCAGCGATTTCAGCTTACGATGCAGCGCCGAGCGTTCCATGCCAACGAAAGACGCGGTGCGGCTGATGTTCCCGCCAAAACGGTTGATCTGGGTCAGCAGGTATTCGCGTTCGAACAACTCGCGCGCCTCGCGCAATGGCAGAGTCGCCAGAGCGCCGCCAAGCATCAGGCGGCCTTCGCTTTCGGCCACAGTCTCGCGCCCCGGCAATTCCCTTGCATCAATCGCGCCGTTGCCATCGCCCAGGATCAGCACCCTCTCGATCACGTTGCGCAACTGGCGCACATTTCCGGGCCATTGCATCGTTTGCAACATCGCCTCGGCATCCGTCGTCAGATCGCGCTGCGGCAGGCCTTGCGTGCGGTGGAACATGTCGATGAAATGCCGGGTCAGATCGGGAATATCCTCGCGCCGCTCCTCCAGCGAGGGCACGGTGATCGGCACCACATTCAGGCGGTCATACAGCTCCTGCCGAAAGCGGCCCGCGCTGATTTCGGACCGCAGATCGCGGGTGGTTGACGATATGACCCTCAGATCCACGCGCACTTTGTCGGTGCCCCCCGCACGGGTAAACTGCTGATCTACCAGCACCCGCAGGATTTTCGACTGCGTGCCCAGGGGCATCTCGGCGACTTCATCGAAATACACCACGCCGCCATGCGCCTGTTCCAACAGCCCCTGTTCAACGCCCCGCTCCGGCGTTTCGCGGCCGAACAGTACTTCCTCCATCCGCTCCGGTTCAATCGCGGCGGATGACACCGACACAAACGCTGCCCCTGCCCGGTTGGAATTGGAATGGATGAAACGCGCCGCCATTTCCTTGCCCGACCCGGCCGGCCCCGCCAGCATCACGCGGCCGTTTGATTTCGTGACCTTCTCCAATTGCGCCTTCAGCGCTTTGAAGGCGGGTGACGCCCCCAGCATTTCCGATGCCGTCACGTCACGGCGGCGCAGTTCGTTGTTTTCGCGCCGCAACCGGCTGGTTTCCATCGCACGGCTGACCACGACCATCAGTTGATCTATATTGAACGGCTTTTCAATAAAATCGTAAGCGCCCTGCTTGATCGCAGCCACCGCGATTTCAATGTTGCCGTGCCCCGAGATGATGACGACCGGCACATCCGGGTTGTCACGTTTCACAGATTTCAGAATGTCGATCCCGTCCATCCGGCTGTCTTTCAGCCAGATATCGAGGATCATCAGTGCGGGCGGCTCGGCGTTGATTTCCGCCATGCAATCATCCGAATTGCCTGCAAGACGCACCATAAACCCTTCATCGCGCAGAATATCTCCGATCAGTTCCCGGATGTCGCGTTCATCATCGACGATAAGAATACTGCTCATTATTCCCCCTCATGGGCCTGTTGTGTTGCCCGCGCGCGCTTTGGGGCCGCGCAGGCTGCGGGGCAAACGGATTTCCGCCATCGCCCCGGCATGTGAATTGCCGTCAAATATTGCCGCATCGGTCAGAACCAGGGTGCCGCCATGTTCTTCGATGATCTTCTTCACGATCGGCAGCCCCAGCCCGGTGCCCTTTTCGCGCGTCGTGACATAGGGTTCGAACAGCCGCGCGCGGTCGGGCGGCAGGCCGGTGCCATTGTCGGAAATGCGGATGATGGCGATGTCCGGCGTCACCTCTAACGCCACGCGGATCTCCGGACAAAAGCCCGCCGATTTGTGTTTTTCGTTATAACTTTCAATGGCTTCCCCAGCGTTTTTGATCAGGTTTGTCAAGGCCTGCGAAATCATTGTGGCGTCCACCTCCATGATCAACGGCGTATCTGGCAGGTCGGGCACGATCCGCACATCCGGCAAGCCCACGTCTTGCAACAGCACGGCGTCACGCAGAATTTTTACCACGTCATGCTCGCGGCGTTCGGGTTCGGGCATGCGGGCAAACCTGGAAAACTCATCAACTATACGGCGCAAGTCATTGGTTTGGCGAATGATGACATCGGCATACTGGTCAAGATCATCGGCCTGCGCGCCAACCAAAGGCCGAAACTTGCGCTTGATCCGCTCGGCCGACAACTGGATCGGCGTCAACGGGTTCTTGATCTCATGTGCGATACGGCGGGCCACATCGCCCCAGGCCGCCATCCGCTGAGCCGACACAAGGTCGGTTACATCATCAAATGCGACGACATAGCCTTCGGGCCGGCCTTCGGCATTGCGGCGCAGCGCCATGCGCACCAGCAGACTTTCCATCCGGCCTTCGCGGGTCAGGCGAATTTCTTCCTGCACAGCACCACCGGTGCCTTCGCGCAACCGGGCGAACAGCGCGGCAAATTCCGGCACCGCCACGGCCAGCGCCAGATCACTGCCGGCATCGGGCATATCCAAAAGACGTTCGGCGGAACGGTTCACAAAGCCCACCCGCCCTTCGGCATCCAGCCCGATGACCCCGGCGGTGATCGACGACAGCACGGAGTCGAACAGCCTGCGGCGCCGTTCGGTCTGTGCATTGGTTGCGACAAGCGCCTCGCGCTGGCCTTTCAACTGCCGCGTCATCTGGTTGAACAACCGGCCGAGCATGGCGATTTCGTCATCGCCTTCTTCCTCGACCACCTGCACATCCAGATCGCCCGCCCCGACGCGTTGCGCCGCCCCTGCCAACCGCCCCACCGGCCGCGACAGCCGTTCCGCAAACCATAGGCCAAGCCAGACCGCTGCGAGGATCAGTATCAGCGCAAAACCCAGATAAAGCAGACCGAATTCAAACAGCAGCCGCCCGCGTTCCGATTCAAGCTGCTGATACAGCCGCACGGTTTCGCGCGTTTCGTCCAGCAGGCTGAGGATCGACCCATCGACACTGCGCGAGACATAAAGATAGCGGTCGGCAAACGCCTCCAGATGCACCAACGCGCGGAATTCGTTGTTGGCCCAGTCTTCGACAATCACCGGGTCACCAGCGCGGGCGCGGGCGATGTCGGTGTCGGAGGGTTGTTCAAAATCAAAGAGATAGCTTTTCTCGCCCCGTGTGCGCAGGGTACCGCTGCCGTCGATCAGAAACGCTTCGCGCAGGCCGCGCTGCACCAGCGTCTGGCCTTGGGTCAGCAGCGGGCGCAACTGGTCGTCGGCAAGGAAGAAGGTCGATTGCTTGGCGACATTCAGGTACCCCGCAAGCGCAAGCGCGTCTTCGGTCAGATCGCGGTGGTGTTCGGCCTGATACGCCTCGGCTGCGGCAAGCGAATTGCCAACCACCTGCCGCACCCGGTCGGAAAACCAGCCCTCAAGGCCGACATTTACCGTCAGTACGGCAAACACCGCGACCAGAATCGTCGGGATAAGTGCGACGATCGCAAACACCCCCGTCAGCCGCAAATGCAGCCGAGACCCGGCCGATGCGCTGCGCCGGTCGGCCACCATCCGCGCCACCCGCGCCAACACCAACGCGGCGACCACCAGCACATAGGCCAGATCGGCAAGCAATATCAGGCGCAGCATTGGCGATCCCGCGCCCCGGTTGAACGGCCCGAGTGCCAGAAACGTCGCTACGGCCAGCGCCGGACCAAGCACCACAAGGCCAAGCGTCATCGCGGTCTGGAACCGGCGCTGCCGCCGCAGGCGCGACAGCTTTATCCATGTATTGCTGCGCACAGCGCTTCGCACGAAATTCTTGCCCTTCATGCAGGATGCGATCCGCATCCCCACCGCCATATCTTGTGGCATCCGAAGCAAGTGAACCCGCCCGACACGCCGCCTGTTGCGCTTTTACATCAGCTTGCGGCGGCGTGTCACGCGAATATCCAGATCGGTGATCTTCTTTCTGAGGGTATTTCGGTTGATGCCCAGCAGGTCGGCGCATTTCGCCTGATTGCCTGCGGTGGCGTCCAGCGCAATTTCGATCAGCGGGCCTTCGACTTCGCGCAGAATGCGCTGGTAAACACCGGGCGGCGGCAAGACACCACCGTGCAGATCAAAATACCGCTTGAGGTGGCGGGCAACGGATGCAGACAGCTTTTCACCCTCGCCGCCGCCTTTCAGCGGTTCCATCGCGGGTTGGTTGCCAAGCACGGCCTCGACCTCGGCCCTGGTGATCTCCGCTTCCGTCGATGTGACGATCAGGCGGCGCAAGGTATTTTCCAGTTGCCGCACATTGCCGGGCCATGAATAGGCGCGCACCAGTTCGCGCGCCTCAGGTGACAGGCGGCGTGTATTGCCCATGTCACGCTCGCCGCGCGCAAGGAAATGGTCGGCCAGCAGCGGGATGTCATCGACCCGTTCGCGCAGGGACGGCACGTGCAGATTTACGCCACCAAGACGGTAGAAAAGATCCTGCCGGAAGGCTCCAGCCTCCATTCGCGCGGAAAGATCGGTCTGGCTGGTGGCCATGATGCGCGGCGCGTTTTCGCCCATCTGGTCCAGCATCCGCACGATACGGGCCTGGGTTTCGTCATCGTAATCCGCTACTTCGTCGAACACGAGGCTGCCGCCCCTGGAGCGGGCCATCAGGGCGGCCGGGCCGTCCATGCCTTGCAGATCGGCGGCCTGCGCTACCACGAAAGGCTGTGTGCGGCGGTCGGAAAAATCATGGATCGCGCGGGCAATCAGACTTTTGCCGGTGCCCGACTCGCCGGTAATCAGCACCGCAAGATCGGTGTTCATCACCCGCGCCACAAGGCGATACAGCGCCTGCATTGCTGTGGTGCGCCCTACCAGAGGCAAATCGTCCCCGGCTTCGCGCGGCACCACCACACGCGCCGGCGCACGGCGTTTCAGGTCCAGCGCGCGGGCCGACCGTTTCATCAGATCGGGCAGATCGAAGGGTTTGGGCAGGTAGTCGTATGCCTCGGCTTCGACCGCCTGAATGGCCGTCATGATGGTATTTTGCGCGGAAATCACGATCACCGGCAGGCCGGGGCGCAGTTTGCCGATGCGGGGCAGCGCCTCCAGGCCGTTGCCATCGGGCATGACGACATCGGAAATCACCAGATCGCCCTTCCCTTCCTCCACCCACCGCATCAGCGTCATCAGGCTGGAGGTCGCATGCACCTTGCAGCCTGCACGGGTCAGGGCCTGCGTCAGCACCGTGCGGATCGTGCGGTCGTCATCTGCGACCAGAACAGTGCCATCCATGATTCAATCCTTTGTTTCCAGCGCCATTTCACGGGACGCAACCGGCAGCGACACACGGAAAACAGTCCGTCCCGGAACGGAATCGACGGCTATCCAGCCGCCATGGTCGGAAATGATCTTGCTGACCAGTGCGAGGCCCAGCCCGGTGCCATTCTCGCGGCCAGACACAAAGGGCTCGAATATCGCGCCGGCGATCTCGGGTTTGATGCCGGGGCCGTCGTCGATGATCTCCACCTGCAAGGGCAAGGGGTTGCCGGAGCCATCCTTGTGGCGCAAGCGCAGCGACAGGTCGTAGAAACTGCGCAGGCGGATGGTGCCGCCCCGGGTTCCCGCCGCTTCAGAGGCGTTCTTGATCAGGTTCAGGAACACCTGCATCAATTGATCCGGGTCGGCAAAGGTGGCGGGCAAGGATGGATCGTAATCCTCCACGATCACCATGCCGGCGGCGAACCCCACCATCGCCGATTTGCGCGCCCGGTCCAGCGCATCGTGGATATTCACCGCGCGCCGGTCGGGGGGCCGCAGATTGCCGAACTGTTCCACCTGTTCCAGCAGCTTCACAATGCGCCGGGTTTCTTCCACGATGAGGTCGGCAAACTCGCGGTCTTCGGCGTTCAGGTTCATGGCGATCAGTTGCGCCGCACCCGAGATGCCGGCCAACGGGTTCTTGATCTCATGCGCCAGCATTTCCGCCATCCCGATGGCAGACCGCGCCGCTGATTTGACCGCCGTTGCGCGCCCCAGACGATCGGCAATTTCGCGGGGTGAAATCAGCAGCATGATGATGTCGGGGTTGTCGTTCATCGGCGCTATCTGGATGTTGCACTGCACCGGCGGCTTTTCGCCCGTCGTCACATCCACATCATTGATGAACAGCGGCGACTGGTTGGCCCGTGCACGCGCCATCGCCTCGTCCATCGGCGCATCAATGTGCAGGCGGTCAAACGCCGGCTGGCCCTTGAGGCTTTTGTCCGATGCGTTGAGGAACTGTTCCGCCGCCGGGTTCGTCTCGAATATCCGCCCGTCACGGTCGATCAGAAACGCGGGCACAGGCAGGCTGGCCCAAATGACACCGGGCACCGGATAGGGGGAACGATAGGTCACGCCGCCGCCCTTTCCTGCTGGTCAAAGGCGCTTCGCAACGCCCGCGTCACCTGCGCAGGGCTGTCGGGCGTGACAACGCCAGCGCGGCACTCATCCAGCCCGGCGGCGCCCAGATACCAACCCAGATGCTTGCGCGCGACCCGCAAGCCAAGGTCAAGCCCGTAGAAATCCAGCATGGCCTGATAATGTTCCACGACCATATCGGCTAAAGCAGCGCCCTGCGGCACCAGCGGCGCGGCGCCGCCATACACAGCCGCCGCGATCTGCGCGAGAACCCAAGGCCGGCCCTGCGCACCGCGCCCGACCATCACCCCATCAGCCCCCGACGCGGCCAGCGCCGCCCGTGCCGTCGCCGCATCGGCTATATCGCCGTTGGCTATCACCGGGATGCTTACAGCATCCTTCACCGCACGGATGGCGCCCCAGTCAGCGCTGCCCTTGTAGAACTGGCACCGGGTGCGACCGTGGATTGTGATCATCTGCACCCCCGCAGCTTCGGCCCGGCGTGCGATATCCGCGGCGTTCAGCAATGTGTCATCCCACCCCAACCGGGTTTTCAGCGTCACCGGCACGTCCACCGCATTGACCACCGCCGCGATCAGCGCCAACGCCAGATCCGGATCGCGCATCAGCGCCGACCCGCAGGCACCGTTGCCGCTGGCCGAAGTGACCTTTTTCGCCGGGCACCCCATGTTGATGTCGATCACCCGCGCACCCTGCCCCGCGACATAGCGCGCCGCTTCGGCCATCCAGTGCGGATCACGGCCCGCAAGCTGCACCGACGTGTTGGCGATGCCGAACCCCAGTTCCGCCCGTGCCCGCGCCACGGGTTTTGCCTGCACCACGTCCTGCGACGCCACCATTTCCGATACCACCAGACCCGCGCCGAAGCTGGCGACCAGCGAACGGAACGGCAGGTCGGTGATGCCCGCCAGCGGAGCCAGCAGAACAGGGGGGGCAATGGAAACCGAACCCAGGCGGATGGACATGTGCCTATTCCTTGTGCGTCATGATCTCAACTATGCCCGCGCCTGATGGAAGACAAATGAAGTCAGGCAAAAATCTGTCTGAAAAACATGCTTTGCCTGTTTTTTGTGCGGTCATGCTTGAATCCCGTCTTCAGGAAATCTGCGGCCCGATTGTCAGGCCCCGGGCTTTGTCCTAAACCAGCCCTGAGAGGGATAAGAGGCTGTAAAGGACGAATGCCATGACAACAGCGGCGATCATCGTTGCCGCAGGGCGCGGGACACGGGCGGGCGGCGATCTGCCAAAGCAATGGCAGATGCTGGCGGGGCTGCCTGTGCTGGCGCATACGCTGCGCGCCTTTGCCGATATGGCGGGCCTTGACCGCCTGTTGCTGGTTATTCATCCCGACGATATGGCGCGGGCCGCCGGGCTTGGCGTGGAACTGGTGACCGGCGGCGCCACACGTGGCGCGTCAGTGCGCAGCGGGCTGGAAATGCTGGCAGGCAGCGGCGTGACCCGTGTCCTGATCCATGACGGAGCAAGGCCGCTGGTGGCGCCCGCCCTGATTGCGCGGCTTCTGGCGGCGTTGGACCAGACACCCGGAGCGGCCCCAGCCGTACAAGTGACGGATGCCTTGTGGAGCAGCAGCAACGGCCGCGTCATCGGCACGCAGGACCGCAACGGGCTGCACCGCGCGCAAACGCCGCAGGCTTTTCATTTCGACGCGATTCTTGCCGCGCATCGCAGTTTCAACGGCTCCGCGGCGGATGATGTGGAAGTGGCCCGTGCCGCAGGGCTTGACGTGGCCATCGTGGACGGCGACGACGACAATCTGAAGCTGACCTACCCCGGCGATTTCGCCCGTGCGGCGCGGCTTCTGGCAGAAAGGGCACCAAAGATGGACATTCGCACTGGCAACGGCTTTGATGTGCATCGCTTTGGGGCGGGGGATCATGTCTGGCTGTGCGGGGTGGCCGTGCCGCATCGGCAGGGGTTGCTCGGCCATTCCGACGCCGATGTGGGCATGCACGCGTTGACCGATGCAATTTATGGCGGCTTGTGCGAAGGCGACATCGGCCAGCATTTCCCTCCGTCCGATCTGCAATGGAAGGGTGCGGCATCTTGCATCTTTCTGGCACATGCGATGGAACGGGTGGCGGCGCGCGGCTTTCGCCTTGCGCATTGCGATGTGACGCTGATCTGCGAATGGCCCAAGATCGGCCCGCACACGGAGGCGATGCGGGCGGCTTTGGCGGACATCATGGGAGTCGGGTCTGACCGGGTGTCGGTGAAGGCCACGACCTCGGAAAAGCTGGGCTTCACCGGGCGCGAGGAAGGCATCGCCGCCATGGCCACCGCAACGCTGGTGTCGGCATGACGCGGATCATCTGCACGGTCTTTGGCGTCGGCCTGCTGCGCCCCGCCCCCGGCACATGGGGGTCACTGGTCGCGCTGATACTGGGCCTCGCGATTGACCGATACCTCGGTTTTCCCGTGCTTTTGGTGGCAACCGCGCTGGTCACCGCGCTTGGCTTCTGGGCCGTCGGCCGTGAATTGGCAGACCGCCCCGGCGACGACCCTGCGGAGTTTGTGATCGACGAGGTGGCGGGCCAATGGATTGCGCTGCTGTTCCCCGCTGCGGCTTTCTGGGTGCGCGGCACCGAAGACTGGGCCGTCGTTGCCTATCCCGGCTGGATCGCGGCCTTTCTGTTCTTCCGGCTGTTCGACATCTGGAAGCCCTGGCTGGTGGGCCGCGCCGACCGGCGCCAAGACGCGGCGGGGGTGATGCTGGATGATCTCTGGGCGGGGCTGTTCGCCGGGATTGCGACGATCCTCGCGGGCATCGTCTTTCATCTGCCGATGCTGCTATGACGGCGGAACTTCTGGCCCTTGCGCGCGCGAAGGGTGCAAAGATTGCTACTGCGGAAAGCTGCACCGGCGGGTTGATCGCGGCCGCACTGACCGAAGTGGCGGGATCGTCGGACGTGTTCGACCGGGGATTTATCACCTACTCCAACTCCGCCAAGATGGCGATGCTGGGGGTGGGGGCGGAAACGCTGGCTCGCGTGGGTGCGGTATCGGAGGACGTGGCTGCCGAAATGGCAGAAGGCGCTTTGCGCCATTCCGACGCGACGCTTGCGGTATCGGTCACCGGCATTGCCGGGCCGGGCGGGTCTGACTTCAAGCCCGAAGGCAGGGTCTGCTTTGGTCTGGCGCAGCGCGGGCGTGTCACGTTGACCGAAACGGTGGACTTCGGACCTCTCGGCCGCAGCGCCGTGCGGCAGGCCACTGTACGGCATGCCATTGCGCTGCTCGGCGCGGCTCTGGCGGGGTAAATCACCGCCGAAATTGCGAAGATTGCGCGACAAGAGGTTGAAAAATATGACTTTCGATAAAAAGCCTAGCGCCGCCTGAACAACGACCCCAGCACCCCCCGCACAATAGCCTGCCCGGATTTATTGCCCAACTGGCGCGCGAAGGATTTCGCAAACGCCTCGCCGATCGAATCGCTGCGGCCTGAACTGCGTGGCTTCGGTTCCGGAACGTCGCGCCGCGCAGCACCGCCCTCATAGCGGCGACCTGTGTTGAATTCGCGCGGTGCCGGTGCGGCGTCAGCATCGGGTTTCGCCGCATCGCGCGCGGCAACGCCGGCACGCGCGCGCAGGCGTTCAAAGGCGCTGTCACGGTCAAGCGTCACGTCGTATTTCCCCCGGAAGGGCGAAGCGGCGATGATCTGTGCCCGCAGCCCTGCGTCAATCGTGCCAAGCATTGACGACGGCGGGCGCACAAGCGTTTTCTCAACAATGCCCGGTATCCCCTTGTTTTCAAGAAAGGATGTCAGCGCCTCGCCCGTTCCCACCTCGCGGATCGCGGTTTTTGTCGAAAAGCGCGGGTTGTCGCGGTAGGTTTGTGCCGCCTTCGCCAGATCCTGTTGATCCTTTGCGGTGAAGGCCCGCAACGCATGCTGCACCCGGTTGCCCAGCTGCGCCAGAATGTCGTCGGGCACATCGGCGGGCTGCTGGGTGATGAAATATATCCCCACCCCCTTGGACCGGATCAGCCGCGCCACCTGTTCCACCTTGTCCACCAACGCTTTCGGGGCATCATCGAACAGCAGATGCGCCTCGTCAAAGAAGAACACGAAGCGGGGTTTGTCGGGGTCGCCGACTTCGGGCAGATCCTCGAACAATTCCGACAACAGCCACAAAAGGAATGTCGCATAAAGCCGGGGCGATTGCATCAGGCGGTCAGCCGCCAGAATGTTGATGCGGCCCCGGCCATCGGGGGCAAGGCTCATCATATCGGCCAGATCCAGCGCGGGTTCGCCGAACAACTGCGCGCCGCCCTGATTTTCCAGCACCAGCAACCGGCGCTGGATCGCCCCGATCGAGGCAGGCGACACCAACCCGTAACGCGCCGAAATATCGGACGCGTGATTGGCGATGAACACCAGCATCGCTTGCAGATCCTTCAAATCCAGCAGCGGCAGCTCCTCCTCATCCGCAAGCCGGAACGCGACGTTCAGCACACCTTCCTGCGGCTCGGTCAGATCCAGCATTCGCGACAACAGCAGCGGCCCCATTTCGGCCGCAGTCGTGCGCACCGGGTGGCCCTGCGTGCCGTAAAGATCCCAGAACGTGACCGGGAATTCGCGGTATTTCAGATCAAGCCCGATCGTCTGGCTGCGCGCCACAAAGGCATCATGCAGCTTCCCTGCGGGCGACCCCGACGCCGCAAGCCCGGCAAGATCGCCCTTCACATCCGCCAGAAATACCGGCACGCCCGCCGCCGAGAACCCTTCCGCCAGGATTTGCAGCGTCACCGTCTTGCCGGTGCCGGTGGCCCCCGCAATCAACCCGTGGCGGTTGCCGTATTTCAGCAAAAGCCGCTGCGGCGTGGCATGGCTTTCGCCGCCGCCACCCACAAAGATACTGTCCTGATCATCCAAAAGCCCTGCCCCCGCAATACCACTCGGTGCCAAAATACAATGTTAAGACATTTTCGCCAGAGTGGATCTTGCCAAGGGGCAAGGTTCTTGACCCATGGTGTGCTTCCTCCCTGTCAGACTGGCCGCGCCTTTGAAAAGGCGCGGTTTTTTTTCGCGTTGCGCGGGCGAATATGTGGTGCGATTCGCAGTTGACGCAACAGTGATAAGAACGTAGCGTCTGTTGCAATGAAGTCGGCCAGTCCGGCAGGGAGCAAAATCGAAGTGAAAAGGGTCGTATTTCCGGCCCTTTTTGCTTTTCGGTAACGAGTGTTGTCTTGGTTGCGCGTATCAGCGGTAACTTGCCGAAATTGGGTTTGCCAGGGCGCAAATCGGGCCTGACTTTCGCGCCGCACCATGCTACATCGCCTCGAAATCATTCAAGGACCATGTGGTAATGCCGATGACTGACCTTACAAGACTGTTTGCCGTGACGCTGCTTATCGGTCTCGGCTCTGGTGTATTGGCACAGGAAACCCCAGCCCCCGCGACCGACGCTCCGGCCGCCGTGCAGGGCGATGCCGCAGCGGCCGACGGGCTTTCGCTTGGCACCGAAGCGCAGGATGGCCCCGGTTCCACATATGTTTCAGCAAAACATGGCGATTGGGACCTTCGCTGCGTGCGTGCCGAAGACGGGTCCGACCCGTGCCAGCTTTACCAGCTGCTGAAAGATGCCGAAGGCAATGCAGTTGCTGAAATCAGCCTGTTCGGGCTGCCCGCAGGCCAGCAGGCCGCCGCCGGTGCCACGATCATCGCACCGCTGGAAACGCTGCTGACCGCCAACCTTTCGATGCAGGTTGATGGCGCCAAGGCCCGCGTCTATCCGTTCACCTGGTGCAGCCAGATCGGCTGCGTGGCCCGTGTGGGGTTTACCGCCGAAGAACTGGCCGGCTTCAAGAAGGGCAACAAAGCGACGATCACCATCGTGCCGGTCGTGGCCCCCGATGAGAAAGTCGTGCTGAATGTATCACTGAAAGGTTTCACTGCCGGTTTCGATGCCGTGAGCACGTCCAACGCCGCAGAAGCACCCGCCGGAAACTGATCCGGCACCATTGGCGCCCTTCGGATCGTCGCAGAACCCCTGTCGGGACCATCCCCCGGCGGGGGTTTTCTTTTGCATGACACTGCCGCATTTTCGGATGGCAGCGCATGGCAGTCCGCTGCAACTAAAATCGCCGACGGCCTGCCACAGAACCGGCAACAGGCGTTCATGCCGTCCGACGCAGCGCCAGCACAGCGTTCAACCCGCCAAAGGCAAAGGCATTCGACAGCACGACATCGACCCTCGCATTGCGTGCAACATTCGGCACAACATCCAGCGCACATTCCGGGTCGGGTTCTTCATAGCCGATCGTCGGCGCAATCACCCCGTCACGCAACGCCATGATGCAGGCCAGAAGCTCCACAGCACCCGTGCCCCCGATCAGATGCCCGTGCATGGATTTGGTCGATGAGATCATCAACCGATCCGCGTGATGCCCGAACACATCGGCGACCGCCGCGCATTCCGTCTTGTCATTCGCCGCTGTTCCGGTGCCATGCGCGTTGATATAGCCCACTTCGTCCGCGTTCAGCCGCCCGTCGCGCAATGCTCCGGCCATTGCCCGTGCCGCGCCCTGTTTCGACGGCATCACGATGTCGGACGCGTCCGAGGTCATGGCAAAACCCACTACCTCGGCCAGCATCACGGCGCCGCGCGCGCGGGCGTGTTCGTAGTCCTCGAACACGAAAACCGCGGCTCCTTCGCCCTGCACCATGCCGTTTCGGTTCAGGCTGAACGGGCGGCACGCGTCTTTTGACATCACGCGCAAGCCTTCCCACGCCTTGATACCGCCGAAACACAACATGGATTCCGATCCACCCGTCAACATCGCCTTGGTCATTCCCGACCGCACCATGTGGAACGCCTGCCCCATCGCATGATTTGACGACGCGCAAGCCGTGGCCACGGTAAAGGCCGGGCCTTTCAGGTTGAATTCCATCGACAGATGGCTTGCCGCAGCGTTGTTCATCAGTTTCGGTACCACGAACGGATGGACGCGGTTCTTGCCTTCCTCATAAACCGCACGGTAATTTTCGTCCCAGGTGTTCACTCCGCCCCCGGCAGTCCCAAGAATCACGCCTGCGTCATAGCTCAGCCGCCCGTCGAAGTTGAGGCCGGATTGGGTGACCGCCTCCCGCGCCGCCAAAAGCGTGAATTGGGTAAATTTGTCATACAGAACAATTTGCTGGCGGTTGAAGTGCTTTTCTGCATCCCAGTGATGCACCTGCCCGCCGATCTGGATCGACAGCCGTTCCTTGTCGCGGATCACCAGATCGGTGATGCCGCAGCGGCCTTCCCGAAATGCTTCCAGCGTGCCGGGAACATCATGGGCAAGCGCGTTGATCGTACCCGCCCCGGTAATCACCACGCGGTTCATGCGGGCTTCGCTGCCACCAGCCCCTCGACCGCCGCGATGATCGACGCGACGGACGAGATGTCGAAATCATTGTCGCCGGGATCATTGGCGTTGAAAGGCACCGAGATATCGAACGCCTCCTCGATCGCAAAAATGGATTCCACAAGCCCGAGGCTGTCGATCCCCAGATCCTCCAGCGTCGAATCCAGCTTCACATCCTCCACGTCCAGCACTGCCTGTTCGGCGATGATCGCCATGACCCGGTCTTTCACATCTTGTGCCATGGCACCCCCTTTGTCCCGCGCGGCGGGCAATCGTGTTGCTTTAGCGGTCTTTTGAAACAGCTTTCTGAAGGTCGGCCACCGTGGCCGCCAGACGCGGCAAGCGCCGCAGTGCCTTTTGCATCTCGACATGTGTGGCCATCTTCACCGCCGGATACCCAAGCAGCACCCGCCCGGCCGGTGCGTTGGTCATGATTTTGGTGGCACCGCCCGCGATCACGTCATTCCCGACAAAGATGTTGTCACTGACCCCGCATTGCCCGCCAAGAATCACCCGGTCGCCGATCCGGGCCGACCCGGCAATGCCAACCTGCCCGCACAGCAGGCAATCGCGGCCAACCTGAACATTGTGGCCCACATGGACAAGGTTATCAAGTTTGGTGCCATCACCGATCACAGTATCCCTGACAGTGCCCCGGTCAATACAGGCATTCGCGCCGATTTCCACGTCGTGTCCGATGGTTACAGCACCCAGTGAATGTATCCGGGTCCAGCTTTGCGCGCGGATAACGTTGCGCACCCCAAGCGTTTCGCGGATCTCTTCCACACCTGATTTCTCGGGCGTGACAAAAGAGAAACCATCTGCACCGATCACCGCACCCGGCTGGCAGATGAACCGATCGCCGATCACGACCCGCGCCCCGATCCGCGCGCCTTGCAGGATCAACGCATCGTCACCGATCTGCGCGCCTTCTGCGACCGACACATGGCTGGCGATCCGCGCATTCACCCCGATGCAGACCCCCGCGCCAATGGTCACGAACGGGCCAATCGCCGCGCCTTCGCCCACACGGGCCGTCGGATCAACCAGTGAAAGCAGATGCACCCCCGGCGCAATCACCGGGCCGGGATCAAGGATCACCGACAAGCCCGCCATCGCCAGCCTTCCGCGAGGCGCAAAGATCGCGGCTTTCAGCCCCATCGCCTGCCAGTCTGCACCCTGCCACACCAATGCTGCCTGCGCCTGCCCCGCAGCGATACCGTCGCCATAGCGCGGGTCCATCGCCAGTGCCAGATCTTCAACACCCGCCGAGGCGGGTTCAGACGCTCGCAATATGGCAATATCCAGATCGCCCTCGGCCACAGCCCCAAGGGCCGCTGCGATATCGCGGATGGTGTGGCGCATGGTCGGCCTCCGGCGTGGCGGCGGGGCAGGCCCGCCGCTGCCAGAATTAGCCCTGAACCGGGCGCAACGCCACCCCGGCCTGTTCAAGCGCGTCATAAATCAGCCCGTCGCGGCCATAGACGTCGCGGCGGTAGTTCATCTTGCCCTTGGCCGACGAATAAGCGGTGAAATACACCAGATGCACCGGCACCGGAGTTTCCAGACTCACAACAGTTTCCTGTCCGGTTTCAAGATGGCTCTGAAACAGGCCGACGGGATCGTCGGTTTGCGCAGCCAACAGCGCATAGGCAAAATCGAACGGGTCGGCAAGGCGGACACAACCATGCGAAAACGCCCGCACCTCGCGGTCAAACAGTGATTTCGACGGCGTATCATGCAAATAGATGTTCCACTCGTTCGGGAACATGAACTTTACCAGGCCAAGCGCATTGCCATCCGACGGCGGTTGCCGCATCGCAAAGGGAAAGTTGCGCGCATTATAGGCGTTGAAGTTGACAGCCGAGCGCGGCACCACGCGGCCCCGGCTATCGATCAGCTTCAGTTGTCCCGCCGCATTCGGGTTGCGCTGCATCAGCGGCAGGTATTCCTTGGTGGTGATCGACCGTGGCACGTTCCACGATGGGTTGATCACCATGTATTCCATCGTGTCGGAAAATTCAGGCGACCTTTGGTCGGGCACATTCTTGCCGATCACTGACCGGGTGGAGAAGGTGACCTTGCCGTGATCCACGATCTTGGCGGTGAAATCGGTCTGGTTGACCCAGATGTACCGCGCGCCACGGTCGATATTCATCCAGCGTTCCCGCTCCAGCGCGACAATGATGGATTGCAGCCGCGTTTCCGGCCCGACGTTGATTTCGGCAATCGTGGCCTCCCCCGCGACGCCGTCAGCCTCCAGCCCATGATGCATCTGAAATTCCAGCACCGCCTTTTCGATGTCGCCGTTGTAGATCTGCGTGGCAGAGCGATTCAGATACCCCATCGCCATAAGACGGTCGCGCAGCGCCACGACGGGGGCCCCGCTGTTGCCCGGCTCCAGCGCACCACCCGCAAGGGCCGGCCCCCAGCTGCGCGTCGCGATCAACCGCTCCAGCGTCAGCTTTTCTTTCATCAGCCGGGCATATTCCGGGTGTTTCGGGGCGAGGTTCTTCAGGAACGCCGAAGGCTTGCCTGCTTCAAACGCGGCCAGATTGGCCAGCGGGTCACGCACCGCCACGTCGCGCACGATGCTTGGGTCCACCTTCCCGGGCACCAGCACCCCGGTCTGAATGTCGCGCGCGTAATCCAGAAACGCCCGCGTCATCGCCATTTCGATCCGGCCCCGGTCGCCTTCGGTCTGCGCCGCATGAAACGAAGCCATCAACGCCACCGGATCATAGCGCTGCACTGGCAGCCCATGGTCACCCGCAGTCGTCAACGCCGTCAGAAAGGCATTCCGGCGCTCGGAATCGGCGGCGCCGGTCCACACCGTCTGGTAATTCCGCGCCCGGTAATATCCCGATATCACGTCGTCCTTGCCCGCCGCCTCGGCCAAAGCCTGCGTGAACGGCGACACCTGAGCGTGCGCCATGCGGGTTGCGGGTGCCATCGCTAAAACAAGAGCTAAAAAAATCGGAGCAGCTTTGATCACAACGGATCGGGAGAATGCAGGCATCATACAGCGTCCTTTGGCAAACAAACGGGCCTCGCACAGCGTTGAGGCCTGATTTTCTTCAAACTTCCGCGATTTGATCCGGGCTGTCCATTCACAACCCCGCCAGAACAGTGCAATTTGTCGCATTCTGGACTCCGCGCATCACTTTGCCGTTCTCCGCGCATCAGGCTGCAACTTTCAGCAATTTTTTGCCTATTGGCCTTGAAATGGACACAGCCGGTCAATCGGCGCTTGGGTTGTGATTCCTCCTGTGGCATAGATTTGAGGCACTTTGGGATGAAGGCATCAAGCCACCGGCACAGGCGGCTAAAATACCAGCGATGGGACAGGCGTTCAGAATGACGAAGATGACAGTTTCGGGAATCACGCGGCGTGGCCTGCTTGGCGCGTTTGCGGCAACGGCAGTTATTGCCGCTCCAACGTATTCAAACGCCTTCGGGCTGCTGAGGGGGGCAGGCGACATCCGCCGCGTCCGGATGTATTCGGGCCGGACCGGGGAAAGCCTTGACACGATCTACTGGATCGAAGGCGAATATATTCCGGAAGCGGTCAAGGAAATCAACCACTTCATGCGGGATTGGCGGTCGGGTGAAACGATCAGGATCGACCCGCGCAATATCGACATCATGGCAGCATCTCACCGGCTGATGGATGTGTCGGAACCCTACATGATGCTGTCCGGCTACCGCAGTCCCAAAACCAACGCAATGCTGCGGTCCAAATCGCGCGGCGTGGCGAGGCATTCGCTGCATATGGTGGGGCAAGCGGCGGATTTGCGTCTCAAGTCGCGGTCGGTCGGGCAGATGGCGAAAGCCGCCGAGGCCTGCAATTCCGGCGGTGTCGGGCGCTATTCACGCTCGAACTTCGTGCACATGGATTGTGGCCCGATCCGTAGCTGGGGCGGCTGAACGGCCAGCAAGGCCAATCTGAAAACGGGGCGCCTTCGGGCGCCCTTTTCCATGGCTATTCCGCCCCGTCCCTCACGGCCTCGTCGCCGGTCGTGCGCCCGCGAAACCCCATCGCCACCACGAATTTTTCCGAACTGTCGGCACGGCTGGCCGGCGGTTTCACGTTGGCGACCTTGGTGAAGTTTTTCTTCAGCATCGTCTGCATGCCAATCTCGGCCCCGCCCGCCAGAACCTTGGCCACAAAGGTGCCGCCTTCATCCAGCACGTCAAAGGCAAACTGCAACGCCGCCTCGACCAGTGCGATGATGCGGATGTGGTCGGTGCCCTTATGCCCCGACGCCGCCGCCGCCATGTCGCTCAATACCACATCCGCCTTGCCACCCAGCCAGCCCTTGACCAGCGCATCGGCATCCTCGGCCAGAAAATCCAAGACATGAATCTCGGCCCCTGCAATCGGTTCGACCTCTTGCAGGTCCACGCCCAGAACGGTGCCTTGCGGCTTGTTCTTCTTTTCGCCCAAGGCGTTGACCCGCACCACCGCAACCTGACACCAGCCACCCGGCGCACAGCCAAGGTCCACCACACGCGCACCCGGTTTCAGAAAGCCGTATTTGTCATCCAGTTCGATGATCTTGTAGGCCGCCCGCCCCCGGTAGCCGTCTTTCCTGGCCTGCTGCACGTAAGGGTCGTTCAACTGCCGTTCCAGCCACAGCGTCGATGACAGCTTGCGCCCCTTGGCGGTCTTTACGCGGATGCGCAGTTCGCGCTGGCCCCGGCCAGAGATATTCTTTTCGGTCATGTGTATGGTCCGTCTTCCAGAACGCCATCCGCGCTCATTTGTGCATATAAAAGCCCTTCGCGCAGGCCACGGTCGGCCACCGACAGGCGATCGGTCGGCCATATCCGCAACAGCGCCTGAAGGATAGCCGCGCCCGACATGATCAGGCTGTGCCGGTCGCGCCCGATACGCGGGTCGGTCCGCCGCCCTTCCGGCCCCAGCGACAGGTAATCGCGGATCACCGTGTCGATCTGGTCCGATGACATGTGCAGCCCGTCCACCTTGGTGCGGTCATAGCGGCGAAGGCCAAGGAAGCTGGCGGCCACCGTGGTCACCGTGCCGGATGTTCCGATGATCTGAAACCCCGCACGCGGGTTTTCGGCATTGTAGGGCGAGAAGTTCGCCAGATTCTCTTCAAAAAACCAGCTCATCAGCGCGAATCGCGCGGCGTCATCCTCCACGTCGATGAACTGATCCTTCAGCGTGGCAACGCCAAGCGGCACCGAGATCCAGTCCACCACCCGCGCCGACGGGGCATCGCCCTGCGGCTCAAAGCCCGCATGAAGCCGCATGATGGCCTTCGGGCGGTCTTCTGGCGGCACGGATGACAAATCGATCCACACCAATTCGGTCGATCCGCCGCCAATATCCACCACCAGCAACTGTTCCGTCCTGGATGACACCAGCGGCGCGCAGGAAATCACCGCCAGGCGTGCCTCCTCCTCCGGCGCGATAATCTCCAGTTGCAAGCCGGTTTCGCGCCGCACCTGCCGGATGAAATCGCGGGCGTTGCGCGCCCGGCGGCAGGCTTCGGTCGCCACCAGACGCATTCGGCGGACGTTGTGCTTTTCGATCTTCTTCTGGCAGATGCGCAGCGCCTGGATGGTCCGTGCCATGGATGCCCGCGACAACCGGCCCGACGCTTCCAGCCCCACCCCAAGCTGAACCGTCTTGGAAAAGCTGTCGACGACCTGAAACTGACTGCCCCTTGGTTGGGCAATCAGCATGCGGCAACTGTTCGTTCCAAGGTCGAGGGCGGCATAAAGATGCCCCAGACCCGGTGAAAGGGTGGACGACGGTTCGACCGGGCCATCAGCACTATCGCCGATGACCTGCGGGATCGCGTCCCCACCCAAGGGACGCTCGGGCGTCATCTGTCGCCCTCCATTCGTGGTTGCAGGAAGGATAGTCCGCCCCGCCCCCCTTCGCAAGCGGCGATCCCGTGGGGGCGGTATGCGCCCTACCCGCTGCCGTTCATGATCTGCATGAGGATTTTTCCGCGTTGCCCGCCTCGCTCCCCCGGTATTTCTTCGCTATTGAGGGCGCGTTGCAGGGTCGCGTCGTTTCACACCTGCGGCATGTCGAAATCCGGCGCTGAATGTCGGGGAATGGCCCGTAAGCATGGGCACGGATGAGGAATCAGCTATGCCCGACGTAACGGTGGTTTTCTGGCGCGACATCCCGGCCCAAGTGATTGTTGGCAAGGGCCGGCGCGGATCAAAAGCACAGCTGCCCGAACGTTTCGAGCAGGCAATCGACCGTTGCGCCATGAAAATCGGTGCCAGGGATGCTGATGCCTATCTGGCCGAATGGCGCAAAGCAGCACCTTACGAGGTGGCCGGCGAACCCGATGCGCTTGCCGCATCCGAAGCCGCCCGTCTGGACGCCGAATACGACACCGCGCGCATCAAGGCGCTGATCGACAACGAAGGCTGGGCCTGACCCGCCGTACCCCCCGGAGACCTGCATGGCGCTGTTCAACTTTCGCCGCGAAACCGCTGCCCCCGCCGTCACAGGCGAGGTTGAGGCGCTGCTGCGCGGCTATTCGATCGAGGTAATGCCCCGCACCGCGGAAAAGGTGGGTGATTTTCGCCCTCTGCTGCCGCGCGGTACGCGGGTCTATATCGCCCATATCGAAGGCACGCCAATTGACGAAATGGTCGCCACCGCCCGCCGCGTGAACGCAGAAGGCTACACCGTGATGCCGCATTTCCCGGCGCGCATCATCAAAAGCCGCGCGCAACTGGCGGAATGGATTGCCCGCTATCGGGGTGAGGCGGATGTCAAGCAGGCGCTTTTGCTGGGTGGCGGTGTTTCTACCCCGGCGGGCGATTTTAACAGTTCCATGCAGATGATCGAGACCGGGCTGTTTGACGGCTTTGACCGCCTGCATGTCGCAGGCCACCCCGAGGGCAACAAGGACATCGACCTTGACGGGACCGACCGCATGGTGATGCAGGCGCTGCACTGGAAACAGGCGTTTTCCAACCGGACCGACGCGAAAATGGCAATTGCGACGCAGTTCTGTTTTGACGCGGCCCCGGTGATCGCCTGGGCCGACCGCCTTGCCGCCGAGGGTATCGCGTTGCCGATTCATATCGGTGTGGCCGGCCCCGCGAGGCTGCAAACCCTGATCAAATTCGCCATTGCCTGCGGTGTTGGCCCGTCCTTGCGCGTGCTGCAAAAGCGGGCGATGGATGTGACCAAGCTGCTGTTGCCGTATGAGCCGAATGAAATCATCGAGGCGCTGGCCGCCCACAAGGCCGCGAACCCCGGCTTCGGCATCGAGGCTGTGCATTTCTTCCCGCTGGGCGGGATCAAGACCAGTGCCACTTGGGCAACTACACATGGCGGCGCGTCCGGCGTGCCTGCACAAACGCAAGAGATAGGTTGAAGAATGACCCGCACCGTCCTTGAATCCAAAACGAAAACCGTCATCATAGGCTTTGAGGAACCCTTCTGCGTGATTGGTGAACGGATCAACCCGACGGGGCGCAAGAAGCTGGCGGCAGAGCTTGAGGCAGGCAATTTCGACACCGTTCTGCGTGATGCGCTGGAACAGGTGGCCTGCGGGGCCATGGTGCTGGATGTGAATTCGGGCGCAGTGTTCACCAACATGATGGCCAAAGACCCGCGCTATGCCGACAACAACTTTGTCGAACCACCCCTGATGCGCGAACTTATTGCGCGGATTCAGGCAATTACCGACGTGCCCTTGTGTATCGACAGCTCGGTTCCCGGCGCATTGGAGGCGGGCTTGCAGGCATGCGAGGGCCGTCCGCTGCTGAACTCGGTGACGGGTGAGGAAGAGCGCCTGGAACTGGTGCTGCCGCTGGTCAAGAAATACAACGTGCCGGTGGTGGCGATCTCCAACGACGACACCGGAATTTCAGTGGACCCGGACGTGCGCTTTGCTGTGGCCAAGAAGATCGTGGAACGCGCCGCCGATTTCGGTATTCCGGCGCATGATATCGTGGTGGACCCGCTGGTGATGCCGGTCGGCGCCATGGGATCGGCCGGGCAGCAGGTGTTCACGCTGGTCCGCCGTCTGCGCGACGAGCTGGGCGTCAACACGACTTGCGGTGCCAGCAACATCAGCTTCGGCCTGCCGCACCGCCATGGCATCAACGCCGCCTTCCTGCCGATGGCGATTGGCGCCGGTATGACATCCGCAATCATGAACCCGGTCCGCCTGCCGGAAATGGAGGCGATCCGCGCCGCCAATTTTCTAATGAACCATGACGCAAACGGCGGTGAATGGATCCGTTTCGCCCGCGTGCTGGAAGCGGTGGAGGCTGGCGCTACTTTCGCCGAAGCCTCGGCTGCCGCATCTGCGGCGGGTGGTCGCGGTGGTCGTTCCGGCGGGCGGGCAGGCCGCGCGCGCGGCTGACCCTTCAACGACGGCCACATTCCGGGTCTGCCTTTCACGGCGGGCCTTTGCAACAAAAGGGCAGAAAACATGGATGACGCGCTGGTGATCTTCACCCCGTCGGGCAAACGCGGCCGCTTCCCGCTTGGCACCCCGGTTCTGACCGCTGCGCGCCGGCTTGGCGTCGATCTGGATTCTGTCTGCGGCGGGCGGGGCATCTGTTCCAAATGTCAGGTGCAGCCCGGTCTGGGCGAATTCCCCAAGCATGGCGTCACTGTTGCGCCCGATGCCCTGTCGGAATGGAACGAGGTCGAGGCGCGGTACAAGCGCATCCGCGGGATGCTGGATGGCCGCCGTCTGGGCTGTCAGGCAAAGGTGATGGGCGATCTGGTGGTGGATGTGCCGCCCGAATCCCAGGTCCATAAGCAGGTGATCCGCAAATCCGCCATGCAGCGCGACATCATGATGGACCCGGCCACCCGCGCCGTTTACGTCGAGGTGGCGGAACCCGACATGCACGAGCCTTCGGGCGATTTTGAACGGCTGGCGGTGGCGCTGCGCGATCAGTGGCAGGCCGATGGTGTGACGGCCGATCTGGCGATCCTGCGACGCTTGCAGCCCGCGCTGCGCAAGGGCGACTGGAAGGTGACGGTGGCCTTGCACAAGGGCAACCACGATGCACACCCCCGCATTCTGGATATCTGGCCGGGCTTCCATGAAGGCGGGATTTACGGCCTCGCCATCGACCTCGGGTCCACCACGATCGCGGCGCATCTGTGCGACTTGCGCGATGGGGCGGTGCTCGCCTCCAGTGGCGTGATGAACCCGCAGATCCGCTTTGGCGAGGATCTGATGAGCCGCGTCAGCTACGCGATGATGAACCCCGGTGGCGATGTCGAGATGACCCGGGCGGTGCGCGACAGCCTGAATGCGCTGGCGGCGGCGATTGCGGTTGAGGCGAACATCGACCCGCAGGCGATTTACGAGGTAGTGTTCGTCTGCAACCCCATCATGCACCATCTGCTTTTGGGCATCGACCCGGTGGAACTGGGCCAGGCACCGTTCGCCCTGGCAAGGTCGGGCAGCATGGCACTGGATGCGCGGGAACTGGACCTGACGGCAATCAACCGCGCCGCCCGCGTCTATATCCTGCCCTGCATCGCGGGCCATGTGGGGGCGGATTGTGCTGCGGTGGCGTTGTCGGAGGAGCCGGACAAATCCAAAGACATGGTGCTGATCGTCGATGTCGGCACCAATGCCGAATTGCTGCTGGGCAACGAGCAGCGGGTGCTGGCATGCTCCAGCCCCACCGGGCCTGCGTTTGAAGGCGCGCAGATCAGTTCCGGCCAACGCGCAGCCCCCGGCGCGATCGAGCGGGTAGAGATTGACAACCTGACCAAGGAACCCCGGTTCCGGGTCGTCGGATCCGATTTGTGGTCCACCGATCCGGGCTTTGCCGACGCGACCGCATCAAGCGGCATCACCGGCATCTGCGGGTCGGGCATCATCGAGGCGGTCGCCGAAATGCGCATGGCAGGGCTGGTGGATGCCAAAGGTCTGATCGGTTCGGCGGAACAGACCGGCACCTTGCGCAATATCCCCGAAGGCCGCACGCACAGCTATCTGCTGCATGACGGGTCGGCAGACGGCGGGCCGCGCATCCTGGTGACCCAAGGCGATATCCGCGCAATCCAGCTGGCGAAATCGGCGCTGTACGCCGGGGCGCGGCTGCTGATGGACGAAATGGGCGTGGACCGCGTGGACCGCGTGGTGCTGGCGGGCGCGTTTGGCGCGCATATCAGCCCGAAACACGCGATGGTGTTGGGCATGATCCCCGACGCGCCGCTGGATCACGTGTTCTCGGCGGGCAACGCCGCGGGGACAGGCGCGCGCATTGCGCTGTGCAATGTTGCGGCGCGGGCGGCCATCGAGGCAACGGTGCACCGCATCCACAAGGTCGAAACCGCCATCGAGCCGCGCTTTCAAGAGCATTTCGTGAATGCCAACGCCATCCCCCATGCGACGGACCCATTCCCCGAACTGGCCGCCATCGTGACCCTGCCGAATGTCAGTTTCAACACCGGCGGCGGTGGCGGAACCGGACGGCGACGGCGCAGTTGACACGGCCCGGGGGGTTGCCATGCCTCCACCCGCCGCTATGCTGGCAGCGGGACACTGATAAGGGCCGACCCACGCATGACCGACGATCCGCTGGCCATTTTGCTGTCGCGCGTGGCATCGCATGACCGCGCCGCGTTTCGCGGACTCTATGCCGCCGCGTCCGCGAAACTTTTTGGAACTCTGTTGCGTATACTTGGTAACCGGGCCGAAGCAGAGGACGCGCTGCAAGAAGTTTTCACGCGCGTCTGGCTGCGGGCTGGCCGTTTCGACGCCGAACGGGGGCGTGCGATGACATGGCTGATCGCCATCGCCCGCAACCACGCCATTGACCGCATCCGCGCCCGGCCCGAACAGGCCGCAAGCGATGATGAGACAGAATTTCTGGCCGACACGCGCCCAGGCGTTGAGGCCGGACTGATAGCGCGCGGTGAGGCCCTGCGCGTTATCCACTGCTTGAACACACTGGAGCCTGACCGGGCCGAGGCGGTGCGGGGTGCCTATCTGGGCGGGCTGTCCTATCAGGCGCTTGCTGAACGCCATGACGTGCCGCTCAACACAATGCGGACCTGGCTGCGACGCAGCCTTTTGAAACTGAAGGACTGTCTTGAGGCATGAGCGACCCGCGTGACCAGAGACCGGAAGACGGACCGCAGGATGAGGCTGAAAGCATCGCTGCGGAATACGTTTTGGGCAGCCTGCCGCTGACCGACCGTATCGCCGCGGAAAATCTTGCCAAGACAAATCCCGGTTTCGCAGCGCGCATTGCCGCGTGGGAACAGCATCTCGCACCATTGAACGATGGCTACGCCGAAGTTCCCGCACCCAAGCTGCTTGCGCAGATCGAGGCGCGGTTGTTCGGGGTGCCAGCAACGAACCGTGGACCAGGGCTGTTTACCCGTTTGCGTGGTTTTCTGGCCGGTGGTGCAGTGGCCGCAGGGCTGGCCGTCGCAGTGTTCCTTGCCCTGCCATCGCCCGAGCCTGCCGCACCACCACTGACCGCGATACTGGCCGCCGACGCGCAGGCTTTGACCTTTGCCGCCGCTTATGATCCCGCAATCGCCGCCCTTACCCTGACGCGGACGGGCGGTCCTGCGGCCGAACCGGGACGGACGTATGAGCTATGGGTGATCGAGGGCACCGCCGCCCCGGTATCACTTGGGGTGTTCGACGGCGCCAATGTTACCCGTCCGCTTGCGACGCTGTCGTCTGGCGCGGTGCTCGCTGTCAGTCTGGAACCGACGGGGGGGTCCACCACCGGTGCGCCCACCGGGCCGGTTCTGGTCACCGGCGTTTTCACGTTGTTGTGATGGATTCGTGATTGCTCTGCTGTAACGGGCCGGGAACCAGATAACGCCATCGAAGTTATCCCTTTACGAGGCTGGCACATCCAGCCGTTACCGTATGAGGAGAATCACATGAGCTTTTCTTTCCGCACCCTTGCCGCCACGACCGCACTTGTTTTTGCCGGAGGCGTTGCCCTTGCACAGGAAAACCCGACGGTCGGCGGAGCCGCAATGTCTGCTGACAAGAACATCATCGAAAACGCCATGAATTCGGCCGACCACACCACACTGGTCGCCGCTGTTCAGGCCGCCGGTCTGGCCGAAACGCTGCAAGGCGTCGGCCCATTCACGGTCTTTGCGCCCACCAACGCTGCGTTCGCGGCTTTGCCCGCAGGCACGGTTGAAACACTGCTGTTGCCGGAAAGCAAAGATCAGTTGGCCAGAATTCTGAGTTGCCACGTGGTGCCGACATCGTTCCTGACCGACGAGCTTCGGATGATCGAAGAAGCGGCTGGTCCGACCGTTCTTGAAACCCTTGGTGGCTGCACCCTCAGCCTGACCAAAGGTGCAGACGGTTTCGTGACCGTGAGCGATGCGGCCGGCAATGCCCACCGTATTACCATCGCCGATGTGCGCCAGTCGAACGGCGTAATCCAGGTGGTGGACAGCGTTCTTCTGCCCGCCAACTGATTGGCTGAAGGGGCGGGCCAACAGCCCTGCCCCTCCGCTGCGACCGCCCGGCCTCTGGCAGCCAACGCTGCCGTGAGCCGGGCGTTTTTCTGTCCGGAAGCTGTTTCAGATGGAATTGCTGCCACGAAATGCAGTGAGCTAATTTTCCGCATCGCTGAAACTTGCGATAAGAACACCGCGTAAGTTCCGGTGTGAAGCAGGAAATACCCTGCGCCCATCTGGAGGATACCATGCCGAAATTTTTTCGTTTGACTGCACTTACAGCCGCTGCTGCTCTTGCCGCTGGTGTGGTCTTTGCTGAATCGCACGCAATGAGCAACCCGATGGTGGGTGGTGCTGAAATGTTCGCAGACAAAAACATCGTCGAAAACGCCATGCAATCGGCGGATCACACCACGCTGGTTGCCGCTGTGACCGCTGCCGGTCTGGTGGAAACGCTGCAAGGTGCCGGCCCGTTCACCGTTTTTGCGCCCACCAACGAAGCTTTCGCCAAACTGCCCGCAGGCACGGTTGAAACGCTGCTGATGCCGGAAAACAAGGACATGCTGGCGAAAATCCTTACCTGCCACGTCGTTGCCGCCAATGCGACCGCGGAGGTTATCACCGGCATGGTCGAAGCTGACGGCGGCGCGCATGTGGTGAAAACCGTGGGCGGTTGTGAATTCACCGTGAAAGCGGCTGACGGCAAAGTCACCGTCGAAGACGGACAGGGCAATGTCGCCAACGTCACCATTGCCGACGTCATGCAGTCCAACGGTGTGATCCATGTGATCGACGCCGTGCTGCTGCCCGCGTCCTGAGAACCGCCATCAGGCCGGGTTCGTCCAGCCTGACTGCGGAAAATGGTGCGGGGAAGCACGGTCCCCGCGACCCCGCGCCATCCCCAGGGGCGACGCCGTTGACTTCCTCGCCGCGAGCAGGAACACGCGCCCTTTTCGTCAACCGTCACTTTGTCCGCGTGACGGTCACGCAAACCCGGTCTGCTGAAACCCGGTTTTCTGAATTCCATGCGGGTTTTGCCTGCTTGGTTGATGATGCTCACAGGCTTCTTCTGACAAGGAAATTTGTGAACAGTTTGGCGCGAGGTGACTTGCGAAAGGCTGCGCCAGCGGTTATTCAGGCAGGAAGCGCGGGTGTAGCTCAATGGCAGAGCTTTTGCTTCCCAAGCAAGTGACGAGGGTTCGATTCCCTTCACCCGCTCCACAAATACACCTAAGCCTATGATAATGCACAAATTTAATTGCTGCTACTTTTTCAGCCCGCCCAAAGCCCCGCCATTGTTAAAATGCTTGAAAAACATCGCCCTCGCCCGCCCCAAAAATCATCGCCCCCCGGCCCCGATGCCCGTCGGAATGTCTTGACGGGCGCTTACGCTCCGATCCAAGAAGCGGCGAAAGCAAAGCAAGTAGCTGCCGTGCTGAGAGGCAACAAAAGCCGACATCCAGCGTGGCGAAACGGTCGTGGCCCGCCGTGAACGGGAATTCCCAAGCTTCGGGCGTCACAGCCGGGCGTCGTTTGTCGATGCGGTGTTTACGCGGCATTGGGCAAGCCACCTGCAAGCGCCTCAACCAGCCCTGCCATGTCGGGCAAGCAGAGCAACGGCGGCAGGCCCAAAGCATCGGCCAGGGCATCGTCGGCAATGAAGCCCGGCCCACCAACGGCAAGGACAATGGCATCAGGCTTGCAAGCCCGCCAGCGCGCCCGTGCAGCGTCTGAAACGTGGTGTCGTGTCCGCTTTGACTGTCTCAACTTCACTGGCATGTCATGCACCCCGCCGATTACTGCGAAGGCCCGGCGGTCGTGCCCGTTCCGAAGGCGGTTCGGTTTCCAGGTCGAGTTCGCGCAAGAGCCGGGCGAAGGCCAGCCGCGCGTCACGTTCAATCGCAACAGCGGGGTGCGCCTTCATTGCGCCGTCTGGCGTGACC